>FKKE01000260.1_pt2 | contig 18999 bp, 20 predicted proteins | sample 1106331 | NCBI WGS metagenome assembly FKKE01 (sample SAMEA3931202, study PRJEB13176) | freshwater metagenome | biome: Drinking water system; feature: drinking water; material: freshwater | place: China | collected 2013-02-06 | reverse complement strand
CGACCCCAACCTTGGCAAGGTTGTGCTCTACCCCTGAGCTACGCCCGCATCCGTGGGGTGGCCCCGCCAGCATCGCAGCATGCACGAGGCCGAGATTGCGGCCGGGCGACTGCCTGCTGCGATACAGGCGGGGCTGAGGGGCGCTCATATCGCAGAGCCGCCGGGCCGAAGCAAGGGGGACCGGGCGCCGCCAGCCCCTCCCGTCTCGGCGCCTTACCAAATCTCGGCGAAGGCCCGCATGAAATTGCCGCCGAGCACCTTCTCGACCACCCGCGCCGGGTAGCCTCGGTCGATCAGCGCGTCGGCGATCACCACCGTCCGATCTGGCCGGTTGAGCCCCTCGGTGAACGGCAGCCGCCCATCTTCCTCCGGCGCCGCCACGCCGGCCGCGATCCGGCGCTGCGTTTCGGCGTCCCAGCCCGCCTGTTCTTCGGCGGAAAGCGCCATGGTGTTGAAGACAGTGTCGCTGCCGATGCCGACATGATCCTCGCCGCACACGTTCAGCGCGTGCGCCATGTGCGCGATGTAATCGTCGACATTGGGTTGGCGCGGACTCGGCGCCAGGAAGAAGAGGTCGAACACACCGAAGACGCCGCCCTTCTCCGCCAAGGCGCGCAATTGATCGTCGGTTTTGTTGCGAGGGTTGTTGTGCACAGCCGCGCAGCCCGCATGCGTGATCAGCACCGGCTTGGTTGACGCTTCGATGGCGGCGCTGGTGGTCGCCGCGTTGGCGTGACTGAGATCGAGCGCCACGCCTTGGGCATTCATGCGCGCTACGGCTTCGCGACCCAAGTCAGTCAGCCCAGCCTCCGGCGGCGACATGACGCCCGCGCCAAACGGCGACGGCGTATTGTAAGAAAGCTGCATCACGCGGACGCCGAAATTGCGGAAAAGATCGATGCGATCGAGCTTGTCCTCCAGGCATGCCGCGCTCTCGAACGAAAAGATGACGCCAAGCTGGCGCGCTCGTTTGGCCGCGGCGATGTCGGCGACACTGCGGACCTGCCGGAAGTAGTCCGGATGCGCCTCGATCAGACGCTGATAGAAGGCGATTTCGGCCAGCGTGTCCTCGAACGGCGCATTGAAGCCGCCCATGCTGGTCTTGATCGCGGAGACGCCGGCATTACGCGCCAGATCGAGCGTCGCTTGCGGGAGCGGCAATTGGTCGGATGTCAGCGGCGGCGCGAGATTGGCGTCGACCACCACCGCGCGGCGGTGGATGGAGCGGGCGCGCGCGCTGATTGCGTCGTCATCGGCGGCGGACGACGTTCCGAAGGCCGCGCCGGCAACCAGTGCGCCCGCGCCGAGCGCAAACTCACGACGATCCATTCCAGACTCCCTCCAAGCTCTTCGAGTGCTGGATGCCGCGATCGGATCCGGCGGATGCGCCCCTACTCCCCCGGCTCGGCCTTGCGCGGGGGCTTCAGCCGCCGGCGGTTGACGTGGCCGTCGGGCGCGAGATGGCCCTCCGGCGTGCGGCCGCGGAAATAATCTCGCTGCCAGCCATGCTTGATCGCCTCGGCGTCCTTGTCGGCGAGCTTGTCGAGAAAATTGGTGCGGCTCTGGCCCCAAGCTTCGTACTGGCGCTTCAGCTCGGGATCGTCGTGGATCGATTTAACGATCGGCTGCACGTCATCGATCTGCTCGTGCGGCATCGGGAAGATGAAGCAGAACGGCTCGCCCTTCTTGAACGAGACCATGCCCGGCCGCGTGAAGCGCCAGTTCATGGTGAACGGAAACGGCAGCCAATAAGTCTCGACGATGCCGGCGAGCGGCTGAATGCCGTCCTTGATGTGGTTGGGCGGGCCGCCGGCCCAGAGGTCCCAGCCCGGTTCGGTGCGGAACAGCCAGCCGGTGTGAAAGGTCAGCACCCCGCCGGAAAAATGCGACACCGCCCAGCGATCGAGCAGAGCGCGCGGGGTATCGTCGTCGGGATCGCGGCGGATGTCCTCGATGCGCGGGCCGCCGTTCCAGGTGGCGGTGAAGCTGACCGGCGAGAGCAGTTCCCAGCCGGTCGTGTTGGCGACCACTAGCGGCAGACAGCGATAAGGATGGCGGTCGGCGAAGCGGTCCATCCAGTCGCGATCGGGCGACCCCGGAACCATCTCGGCCGGCTGCTGATCGACTTGATAACAGGTGAGTTTCATGGCCCCTCCTCCTAGACGCCTCGCGGCGCTTGCGCCAAGGGGTGTGCGCTCATGCCCGCCACGCCCGACGACCTATTCGCGCGCTTCGATGCTTTGGGCATTGCGCACACGACGCGCCGGCATGCGCCCGTGTTCACCGTCGCGGAGAGCCATGGCATTAAGGCGAGCATGCCCGGCGGGCACACCAAGAACCTCTTCCTCAAGGACAAGAAAGGCGCGCTCTTTTTGGTCTGCGCCATCGCCGACACGGCGATCGATCTCAACGCGCTCGCGAAAATTCTTGGCGCCGGGCGCTTCTCGTTCGGCTCGGCCGAGCGGCTGATGCGGCATCTGGGGGTCGAGCCCGGCTCGGTGACGCTCTTTGCGCTCATCAACGATCCCGACCGCGCGGTGACCCTGGTTCTGGACGAGGCGCTGTTCGCTCACGACCCGGTCAACTTCCACCCCCTGAAGAACGACGCCACCACCGCCATCTGCCCGGCGGACATGCTCAAATTCATCCATTCGCTTGGGCGCGAGCCGATCCTGCTGGCGTTCGACGCCGCAGGGCGCCCGGCCAGAATTGAACCCGGGCCCGGTCCAGCCCATGTTCTGCCTTGAACGAGGAAACGCATGACCTTCATCGACGGCGCAGCGCCGCCACTCACAGACATCGTCAAGGACGGCGCCGACCAGAGCTTCATGGCCGACGTCATCGAGCCGTCGCGGCAAACGCCGGTGATTGTCGACTTCTGGGCCCCTTGGTGCGGCCCCTGCCGTACGCTCGGTCCACCGCTCGAAAAGGCCGTGCGCGCCGCCGGCGGCAAGGTGCGGCTGGTCAAAATCAATATCGATGAGAATCCGGGCGTCGCCGGCCAGCTCGGCGTGCGCTCGATTCCGGCGGTCTATGCGTTCGACCAGGGCCGTCCGGTGGACGGCTTCATGGGCGCCATACCGGAGAGCCAAATCAAGCTCTTCGTCGATCGTCTCGCCGGCGCCGACATGACGGCCGAGATCGAGCCGTTGCTGGCGCAAGCGGCGGACTCGCTCCGGCTCGGCGACATTGGCGGCGCGGCCCAGGCCTTCACCGCCGTGCTACAGCTCGACCAAACCAACGCCAAGGCGATCGCCGGCATGGCGCGCATCGCGCTCAGCGCCGGCGACGCCGAACAGGCGCGCGAAATCCTCGACATGGCGCCGCCGGAAAGCGCCAACGATCCGGAGATCGCCGGCGTGCGCGCGGCGCTCGATCTTGCCGCCAATGCGCCCGATCCCGACGAAACCGCCGGCCTTGGTCTGAAAGTCGCTAACGATCCCGACGATCTGCAAGCACGGTTCGAGCTCGCGGAGGCGCTGTCCGCGCGCGGCGACCTCGAGAACGCCAGCGAGCATCTGTTGGCCATCATCGAGAAGAATCGGGATTGGAATGAGGGCGCGGCGCGGGCGCAATTGCTGAAGGTGTTCGAAGCCGCCGGCCCGATGTCGGAGGTGACCAAACAGGGACGCCGCAAATTGTCGGCGATTTTGTTCTCGTGAGCGCGTTCGGTTATCGCAAGCCGGCGGACTTGCCGCAGACGATCCCGCTGTTTCCACTCGTGGGCGCGATTCTGATGCCGCGAGGCGTTCTGGCGCTCAACGTGTTCGAGCCGCGTTATCTCAACATGGTCGACGATGCGCTCGCCGGCGACCGCGTCATCGGCATGATCCAGCCGGCGACGGGCGATGAGGACGATCCGGCGCCCGATCTCTCCGATGTCGGCACGCTCGGACGCATCACCGCGTTTTCCGAGACCGACGACGGACGCTATCTGATCACGCTGACGGGCATCTGCCGCTTCGACCTGCATCAGGAACTGGAAGCCGGCACGCCCTACCGGCAAGCGTTGGTGAGCTACGAATCGTTCGCCAACGACTTCGCCGAGGCGCGCGGCGAGCGCATCGACCGCGACGGCCTGATCCGTTCGCTGAAGAGCTACGCCTCGTTGCACGGCTTCGTGGTCGATTGGGACTCGGTCGAGCAGGCGCCGACGGAGACCATCGTCAACGTCGCCGCACAGATTTGTCCGTTCGATCCGGCGGCCAAACAGGCCATGCTCGAAGCGGTGACGCTGGAAGAACGCACGCAAACGCTGTTGGCGCTGCTCGAATGGGATCGCGCCGCCGGCGGCGACCAGCGGCCGATGCAATGAGCGAGGTCGATCCCAAATTGCTGGAAGTGCTGGTATGCCCACAGACGCGCACGCCGTTGCGTTACGATCGCGAGCGGCAGGAGCTGATCAGCGATCGCGCGCGCCTCGCCTACCCCGTGCGCGACGGCGTGCCGATCATGCTGATCGACGAAGCGCGCGAACTGGGAGCGGATGAATGATGACGCTGAAGAACCGGTCCCTCCTCCCCGCCAGGGGAGAGTGTCGCGAAGCTTGCTTCGCGACGGGTGGGGCGGCCATCCCGACAAGCATTTGCGCCGTCTTCCCATCCGTCAGCTTCCGCTTCGCGCAAGCTGACACCCTCCCTTCCAGGGAGGGAACGCGTTGACCGCCGCCGAACCGCATCACCGCCCCTGGCCAACCGATTTGGTGTTCGACCGCGCGGCGCGGACGCTGATGATCGCTTTCGACGACGGCGCAACGTTCGAGGTGCCGTTCGAATTGCTGCGGGTAGAAAGCCCCTCCGCCGAAAACAAGGGCCATGGCGCCAATGTCCCGCCGCCGGTGACCGGCAAAGCCAACGTCAATGTCGTGCGGGCCGAACCGGTCGGGCGCTATGCGGTGCGCATCGTCTTCGACGACGGCCACGACACCGGGCTCTATTCCTGGGACCTGCTCTACGATCTCGGCCGCGACAAAGACGAACGCCTGCGCATCTATCGCGACACGCTGCGGCTCCGGGCGTTGCGGGACGAGGCTTAGCCCGGCCCCACGCGCGGCGGCGGCTTCACGAACAGCAGCAGCAGAAAGCCCGCGATCAGCAACAGTACGATGGAGCCGAAGCCGGCGCGTTGGCTTTGGTAAGCAGCCGTGAAGTACTCCACCAGCATCGGCCCTAGCCACGCGGTCGCGGAGCCGGCGAGCGCGTAGAGCCCGAACACCTCGCCCTCCATGCCCTTGGGCGCGAGTTGCGCCATCAAAGCGCGGCTGGAGGCATAGGCGGCGGTGATCGAGATGGCGATGACGATGGCAAAGCCGAGATAGCCAAGCTCGGGCGCGGTGGAAAACAGCGGGCTGTCCCACACAGGCACGCCTTCTTCGATCGGAATCACGAACAGGAGCGATGTCGAGGTCATCGACACCATTGCAAGCAGGCAGAGCAAGGTGACGCCAAGCTCGATCACAACCGCGCGCTTGGGACCGACGGCGTGATCGAGCCAGCCGCTCAGAATCCCGCCGAACACCGCGAAAACGGAGAGGATGATGCCATAGGCCAACATCTCGATCAGACCCCAATCCATCACGCCGGCCGCGTAGATGCCGCTGAAGATGAGAATGGCGGTCTTGCCGTCGGCGTAGAGCATGCGGGCAATGAGAAAGAGCGCGACATTGGAGTATTCGCGCAACCTCACAATCGTGCGCCAGACATTGCCGACGCCTTTGATCAGCGCGTCTCCGAACCGTTCGCCCGTGTTGTCGAGATCGGGCGTGTAGAGGAACATCGGGATCGTGAAGACAATGAGCCACGCCGCGCACAAAAAGGTCACCACGCGACTGGGTTCGAACTGAGCGGCGTCGAGCCCGAACAGCGGCGCGTCAGGCAGAAACGGCCAGTCCACCTGCCCCGGCAGCGCCATGGTCGCGAGCACAAACACCAGCAACAGCACCGAGCCGGCATTGCCGAGCGAGAGCCCAAGGCCTGAGACCCGCGACAGCGTTTGCGGCGAGGTCGCGCTCGTCAGCATCGCGTTGTGCAGCACCTCGGTATAGACGAAGGCGACGCCGCTGACCGTGACTGCAAGCCCCAGCGCCCAAAGCGGCAAACCCTCGTCGCCCGGCAACGCCCACCATTGCGCGACGATGCTTGCCGCAAGCACCGCGACGCAGAGCGCAAACAATGGCTTGCGCCGGCCCATGCGGTCGGTCGCGGCGCCCAAGAACGGCGCGGTTAGCGCGATGATGATGCCAGCGGTCTTGTGCCACCCAGAAATCAGCGCCTGGCCTTGGATCGGATCGCCGATGACGACGTTGGAAACGTAGGGCGCGAACACGTAGATCGTGCCGAGGATCACCCACGGGTTGCGGGCCCACTCGAACAGCGCCCAGCTCCAGGCGCCCCGATCGATGGTTTGAGCGCCGGGCAGCTAGCGATGGCCTTTGAGCGCGGCCGCGGTTTCGCGTGCGATTTGCCGCAGCGCGGCTTCCGCCGCCGGCGCCGCCGAAGGGAACGCCACGAAGCCGTGCGGCAGCGCATCGAAACGCGCGTAGGAGACCTTGACGCCGGCTTCGCGCAAGCGCTCCGCATAAGCCGCACCCTGATCGAGCAGCATGTCGAACCCGGCGGCGAAAATCAGCGCCGGCGCCACGCCGCGCAAATCCTGCGCGCGGCCCGGCGAAATGCGCGGATCGCTCGGATCGGCGCCGTCAGGCAGATACTGCTTCACGAAAAACTCCACTGTCTCGGCGGTCAGCGGCCACGCATCGGCGAAATCGTGCATCGACGGCGTCTCTGAGACCAAGTCGAGACCCGGATAGATGAGAAGCTGGAGCACTGGCGGCTTAGTTTTGCGCAACTCTTGCGCGATCACGGCCGCGAACAGCCCGCCCATGGAATCGCCGCCGACCGCGGCCTTGCCGACGGGGGCGCCATAGCGCGCCGCGTTGTCGACCGTCCAATTATAGGCGGCGATACTGTCTTCAAGGCCGATCGGATATTTGTGCTCCGGCGCCAGCCGGTAATCGACCGAGAGCACTGGCGCCGGCCTCCTTCGCGATCAGCCCGCACAAACGGTGGCAGCTCTCCAGCGAGCCGATGACGCCGCCGCCGAAATGCAGATACGTCATCATCGCCGCGGAATTGTCGCGCACCGTCGGCAAATAGAGCCGGCACGGCACCGAGTGGCTGCGACCGGTGACATAGATCTTTTCGGTGCGCACCCCGGAGACATTGCCGCCGCCGAAAATCTGTGCGCCGGCTTCGGTTTGCGCGCGCAGCATCGCCACGCTCATCTGGTCCCACGGAATCGCACGCTGCCGCGCCTGCGCCTCCAAGAATTGCATGCGCGGGTCGAGCGTCATGCCGCGCACCGTACGCGGACTGCCCCCGGACGCGTTGATCAGCGCTTCGTCGGAGCGCGACAGAGCAAGATGCACAAGCGCTTTGCGCAACCAGGACACGTGACGCTCCAATCAAGCTTGACGGGCCGCGCCCGCGAGGCCCTTCAGAATGAGGCCGGTTGCGAAATCCGCCGCGGCGTCCGTATCCGGCGGCGAACGGCGCAACATGGCCGAGCCCACCTCTTGCGCGATGCCGATGCAGGCGCAAGCCAGATAATCAGCATCGACGCGCGGCGCATCGCCGTGCGCGATCGCATCCTCCAAGCTCTGGCGCACCTCCTGATAGACCGCCGACATCTCCGGCGTATCCATGCGGGTGACGTGGGGGCGCCGTTCGTTGATCGGCCGGCCTTCGAGCAGATTGTCCTGGATGATGAAGTGGAAGTACGCGACGAAGGCCGAGTGCAGGTAATCCTCGAAGCTCCTGGCGTTCTGACGCGCCATCCTGAGGATCGGGCGAAAGCGGCGGGCGCCATCGTCGGCGAGCGCGTCGAACACCTCCTCCTTCGACTTGAAGTAATTGTAGAAGGTGCCGCTGGCGAGGTCGGTGCCGCGGATGATGTCGCGAACGGTGGCGCCCTCATAGCCCAACTCGGCGAACACCTTGCGCGCCGCCGCCAGAATCGACAGCCGGTTGGCGACCTTGGTCTTCTCGCGTTTGCCGAGCTCGAGCTCGGCGATCGTGTCTGTCATCCACCTTCCCCGGGGTAGGATTCGTTGGGTCGCATAGCGTCACAAAAATGACGAAACGTCAATTTGCTAAGATGGCGGGGCGTACGCACCGCTGCTAGCACCTTCGCATGGACGACAAACCTGCTTCTTATGCCGCCGGCGACGATCCGCTCGAACGGGTCCGGGCCATGATCCAGTTCACGCCGCAGGCGCGGGCGCTGGGCATGGAAGTGACGCGCATCGAACCGGCGCGCGTCTGGGGACGGACGCCCTATCGCCAAGAGCTGGTGGGCGATCCGGCGACCGGCGTCATCGCCGGGGGCGTGATCACCACCTTCCTCGACACGCTGTGCGGCACCGCAGCGGTCGCTGCGATGGAGCACCCGACGACCGTGGCGACCATCGATCTCCGGATCGATTATATGCGCCCCGCCGAACCGGGCCGCGACGTGCTCGCCGAAGCGCATTGCTACAAGCTCGGCCGCAGCGTCGCTTTCGTGCGCGCCGTTGCTTATGAGGACACGCCCGACAATCCGGTCGCGCACGTCGCCGCCGCCTTCATGGTCAATGCCAGCGCGGGGCGGAAGTTCGGCGCCAATCTGCGGAAGAAAACATGAGCGACACGCCGCAGCAGCGCGTCACCGCCGCCATCGAGCGCATCCCTTATGCGCGGTTTCTGGGCATTCGCGCCGAACTGAAGGGAGACGAGCTGACTTTGATCATGCCGTTCGATCAGAAGCTGATCGGCAACCCGCTGCTGCCGGCGCTGCATGGCGGCGTCGTCGGCGCGCTGATGGAGGTGACGGCGCTGACCCAGCTCGCGATCGCGTCGAAGAGCGAAACCTTTCCCAAGACCGTCGACATCAATATCGACTATCTGCGCTCCGGCAGGCCTATCGACACCTACGCCCGCGCCCGCGTGGTCAAGATCGGCCGCCGCATCGCCAATGTGCAGGCCGAAGCCTGGCAGCGCGAACGCAGCCAGCCGATCGCCACGCTGCACGGCCACTTCATGACGCTGGAAGTGGAGAACGGCGGGGTGACGCCGGTCACAGCGGCATGAGCAACACCGCCCTACCTTCTCCTTATCGAAGCAAGGCGCTTCGAGACGAAGGAGCGAGGGCAATGACCAAATTCTACAGCCTCATCTTGGCGGCGCTGGTTATGGCCCCCGCAGTGTTTGCGACTCTGAACCAAGCCGCGCTGATCGTCGCTTAAGCTCCCAGACGGCGATCCGAGCCCCCAATAGAAGCGCGGCCTTGGACAAGAAGGGCGCGGAGGTAGCTCCCCCTCCGCGCCCTTCGCTATTTTCAGAAGAGCACGGCGGCGGCGTAGGCGAGCGCCGCGACCAAAGCGATCGCCAACGAGAAGCGATCCCCCACCGCATGCACGACCGGGTCGTCCGGCATTTCGCCGCGTCCGGTCAGCAGCCAGACGCGCGCGAGCCAGAAGATAGACGCCGCCGGCAGCACCCAGAGCCAGGCCGGCGCGCCATAGGCGCGCGCCGCCACATCGCTCTGCACGTAGAGCGCCAGCACTACGCTGGCGGCAAACGCCGAACCCACTCCCATCGCTTTCAAGACGGGCGCGTCAGCCAAAGTGTAGCCACGGCGAATATTCTCCGGCGCGCCCTCGATCTCGGTAACGCGCTTCACCAGAGCAAGGCTCAGGAAAAAGAAGCCGCAGAACGCCAGCATCCAGGATGACGCGACGTGCCCCGAGGCTTCCCCGCCGAGCAGCACGCGCAAGCCGTAGAGCGAAGCCAGCACGAAGATGTCGGCGATGACCAGGCGCTTGAGCCACATGGTGTAAAGCCCTGAGAGCGACATGTAGATCAGGACGTAGGTCGCAACGCCCGCGACCCAACCTACCAGCAGTGCGGCGCTCGCGAGCCCCGCGGAAACAGCCAAGCCGCGCGCCGGCGAAAGCGCGCCGCTGGCGAAGGGCCGGTTCCGCTTGCGCGGATGGCGGCGGTCGGCGGCGATGTCGAAGGCGTCGTTGAAGAGATAGACGCTCGATGCGGCGCAGCAGAGCGCAAAGAAGGCCAGCAGCGCGTTGCTCCAGCCCGCCATGTCGCCCAACGCCTGCGCCGCGATCAGCGGAATGAACACCAGGATGTTCTTGATCCATTGGCGCGGCCGCACCGCGCGCTCGAGCGCGGCGCGCCAGTCGCGTTCGTCCGGAAAGACGCGCTCCAGCGGCGCCAACGCCTCCGCGCGCGCAGCCAGTTCGGCGCTGGCATTGACCACGACCGAGGCGCGCGCGCGCGCCCAAACCTTGAGATCGGCGCTTTCGTTACCCGCATAGACGAAGCCTTGCGGATAGGCGGCGGCCAGCGCTTCGGCTTTGCGTGCCGACTTGAGATTGGTGAAGCCATCGGAGGCGAACACGTCGTCGAACACCCCTACATGGGCGGCGACGGCCTCCGCGATCGTCCGATCGGTCGCGGTCGCAAGCGCAATGCGGCGGCCCTTGGCCTTCTCCGCACGCAGCCACGACAGCAGGCGTTCGTCGTAGGGCAACTCATCCGGCTTCGGCGCATAAGCCGCGAGCCTCGCCTTCACGAACGCACGGCCCCTGCCGAACCAGCCGGCGAGCGCGAACGCGCCCAGCGGATTGCTCCCCAGATACGAGAGGATCGATTCGAAGAAGGTGTCGGCATGGATCAGCGTGCCGTCGAGATCGACGGCGAGCGGCAGCGCCGCTGTATCGGGCAGGTCGGGGTCGGCTGACATTTCGTCCCTGACGCGAACGCTTAACGGCGCGCGCCGCGCACACAATCAGGCGCATGCGCCGCGCGACGCTTTGGCCGCGAAATTCGCGCGGGACGAGGCTAATTCGCTGGCGCGGCGATGCGCTCCTGGATCGCCCGCGCGCGTTCCGCCCAGCGCTCGGGCTGACCGCGCAAACTCGGCGCCCGCAACAAAGCGGCAAGCTTTGCGGATTCCTCCGCGTTCAGCTCAGCGCTGGGCTTGCCGAATATCGCCTGTGCGGCGCTCTCGATCCCGACAACATCCTGCCCGAAACTGGCTGTCGCCAACCACATCCTCAGCAATTGCGGATCGTCGAAGCGCTGCTCCAGCTGGCACGCGAGCACGAGGCGCCTGATCTGCCAGCGGATCGAGGTTCCGCGCCGCTCGGACAGGATCGCCGTCGCGACCTTCTGTGAAACCGACACACCCGACGGCGCGTCGTCCATGGTCAGGTCGGCCCAGAGAAACGCCGCCGTCCGGCACGGGACAGCATGTGTCCGCCAGGTGTCGCGAAATTCATCCATGGCGATGGTGCGCTCGACCGCCGACAGCCGGCCTCGGGCCGCAGGCGTGCGGACGGCGCCGCTCTGCTCGGCCCGCGCCAGTATGGATGCGCTCTCCATCCAGAACCGGACCGCGAAGGTTGCCGGCACGGCCATGGCGATCACGATCAGCAGAACGAGAAAGATGAAAATCGCCCGCATTGCCCGAGCATACACGCTCCCGCGCGTTGCAATAGATCGCACCCGCAGTCGGCGAAGTCGCGCGATGCGCGCGCTGTCGCTTACGGCCCGAGGATGAAGTCCGCGATGGTGATGACATTATCTCCATCACCGCTCACGTTCTTGAGCGTGATAAAGAGGTCGCTGTCGATCCGCACCAACGTGTCGGCCCCGGTGTCGATGATGGTGACGCGCGAGGCGAAGTTGCCGGCGTTGATGCCAAGCGTTTGGACGTTAATGAAGTCCTGGCCGCCGTCAGCCCAGGCGTCGAAATCGTTGATCGTGTCGGCGCCCGCTCCCGCTTGGTAAACGAAAGTGTCCTGACCGAGACCGCCGGTGAGATTGTCGTTGCCGGCGCCGCCGCTGATGAAATCGTCGCCCGCGTTGCCGTTGATCTTGTTGGCGCCGGCGTCGCCGACGAAATCGTCGTTGCCGGTGCCGCCAATCAGATTCTCGACGCCCGCGATGGAGGCAAAGCCGGTCGCCGTCCCCGTCGCCAGATTCACCGTCACGCCGACGGTCGAATTGTAGCGCAGCCAGTCGCCGCCCGTTCCGCCGGCGCCGAGATCGAGATTGATGGCTTCGATGCTGATCAGCGCGTTGTTCAAAAGGCCGGTGATCGCCGAGCCGTTCCAGTTGGCGTCGGCGACATCGGCCACCGCGGACCCGGTGAGGTTCACCGTATCGGAGTCGGCGCCGCCATTGAACGTGTCGCGCCCATCGATCGACGTCCAGATAAAGATGTCGTCGCCGTTCTGGCCCTGGAGCGAGTCGTTGCCGGCGCTCGCGTAGATCGTGTCGTTGCCGTCGCCGCCAAGCACCGCGTCCGAACCGCCGCCCCCGTCCAACGTGTCGGCGCCGGCCTGGCCGTCGAGACGGTTGTCGAGGCCGTTGCCCGTGAGACTGTCATCGCCCGAGCCGCCGATTACCTTCTCGATATCGCTGATGAACACGAACCCGGAGGCCGAACCCAACAGCAGATTGACCGACACCGCCGCGCTTGCGTTGTAGATCAGCCAGTCGACGCCGCCTTCGAGATCGAGATTGATGTTCTCGATATTGGCGAGGCCGTTATCCATCAGCGCGGTGAGCGCGGTTCCATTCCAGGTCGCGTAGGCGAGATCGGCGGAAGCCGAGCCGAGCGGATTGAAGGCGTCGACATCGGCGCCGCCATCGATGGTGTCGCGGCCCTCGCCAACGATCCAATTGATCGTGTCGTTGCCGGCGCCGCCTTGGATCGAGTCGTTGCCGAGCCCGCCCGATAAGCTGTCGGCGCCGTCGCCGCCGATCAGCGTGTCGACGCCGCCGCCGCCGGCCAGCGTGTCGTCGCCCGCGGCGCCATCGAGCCGATTGTCTAGCCCATTGCCGGTAAGCGTGTCGTTTCCATTGCCGCCGACCACGCGCTCGATGTTGGCGACCGTGCCGAAGCCCGACGCCGATGCGGTCGCCAGATTGACTGTCACCGCCGCGCTGCCGGCCGCATAGACCAGCCAGTCGATTCCGCCACCCAGATCAGCGTTGACGCCCTCGATATTCGTCAGCGAATTGCCGGAGACAACGGTCAGCGCCGACCCGTTCCAGGTGACGTTGAGTATGCCGGCCGCGGCGCCGTCGTTCACCTGAAGCGAGTCGGTGTCGGCGCCGCCGTCGATCACGCCATTGCCGTCGCCGAGATTGTAGAAGAAGAAGTCGTTGCCGGCGCCGCCATTGACCGTATCGACACCCAAGCCGCCAATCAGGGTGTCGGCGCCGTCGCCGCCGTTTAGCGTATCGTTGCCGGCGTTGCCGTCGATGTAGTCCCGTTGCGAAGACCCCGTAACGGTGTCCGCGTCCGTGTATCCAAGTATCTGAACGAAATCGTCGCCACTCCAGTTCGTGAACGTGAAACCGGAGAGATTCACGTTGAGGGCCGGCCCACTGCCGAGAGCCGATAGCGTGATTACATCGTCAATGGATGAACCCACGACTTGGAGCGACGGAGACAGTCCGCCGATCGTGTTGGTGTAGAACACCGCCTCAACGAACCCGCCGGTGGTCGATGCGAACTCAAGCCGCTCGATACTGACGACCGTAGAGATGATAAAGTTGAACGCTTGGGCCGAACTCGTCCCGATGACACGGATGGTGTCCGTCCCCGCGCCGCCGTCATAGGTCTCCGTTCCGCCGCCCTCGCCTTCGTTGATGATGAAGAGGTCGGCGCCATTGCCGCCATTGAGCGTGTCGTCGCCCAGGCCGCCGATGAGGGTGTCGTCACCGTCGCCGCCGTTGAGCGTGTCGTTGCCCGCCAGGCCGTCGGCGGTTTCGTTTGTGCCGTCTCCGGTGAAGGTGTCATTGTTCGCGGTTGCTCCCGGTCCCGGCGCCCACACACCCATTGCTTCCTCCTTGCGGCTGACTGGCCCCAGAGACTAGCCGCGGTTCAGGGAGAGGCAAAGCTGGTACAACCAACCAAGCTGCGCGTGTGAATTGCGCTTAATCCGCGACGCGTGCCGGATTAGGCGGCGAGGCTTTCGCCCCGCAGCAATTTCGGCAGATCGCCCGCGCCGCCGCCCGCGTATTTCATGAAGAACCGCCGCGCCGGGCCAACCGCGTTGACGGCAGCCAATCCCAAGGTGCGCGCGGCCCGCAGCGGCTTGATGTCGTTCGAAAAAAGCTTGTCGAAGAATTCCATGCCCAGCGCCATGGTGACGTTGTCGAAGCGCCGCCAGCGCTGATAGCGTTCGAGGATGGAGACATCGCCCGGATCGAGGCCGAGCGACACGCCGTCGGCGACGCACTCGGCCAGCGCGGCGCAATCCTTGAGCCCCAGATTGAGCCCCTGCCCGGCGAGCGGGTGAATGCCGTGAGCGCTATCGCCGGCGAGCGCGATGCGCTGATCGATCATGCGCTCGGCAAGTTGTAACGAGAGCGGATAGCCGAAGCGCGGACCTTCGAGCGACAGCGCGCCCAGAAAGTCGCCGAAGCGGCGGCGCAATTCGGCGAGGAAGTCGCGCTCGTCCATTCTGAGCAGCGCTTCTGCAGCCGCGCGCGGCTCGGCCCAAACGATGTTGGCGCGCTCGCCTTTGAGCGGCAGGATCGCGAACGGCCCGTTCGGCAGGAAGAATTCGTGTGCGACGGCGCCGTGCGGCTTTTCGTGCTGGATGGTGGCGACGATCGCCGTCACCGGATAATCCCAGCCGATGGTGCGAATGCCCGCGGCGCCGCGCACGAACGAACGCCGGCCATCCGTGCCGACCAAGAGCGGCGCCCGCAGCTTTCGTTCATCCGCGAGCGTCACCGTCACGCCGGCGGGATCGCGCGCGATCGCGCTGACCGACATCGGCTGAATCATGCGGATGGAGCCGCGCGCCTTCACGGCATTGTCCAAGGCCATGCGAACGTGACGCGCTTCCAGCATCAGCCCAAGCGGCTCGCTGGTGTCGCGCATCTCGGCGCGGTCGAAGTGCAGGTGCAGCAGCGAGGGGCCGCGCCCGAGCTTGCCGTCCGTCACCATGATCTGCTCGATCGGCTGGGCGACCTGATCGAGTTCGTCGCCAAGGCCGAGGGCGCGCCACATGCGGTAGGAGGCGAATGCGATGGCGAAGGCGCGGCCGTCAAACGCCGGCGCCAGAGTGTCCGCCGGCCGCGACGCATCGATCACCGCTACCGAAAGTCCGGCCTGATCCAAGGCCAGGGCCAGCGTCTGGCCGACCAGGCCGCCGCCCGACAAGATCACATCGGCGTCAAATCCGCGGCCATTGCTCATAAGCAACGATACCGCTCCGCCCGCTGAAGCGTCGATGCGGCGCGCGCGCGCAAGCATGAGGCATGGGCGCCGCTTTTTTGTGCGAAGCCAGTGCAGTGCAGCATGATGCAACCCGACTGGGCTTGCCCCGGCGCGCAACGCTTCGGCCAATCTCGCTCCATCGAAAGTTCATGGAGCGGGGCAATGCAACAGGCGGAATCGGCGCAGCGCGATCCCTCCCTGAAAGGGAGGGTGTCAGCTTGCGCGCAGCGGAAGCTGACGGGTGGGAAGATGGCGCCGCCCCTCCCGTCGCGAAGCAAGCTTCGCGACACCCTCCCCTGGCGGGGAGGGATTGCAGCGCTTCTGATCACCGCGCTTCCTTCTCTGGCTTCCGCGCAGGAAGCGGCCGCCCCGATCGTCGACAAAGGCGACACCGCCTGGATGCTGATCTCGACCGTGCTGGTGCTGGCGATGATCATTCCCGGCCTCGCGCTCTTCTATGGCGGGCTGGTGCGGGCCAAGAACATGGTCTCGGTGTTGAGCCAGGTGTTCGTCGTCACCGCCATCGGCATGGTTTTGTGGCTGCTCGTCGGCTATTCGCTCTCCTTCACCGACGGCGGCGGCCTCAATCGCTTCATCGGCGGCTTGGACAAGGCGTTTCTGAACGGCGTCACCACATCGTCCCTGGTCGAGACCTTCAGCGTCGGAGTTTCCATTCCTGAGCTGGTGTTCGTCGCCTTCCAGATGACATTCGCCTGCATCACCGCGGCGCTTGTGTTGGGCGGCGTCGCCGAACGCGTGAAGTTCAGCACCATAGTGGTGTTCGCGGTGCTGTGGCCGGTGGTCGTCTATTATCCGATGGCGCACATGGTGTGGTGGTGGGGCGGCCCAATGATGGCGTCCGATCCCGCCAACGCCGAAGCGCTCGCCGCCGGCGCAGGCCTGATCTGGAGTTTCGGTGCTCTCGATTTCGCCGGCGGCACTGTCGTGCACATCAACTCCGGCATCGCGGCTTTGGTGGGCGCGCTGCTGTTAGGCTCACGCACCGGCTATCGCAAAGAGCCGATGCCGCCGCACAATCTGACCTTCACCGTGATCGGCGCAGGGTTGCTCTGGGTAGGCTGGATCGGCTTCAACGCCGGGTCGAATCTCGAAAGCAACGCCTACGCGGCGCTGGCGCTGATCAACAGCTTCGTGGCGCCCGCGGGCGCAGCCCTCTCATGGACGCTGACCGAGTGGGCGACCAAGGGCAAACCCAGCTTGCTCGGCCTCGCATCCGGCGCGGTTGCGGGCCTGGTCGCCGTGACGCCGGCCGCGGGTTTCGCCGGACCGGTGGGCGCGCTCATTCTCGGGCTCGTGGTCGGGCCGATCTGCCTTTTCGCCTGCTCGGGCCTGAAGAGCTGGCTGAAGTACGATGACAGCCTCGACGTGTTCGGCATTCACGGCGTCGGCGGCATTGTCGGCGCCATCGGCACCGGCATCGTCGTCAACCCCGCCTTCGGCGGCGCCGGCATCGTCGACTATGCCGCCGGCGGCGCGGCCGTCTATCCAGGCCTAGTGACGCAAGTGATCGCCCAGCTGAAGGGCGTGGCCGTCACCATCGCCTGGTCCGGCGCCGGCAGCTTCGTCGTCTGGGTGATCGCGCGCGGCCTCACCGGCGGACGCGTCAGCAAGGAAATCGAGCACGAGGGCCTCGACTACGCCGAACACGGCGAGGTCGCGTACCACAGCTGACGCTGCGCGGGATTGGGGATTGGGTGCGCAACGGTTCGAAAATCGGCGGCGTTCCCAATCCCTAATCCCCTATGCCTAATCCCCAAGTAACCCTGTTCGCAGCCGAAACTTCACCGCTCGTTTACCGGCAGGGCCAAAAGTCCGGGCCTCGAACTCGGCTGCAAGCGAGCGCTCCACGTTCATGACTGACGACGCCTATCCGAACGGGGGAAGAATCCCCGCCGCCAGCAGTTCCGCCGCCGCGCGACTGGCGCTGAAGCGCGCGACGCTCGCCATCGGCGCCGGCGTGTTCGGCGCTTACGGCCTGGGCGCTGTGCTCACCTATTCGCCGGAGGACCCGAGCCTCAACACCGCCGCCAATGGCGTGCCGCACAATCTGTTCGGCGGGCCGGGCGCGGTCGTCGCCGATCTCGCCGTGCAAGCCTTGGGCGCCGCGGCGCCGCTGATGATGCTGGCCTTGCTTGCGGCAGGCGTGTTGCGGGTGATGCGCCGCCAATTGGTCGCGCGCATCGACAAGCGCCGCGTCGGCGCGGCGAGCCTGGGCATTCTGCTGCTCGCGGCGGCGGCGACCACAATCCCAACGCCCGAAGGCTGGCCGCTCGCCACCGGCTTCGGCGGTTTGTTCGGCGATGGCGTCGCCGGCTTGATCAGCGGCCTCGCCTCGATGCCGGGCCTGCCCTTCCCGCACATTTTGACCGGCATTGTTTGCGCCATCGGCGGCGTGCTCGCCAGCGGCTGGGCCTTCCAGGTGCGCGCCGAGGACGTGAAGACCGCCGCGCAAGCCGCGCGCCGTGCAGCGGTTGGCGGCGCCGCCGTCACACAACGCGCCATCGGCTACGTCGCGGAGAAAACGCGGCGCGAGCCCGACGCTGAAACCACGCCGCGCCGGACCATCGCCGATGAAAACGCCGAACGCGCGCCGCGCCCGCGGCCCGAACGGCAGCGGCCGATGCCGCCGACGCGCGAGCCTGCCGAAGCAACAAAGCGCGAGCGCCCGGCGCCGCGTCCGGCCAAGAAGGAACGCCAGCACTCGCCGCAGCTGTTCGGCCGCGACTTCGATCTGCCGGACACCGATCTGCTGGCGACGCCCAAGCAGCGCGTCACGCACGCCGATCCGCAGACGCTGCACGCGATGAGCCGTCAGCTGGAAGGCGTGCTCGCCGATTTCGGCGTGCAAGGCGAAGTGCTCAGCGCGCGCCCCGGCCCCGTGGTGACCCTGTTCGAGTTCGAACCCGCCGCCGGTGTGAAGTCGTCACGCGTCATCGGCCTTTCCGACGACATCGCCCGCACCATGAACGCCACAGCCGCGCGCGTCGCCGTCATCCCCGGCCGCAACGCTATCGGCATCGAGTTGCCGAACGCCAAGCGCGAGACCGTGTTCCTGCGTTCGCTCCTGAACAGCGCTTCGTTCGCCGGCACGCAAGGCGATCTGCCGTTGGCGCTGGGCGAGACCATCGAAGGCGATCCCTTCGCCGCCGACCTCACCAAAATGCCTCACCTGCTCATCGCCGGCACCACCGGCTCGGGCAAGTCGGTCGGCATCAACGCCATGATCCTGTCGCTGCTCTACCGGCATACGCCGGACGAGTGCCGCTTCATCATGATCGACCCCAAGATGCTGGAACTCAGCGTCTATGAGGGCATCCCGCATCTGCTGCACCCTGTCGTCACCGATCCGAAGAAAGCCGTCGTCGCGCTCAAGTGGACCGTGCGCGAGATGGAGGATCGCTATCGCCGCATGTCGAAGCTCGGCGTGCGCAACATCAACGGCTACAATGAGCGCGTCAGCGATGCGTTGGCGCGCGGCGAACGGCTCGAACGCACCGTGCACGCGGGCTTCGATCCGACCTCAGGCGAGCCGATCTACGAAACCCGCGAGCTACCGCTCGAGCCGATGCCCTACATCGTCGTCGTCATCGACGAGATGGCCGACCTGATGATCACGGCCGGCAAGGAAATCGAAGCCGCCGTGCAGCGCCTGGCGCAAATGGCGCGCGCCGCCGGCAT
>FKKE01004151.1_pt1 | contig 19123 bp, 2 predicted proteins | sample 1106331 | NCBI WGS metagenome assembly FKKE01 (sample SAMEA3931202, study PRJEB13176) | freshwater metagenome | biome: Drinking water system; feature: drinking water; material: freshwater | place: China | collected 2013-02-06 | reverse complement strand
GAGGGCCAGGTGCGCGGCCTCGCTCGCATGGTCGAGGAGGACCGCTACTGCATCGACATCGTCACGCAGATCTCGGCCGTGCGCGCCGCGCTGCGACGGGTCGAGGAAGAGATACTGCGCGACCATGTCGCCCACTGCGTCGAGCATGCGATCGCGAGCGGCAACAAGGCCGATCAGCGTCAGAAGATCACGGAGTTGATGGACGTTATCGGTCGCTCGGACCGGTAGACAGCCGCCATTCCGCGTATGCGGCAATAGCAGGACCTGGCCTGTTGCTATTGACGACCGTCAAGGTCGGCGGCCGGCTAGGGCGAATGTGCGCGCTAGCGTGCGGTCTCGGCCGTGGCATGGCGCGGCCGTGAGCGCCGGTCCGGCACGCGAGCCGGGACAAATTCGACGGCAAGGAAGTGCTCGGTGACGCGGACACGTTCGACAACGGTTTCCTTGACCGCGACCGCGGTCACTTCCGCAGCCGAAACCGTCGCTTCTTCGTCAATCTCTTCAGGAACAAGCGGCGGCGACTCCTGAAACACGCCGAATTCGCCCGCTACCTCCTCGAGCGGCTTCTGCTTGTCGGCCCAGTGCAGCGCGGTGTAGTCGAACCCGTGGACGATGGTGGGTTTGACCACTTCGAAATAGGGCGAGATGTCGAAGTCGCGCGGCATGTAGAGCGAGGAGTCGCGGATGTGCAGGATTTCCTTGCGGGCGCGGCGTGAGCCGGCCCTGGTGATCTTCGGCAGGATCGGATAGCGCACGGCGTCGAACGCCTGCGCAATCAGCGCCGAACAGATGATCTTGGTGGGATCGCCGGATCCGAACGCGATCATGCGCCGCCGCCAGCGCTGCGGCACCGGCAGCGGGATCAGGAAGCGCATCAGGTCGACGATGTTCTTGGTGTCGTAGCCGAAGCCGATCCGGTTGATGGCGTAGCGGCAGACGGTGTGGCGGTCTTCCCAGGACAGGCCGACCGGTCGGCACATTCGGGTATGGTAGGAGAAATATTTCGACAGCGGCGCGGAGGTGACGCCCTCGCCGATATTGGCTTCGATCAGCACGTGCTGTTCGCCGTCCGGCTCGAAGGCGCCGTCAACGGGGCCGACGTAAAGGGCGGCGTGCGACCAGGTCGACTGGGTGAGATATTTGATGATGCCGGAAATCCGGTTGTTGCCTTCCACCAGCAGCACGTCTCCCGGCTGGATGACGCCGCGAAGATGCTCCGGATCGCTCGGCGTAAACGGCTCGTATCCCGGAACTTCCTTTTGCAGGTAGCTCGCGATCCACTGACCGACGGTATCGAGCATTACGCCCATAAACTTCCCCCCAAGCGGCTTTGAAACCGCTTTTTTCCTCCATATCATGGTCGAAAGCCGTTGCAATTCAGTTCATCGTCCGCGGCGTTCAATCATGATTGATTCACCATGAGTGTTGCCGCTTCCGTACGAATGCGGCAATGTTCGCAACATGTTCTCAGTCGTCTCAAGCGTCCGGAAACCATGACATGACATTGACGCGCCGCCATTTCCTGTCGGCGGCAGCCAGCCTGGCGGCGGCTCCGGCGTTTGGCTGGCCGGCCCGGTCCGCGCCCCTGCCGCGGGAAGCCGACATTGTCGTCATCGGTGCCGGTGCAGCTGGAATCGCCGCAGCGCGGCGAATTGCGGCGGCGGGCCGCAAGGCGATCGTGCTGGAGGCTGCGAGCCAGCCCGGCGGCCGCTGCATCACCGACAGCTCGACCTTCGGCGTGCCGTTCGATCGTGGCGCCCGCTGGATCCACAATCCCGAGACCAATCCGATGATCCGGCTCGGCCGCGCCGCCGGACTCGAGATCATGCCGGCGCCTTCCGGGCAGAAAATCCGCATCGGGCGCCGCAATGCACGGGCGAGCGAGACGGAGGAGTTTCTCGCCGCATTGGTCAAGGCCAACCGCGCCATCGACGAAGCTTCGCGCAAGTTCGACGTGTCCTGCGCCTCCGTGATGCCGAAGGAGCTCGGCGACTGGGCGGGTACCGCCGAGTTCGTGCTGGGCGCCAGCTTCGCCGGCAAAGACCTCAAGGACATCTCCGTCGTCGACAAGGTCCGTGCGCAGGATCGCAACTCGGCGATTGCCTGCCGGCAAGGATTGGGGACACTGATCGCAAAGCTCGCCGAACAGCTGCCGCTGGCGCTGAAGTGGGTGGTGTTCGGCGGCGAGGCGCTCGATCCGCGCAGCCTGGCGCGCTGGGTCGAGCGGCGCGGTGTGGATCAGCCCCAGCTCGTCAACATGTACGGCATCACCGAGACGACGGTCCACGTGACCTACCGTCCGCTCGATCCCGATCTGGTGCGCGATGAGAGTGCGAGCCTCATCGGCCGTCCGTTGAACTCGCTCGGCCTGCGGGTCCTCGACAACCGCCTGCGTCCGGTGCCCGAGGGCGCGGTGGGCGAGATCTACGTCGTCGGCGGACAACTCGCGCGCGGGTACCGCAACCGCCACGGCCTCACGGCGACCCGATTCGTCGCCGACCTGTACGGCACCGGCGAGCGGATGTACCGGTCCGGCGATCTCGGCCGGCGGATCGGTACCGACGTCCAGTATCTGGGGCGCGCCGACACCCAGGTGCAGTTGCGGGGATTCCGTGTGGAACTGGGCGAGGTCGAGACGGCGCTGCGCGCCGTCGACGGCGTCGCCGCGGCCGCTGCGGTCGTCACCGACGCGGCGTCGGCCGGCGGGGCGAAACTGGTGGGATACGCGGTCGCCGAAAACGGTTGCGAGCTCGACGAAGCCGAAATCCGCGAGCAGGTCCGCGCCCATGTACCCGGATACATGGTGCCCGACACCGTCATGCTGATCGACGAGCTGCCCCTCACCGCGAACGGCAAGCTGAACCGGCAGGCGCTGCCCGCGCCGGTGTTCGCGCGTGACGAACGGGTCGCCTACGTCGCGCCGTCGACTCCGCGGGAACGCGAAGTGGTCGCCATCGTCGAGGAGCTGCTCGACATCGAGCCGATCGGGCTGCAGGACAACATCTTCGCCCTCGGCGCGGACTCGCTCACCGCTGCCCGACTGGCGTCGCGCCTGCGCACCGTCGTCGGGCTCGACATCAAGCTGGCCAACGTCTTCGAGAGTCAGAGCCTCGGCGACATCATCCGGGTCGCGACACCGGTGACCGACGACGCCGCCGCGCGCCGGCCGGAGCTCGTGCCGCAGCCGCGCCCGGACCGGATTCCGTTGGCCTTCAGCCAACGTCGTCTCTGGTTCATCAACCGTCTGGACCCGACCTCGCCGGCCTACAACATCCCGGGGGCGGTGCGGCTCGGCGCCGACGTCGACGCCACCGCGCTCGCCGCGGCGATCGACGATGTCATCGCGCGACACGAGCCGTTGCGGACGACGTTCCCCGACGAGGACGGGGAGACCTACCAGTTCATCCATTCAGCGCAGGCGGCGGCCGCGGCGCGGTTGTTCGACGTGGTCGACGTGGCACCCGTGGACACCGAACGCAGGCTCGCCGACTTCGCGGTGACCGGTTTCGACCTGAACTACGAATACCCGGTCCGCGCACGACTTTTCCGCTCCGTGGCGCCCGACGGAACGCTCGATCACGTCCTGATCGTCGTCATGCACCACATCGTCGGCGACGGTGCTTCGCTGGGACCGTTGATCACCGACGTCCTGACGGCCTACGCCGCGCGGCTCGCCCACGAGCAGCCCGCATGGCGCCCGCTGCCGGTGCAGTACGCCGACTACGCGCTGTGGCAGCGCGACGTCCTGGGGGAGGCCACCGACGACACCTCGCTCATGTCGGCGCAACTCGACTTCTGGCGCGCCGAACTGGCGGGGATGCCCGAGCTCATCTCGCTGCCCACCGACCGGGCGCGGCCCATCCGGCCCTCCGGCGCAGGCGGATACGTCGACACCCTCCTCGACGCCGACACCGTCGCCCGACTGCATGCGGTGGCCGCTCAGCACGGAGTGACCGTCTTCGCGATCTTCCACGCCGCACTCGCCGTGGTGTTGTCGCGTCTGTCCGGCAGCGACGACGTCGCCATCGGCACGGCCATCGCCGGCCGGGACGAGCCGGAACTCGCCGATCTGATCGGCATGTTCGTCAACACCCTCGTGCTCCGCACGCGGGTGCATTCCGACACCGACCTCAACAGTCTGCTGAGCGAGGCCAATCACACTCGCGCGCAGGCCCTCAGCAACGCCGATGTGCCTTTCGAGCAGGTCGTGGACGCGGTGGGTGCGCGCCGTTCCACCGCGCATTCGCCGCTGTTCCAGGTCGAGCTCGTGATGCAGCACGATCAGGTCGAGCGGCTCTTCGAGGACGAGGCCGGCATCAGCCTCATCGACGCGCGGGCACCGTTCGCGAAGTACGACCTCTCGCTCAGTGTCGTCGAGTACGCCGATACCGGCGACCACGCCGGGCAGATCTCGGTGGCCTTCGGGTATGCGCGTGATCTCTTCGACGAGTCCACCGTCGAACGGTTCGCGGGCTACCTCCATGATGTGTTGGGGACGATCGCCGGCTCGCTCGGGCGTGACGATGCCGGACGAGCGCTGCGCGTCGATGATCTCTTCGCGTTCCCCGAGGCCGAGGTGGACACGGTCCGGGGCTGGTCCCGCGGCGCCGCACGGGAACTGTCCGCGCCGGATCTGTCGGCTGCGCTGCTGACCGGATATCATCGGGATCCCTCCGCGGTGGCGTTGGTCTTCGCCGACCGCGAGGTCACCTACGGTGAATTCGCTTCCCGTGCAACGGCGCTCGCACGGCAGCTGATGGAGGACGGTGTCGGTCCGGATGTCGCGGTGGCCGTGTGCATCCCGCGCTCGGTGGAACTACTCGTCGCGGTGCACGCCATCGTGCTGGCAGGTGGTCAGTACGTTCCGCTAGACACCGAGGCGCCGGTCGACCGCGCCGACTACATGCTCGAGACCGCCGGTACCCGGCGCGTACTCGTCGGACCGGGGCCCCGCCCCGCCGTGGTCGACGACCTCGCCGGCCGCGTCACGGTCACCGTGGTCGACGCCGCGGCCGAGGTCGACCCGGGCGCGGCACCGCTCGCCTCGACCGAGCCTCGCGGGCCGCTCGGTCCGGAGAACGCCGCGTACACGATCTTCACGTCCGGGTCGACCGGGCGCCCCAAGGGTGTCGTCGTGTCCCATCGCGCCATCGTCAACCGCCTCGACTGGATGCAGGAGCACTACACGCTCACCCAGCGCGACGTGGTGCTGCAGAAGACGCCGGTGACCTTCGATGTGTCGGTGTGGGAATTGTTCTGGCCCTTCATCTCCGGATCTCGGCTGGTGGTCGCCGAGCCCGGCGGGCACGGGGATCCGTCGTACCTCGTGGACATCATCCAGGACGCGGACGTGACCACATTGCATTTCGTGCCGTCCATGCTGTCGACGTTCCTCGACGTCGTCGGTGCGGACCGCCTGGCCGAACTGAGCTCGTTGCGTCAGGTGTTCACCTCGGGGGAGGCATTGGCCGCCTCGACCGCGAGTGGCCTGCGCACCGCGCTGCCCGCCGTCGGGTTGCACAATCTGTACGGGCCCACCGAGGCCGCGGTCGACGTCACCGAACACAATGTCCGCGGTTCGGAGACGGTCGTGCCGATCGGGCGACCGGTGCCCAACACGACGATCCACGTCCTCGACCACCGGCTGCGTCCGCTCCCGGTCGGCGTGCCCGGTGAGATCTATCTCGGCGGCGTCCAACTGGCGCGCGGATACGTCTCGCAGGGTCGGCTCACCGCCGAACGCTTCGTGGCCGACCCGTATGGTCCGGCCGGGTCGCGGCTCTACCGCACCGGCGATCTCGGCAAGTGGAGCCCCGCCGGAGAGATCGAGTACCTGGGCCGCAACGACTTCCAGGTCAAGCTCCGTGGCCAGCGCCTCGAGCTCGGCGAGATCGAGTCGGCGCTGATGTCGGTGCCGGGCATCGTCCACACGGCGGTGACGGTCGCCGACCTCGCCGCCGGACAGAGCCTGGTGGCCTACTACTCGCCCGACTCCGTCAGCCCGGCCGAGGCCCAGTCTCATCTGACCGGGACGGTGCCGGAGTTCATGGTGCCGACGATCTGGATGCCGCTGTCGGGCATGCCGCTCAACTCGGCGGGCAAGGTCGATCGAAAAGCGTTGCCCGCGCCGGTGATCGAGACCGCCGAATTCGTGCCCGCGAGCACCGAGACCGAGCGGGTCATCGCCCGGGTGTTCGCCGATGTCCTCGGGGTGGACCAGATCAGCGTGGCCGAGTCGTTCTTCGACCTCGGCGGGAACTCGTTGAGCGCGACCAAGGTCGCGGCCCGGTTGTCGGCCGACCTCGAGGTCGACATTCCCGTCGCCGCGGTGTTCGACGCGCCGTCCGTGCGCGCGATGGCGACATTCGCCAGCGACCACGGAACTCCCTCGCGCCGGCCGCGTCTGGCGGCTCGCACGCATGGGGACCGCGCGCCGTTGTCCGCCGTACAACGCGGCATGTGGTTGATCAACCGGGCCGATCCGGCGTCGCCGGCCTACAACGTCGCGATGGCGCTGCGACTGTCGGGACAGTTGGACACCGACGCCATCGGCGGCGCCATCGAGGACCTCATCGACCGCCACGAGTCGATGCGGACGCGCTATCCGCTGATCGACGGCGAGCCGATCCAGCTCGTGCTCGACCGGGACGCGGCACTCGAATTGCTCGAGCGCAGCGTCGTCGACGTCGATGGCGACCCCGTGCCGGTGATCGCGGAGTTCACCGGCCGTGGCTTCGACGTCACGATCGCCCCGCCGCTGCGGATGATGTTGCTGCGGCTCACCGAGACCGAGCACATCCTGGTCTTCGTCGTCCACCACATCACCGCGGACGGCGCCTCGATGCTGCCACTGGCCACCGATGTCATGACCGCCTATTCGGCGAGGGTGGCCGGCCGCCGGCCGGAGTGGCAGCCGCTCGCGGTCCAGTACCTGGACTACACGCTGTGGCAGCAGGAGGCACTCGCCGTCCCCGGGCCCGACGGGACGACCGAGGCGGACCGGCAGCTCGTTTATTGGGCCGACCGGCTCCACAACGCGCCGGCCCGGCTGGAGTTGCCGACCGACCGTCCCCGCCCGCGGACGCCGTCCTTCGTCGGCGAGGAGGTGCGCTTCGACATCGACGGCGGCCTGGTGCACAAGCTCGAGGCGGTCGCGCGCCAGCACAACGCGACACTGTTCATGGTGATGCAGACCGCACTGGTGGTGCTCCTGAGCCGACTGACCACCCAGCGCGACATCGTGATCGGCACCCCGTTCGCCGGGCGGGGTCAGCCCGAACTCGACGGCATGGTCGGCATGTTCGTCAACACCCTGGCCCTGCGGTCGCGGCTCCAGGACGAGGAGAAGTTCGCCGAGCTCCTACAGCGGGTCCGCGACGAGGACCTGGCGGACATGGCGAACGCCGAGATCCCGTTCGATACGATCGTGTCATCTGTTCTCTCCTCGCCGCCCACCAGTTACAACCCGATCTATCAGGTGATGTTCGCCTACCAGAACTTCACCATCCCCTCGCTCGACATGGACTCGATGACGATCGCACCGGTATCCGAGCAGTTGACCCCAGCCAAGGTGGATCTCCAGCTCACGTTGTTCCCGAACGACTTCGGTGCACCGGCAGCAAAGGACGCTGATTCAATGACGGGCCAGTTGATCTACGCCGCCGACATCTTCACCAAGAACACGGTCGAGAGCTATGCGCAGCGGTACCTGCGAGTACTGGAGGAGGTGTCGGAGAACCCGCAGGTGCTGGTGGGCGACATCGACATCGTCACCGCGGCCGAACAGGCGGCGGCCGGTGACATCGCCGACGCCGAACGCGCCGTCTCGCTCCCCGATCTGGTGGCCCGTGCCACCGCCGCAGAGCCGGATGCGGTGGCGGCCGCACATCAGGATGCGCAGGTAACGTTCGCGGTGCTGTCGTCGATCAGTGATGCGATGGCTGCCGCACTCCCTGACCCGGACTCTGCCCTCACCACCGCGCTGATGAGCTTGTTGCCCGGCCTCGCGGTGTCGGGGCCCGACGCCCTCGGCGACGTGCTGGGAGAGCTCCGCACCAACGCCCTCCGGGTTCTGGATGGCGCGCCGTGACCGGAGGCGGGTCCCGCGGGAACGAAGCAGTGCAGTCGACCAAAGGAATGACTCAGACGTGACCGATGTCGATTCAACGGCCTCCAACATCTCTCTCACCTGGGGCTCGCGGCCTTCGACACTGCATCTGATCGCCTTCTCGGCCGGCGTCGCACCCTCCGAGACCGCCTACGAGGCGGCGTCCGGTCCGGTCACCTTCGGTGAGCTGTACGCACGGGTCTCGGCAACGGCGCAGATCTTCATCGCGCAGGGGCTCGACACCGAGGCGGCCGTCGGCGCCGGGGTCACCCAGACCGAGGCCGCCGCCGGCCGCGCACCCGCGGAGATCGCCGACGCCACCCGGCGCGCGATCGCGCTGATCCGAGAGCGGGCTCTGGAGCTGATCGGCAGCACCGACCTCGGCTCACTGCCCGGTCTCGTCCGTTCCGCGGTGGCCCGCCACGCCGACCGGCCCGCGGTCAGCGACGCGACCGGCACCGTACTGTCCTATCGCGAGCTCGACGAGCGGTCCGAGGTGCTGGCCGGCACACTCCGCGCCACCGGCGCAGGTCCGGGCCGGCTCGTCGGTGTCGCGCTCGCGCGCCGTGCCGAGCTGATCGTGGCCCTGCTCGCCGTCCTCAAGACCGGGGCGGCGTACCTGCCTCTCGACCGATCCCAGCCGGTTGCGCGCGCGCAGTCGATCATCGACGACGCCGCGCCGCTGGTGGTACTCGCCGACGCAGACCTGGCCGCGGCGTGGGGCGTCATCGACGTGCGGTTCGCGGCGCCCGAGGAGTTGGCAGCCGGGGAGTTCCCGGCAGCGGGGACGGACCCTTCGAGACGCCCCTCCGCAAGCTCCGGGGCTCCTCAGGGAGCAGAGGAGGCACGCCCCTCCGCAAGCTCCGGGGCTCCTCAGGGAGCGGGGGAACCCCTCGACGAGCGGCTGCCGGCCTACCTGATCTACACCTCGGGTTCGACGGGCCGGCCGAAGGGCGTCGTCGTCTCGCATCACGAGGTCGTCGCGCTGATGAAGGCCGCGGCGCAGGAGTTCTCGTTCGGTCCGGACGACGTGTGGACGCTGTTCCACTCCTACGCGTTCGACTTCTCGGTCTGGGAGATCTGGGGAGCGCTGGTCACCGGCGGACGCGTCGTCGTGGTCGACCAGGACATCACGCGCGATCCGGACGCCTTCGTCGAGATGCTCGAGTCCGAGCGGGTCACGGTGCTGAGCCAGACGCCGTCGGCTTTCTACCAGCTCATCACCGCCCAGCGCCAGAAGCAGGCCGCACTTGCGTTGCGCTACATCGTGTTCGGTGGCGAGGCGCTGAGTTTCGAGCAGGTCCGGCGCTGGTTCGACGACAACCCGGCCGATTCGGCGCAACTGGTCAACATGTACGGCATCACCGAGACCACGGTGCATGTCAGCTACCGCGCGCTGGACCGCGACGCGGTGTCGGCGGGTGACGCGTCGTTCATCGGACGGCCGTTGTCGTCGCTGGACATCCACATCCTCGACTCGCGGCTGCGGCCGGTGCCCGAGGGTGTCATCGGCGAGATGTACGTCACCGGAACGCAACTCGCGCAGGGTTATCTGCGTCGAGCCGGTCTGAGCGCCACCCGTTTCGTCGCGAACCCGTTCGCGCCCGACGGTTCCGGTGACCGGATGTACCGGACCGGCGATCTGGCGCGTCGCGTCGGCGACGACATCGAGTACCTCGGGCGTTCGGACGCCCAGGTCCAGCTCCGCGGATTCCGTATCGAGTACGGCGAGATCGAGGCCGCACTCGTCGGTGTCGACGGGATCGCGGCGGGTGCGGCGAACGTCGTGGATCTGCCCGACCGGGGTGAGATTCTCGCCGCCTACGTGGTTCCCGAGCAGGGCGCCGAGGTCGACGAACAGGTAGTGCGCCGCCGAGTCGCGGCCACGGTGCCGGAGTACATGGTCCCCGACGTCGTCATGACGGTCGAGCGGCTGCCGCTGACCCAGAACGGCAAACTCGATCGCGGCGCACTGCCTCGGCCGGTGCTGGCGTCGACGACCGAGTTCGTCGCGCCCGAGAACGACACCGAGGCAGCCCTGCGGGACATCTTCGCGGAGGTGCTCGGACTCGAGGACATCAGTGTCGTCGAGTCGGTGTTCGACGTCGGTGGTAACTCGCTGCTGGCCGCCCGCATCGTCGGCCGCGCCGCGGAGACGCTCGGCGTCGACCTCACCGTCCGTGATCTGTTCGACGCCCCGACGGTTCGTGACCTCGCACTGGCCGCGGCGTCGAAGCGGCCGGGGCTGCCGCCGATCGAGCCCGTTGCCGATCGTCCGGACCGCATCCCGCTGTCGCTCGCACAGCAGCGTATGTGGTTCATCAACCGGTTCGACCCGGCCTCGCCCGCCTACAACATCCCGATGGTCCTGCGGCTGTCGGGCGACGTGGACGCCGACGCGCTGCGTGCGGCGTTGCTCGACGTCATGACGCGCCACGAGGTCCTGCGGACCACCTATCCCGAAGCCGACGGCGACGCCTATCAGCTCGTCCACGAGCCGTCGGCGGCGGCTGTGATGCTCGACTGGCGCGAGGTGCCGCAAGCGGCGCTGCCGCAGGTGATGCTCGGCGGGTTCGACCTGGTCGCGGAACTGCCGGTGCGCGTCGGGTTCTCCCGGATCTCAAGCACCGAGGCGGTCCTCGGGATGGTGGTGCACCACATCTCGTGCGACGGCGAATCCCTGGCGCCGCTGGTGACCGACCTGATCACCGCGTACACCGCACGGGTGGCCGGGAACGCGCCCGACTTCCGGCCGCTGCCGGTCCAGATGGCCGACGTCGCCCTGTGGCAGCGTCAGGTGTTCGGCGCCGCCACCGACGACTCCTCGCTCATCGGGGCGCAGCTCCAGTACTGGGCGCGGCAACTCGACGGCGCGCCCGACGTGCTGGAGTTGCCCACCGACCGCCCACGTCCGGCCGTGGCCTCACAGCGCGGTGCGCGCGTCGAGTTCAGTGTGCCGCAGGAGGTCTCGGAGCGCGTTGCACGTCTGGCCCGCGATCGCGGGCTGACCCCGTTCATGGTCGCGCATGCGGCGCTCGCAGTGTTGCTGTCACGCCTGTCCGCGACCGAGGACATCACCGTCGGAACGCCGATCGCCGGTCGTGGTCAGTCCATCCTCGACCCGATGGTCGGGATGTTCGTCAACACCTTGGTCCTCCGGACCGGAGTCGACTCCTCGGCCGGCTTCGGCCAACTGCTCGACGACGTCCGCCGCACCGATCTCGAGGCCTTCGCGAACGCGGACATCCCCTTCGAGGCGGTCGTCGAACGGGTGAACCCGCTGCGCACCGAGGCCTACGCGCCCCTCGCGCAGGTGTGGCTCGCCTTCGACCAGTCGGCCATCGCCGACCTGGCGTCGCAGACGCTGACGATCGGCGAGGCCGGCGGCCTGGCCGTGACCCCCGCCGAACCGGACGAACTCTCCGCGCGCGTCGACCTGACCGTCGGCATCGCCGACAACGGCGACAACTGGCAGGGCTCGGTGCTCTATGCGACCGACCTGTACGACGCGGAATCGGTGCGCCTGTTCGCCGATCGGTTCGTCCGCCTTCTCGACGCCCTGACCGCGGACCCGGGTGCGCCTGTCGGCGACGCCGAGCTGATGACCTCGGCCGAGCACGAGGCGATCGAACGATGGGTCGGTGCGGCTGACACCGACGTCGGTCCCGGACCGGTCGTCACGGTCGCGGATGCGCTGGCGGACTCGTTCGCCCGCAACGCTTCCCGCCCCGCCGTTCGCGCCGGCGGGCGCACCTACGACCATGCCGAGTACGGTGCGCTGGTCCACGCGTTCGCACGACGACTGCTCGAGCAGGGTGTCGGGCCGGATGTGGCGGTCGCGGTTGCCGTTCCGCGGTCGGTCGAGATGCTCGTCGCGATCCACGGGATCGTGCTCGCCGGCGGAACCTACGTGCCGATCGATCCGGAGGCGCCGGCCGAGGTCGTCCGCCGGCAACTGGCGCTGTCCGGTGCGTCGAGGGTGGTCGTCGCCGGCGCACGCCCGAGCTGGGCCGAGGCCGCGTCCGCCGTTCGGGAAACCTTCGTCACCGTCGATCTCGACGCGCTCGCGACCGCTGCGTCGGCTCCCGTCACGCCCGCTGATCGTCCGGTGGCGCTGCGCGCCGGGCATCCGGTGTACACGCTGTTCACCTCGGGCTCGACCGGACAGCCCAAGGGCGTGACGGTCACCCATCGGGGCCTGCACGACATGCTGTCCTGGTTCGGGGCCTACACCGGTGACCCGGCGGACGAACGGGTGCTGGTGAAGACGCCGTACACCTTCGATGCCTCGGTGTGGGAGTTGTTCTGGCCCTTCGTCGCCGGGGCCACGGCTGTGGTCGCCGCACCCGACGGCCACCGTGATCCGGCGCATCTCGCCCGCGTCATCGCCGACGAGCGGGTCACGTCCGTGCAGTTCGTGCCGTCGTTGCTCGCGGTGTTCCTCGACGAGACCTTCGATCCCGCCACCGGTCTGTCCTCGGTACGTCAGATCTTCACCGGCGGTGAGGCACTCACTCCCGCGGTGGCGCAGCAGGCCCTTGCGGCCGCTCCGCACGCGGTGATCGTGAACCAGTACGGGCCCACCGAGATGACGGTCGACGCGACGATCGCGACGCTGACCGAACCTGTGGACGTCGTGCCCGTCGGTCGACCGGCCCCCGGGCTGACCGCACGAATCCTGGACTCGCGTCTGCGTCCGGTCGCCCCCGGTGTACCGGGCGAGCTGTATCTCGGTGGCGCACAGATGGCCCGCGGGTACGCGGCCGCGCCGGGGCTGACCGCCCAGTCGTTCGTCGCGGACCCGGCCGGAACGAGCGGCGCGCGGATGTACCGGACCGGCGACCTCGCCCGCTGGCGCGCCGACGGGGACATCGAGTACCTGGGCCGCACCGACTTCCAGGTGAAGATCCACGGCCAGCGCATCGAACTCGGCGAGACCGAGGCCGTGCTGGCGGCGGCGCCGGGCGTGGTCTCGGTGGCCGCGGCGGTCGCGACGACCGCCGCCGGTGATGCCCTGGTCGCCTACCTGACCGGCCACCCGGGTGACACGGTCGACGTCGACGCCGTGCGCGGTTTCGCCGCCGAGAGGCTGCTCGCACATCTGCGTCCCACGTTGTGGGTCGTCCTCGACGAGATGCCGCGCAACGCCTCCGGCAAGGTCGACCGGCGCGCGCTGCCGGCGCCCACCGTCTCCGAGTCCGAGGTGGTCGAGCCAGCGACCCCGGCCGAGCGCACCCTCGCGGGAGTGGTCGCGGAGGTCCTCGGGGTCGAGCGGGTCTCGGTCGTCGACTCCTTCTTCGATCTCGGCGGCAACTCCCTGGCCGCGATGCGGGTCGCGGCCCGCGCCGGTGCGGCGCTCGGCGTCGAGGTCAGCGTCCGCGACCTCTTCGACGCGCCGAGCGTGCGTGAGCTCGCGCAGCGCGTCGCCGACCGCGTACCCGGCCTACCGCCGGTCACCGCGGTACGCCCGCGCCCGGATGAGATCCCGCTGTCCTATGCGCAGCAACGCATCTGGTTCATCAACCAGTTCGACACCAGCTCGGCGGCCTACAACATCCCGATCGCCCTGCGCCTGCGCGGCAAGCTCGACCTCGCCGCGCTGCGTGCCGCGATGGTCGACGTCGTCGAGCGTCAGGAAGTGCTCCGCACGGTGTTCCCGTCGATCGACGGCGCACCGCGACAGGTCATCGGGGACGCCACCGGTGTGGGCGCCGAACTCGACTGGGATGTCGTCGACGAGGAATCCGACCTGTTCGCCGCCGCTGGCACGGGTTTCGATGTCGCCGTGCAGCGACCGATCCGCATCCGCGTGCATCGCGTCGACGACCTCGAACACATCGTCCTCATCGTGATCCACCACATCGCCGGCGACGGCGAATCGATGCGCCCGCTCGTCACCGACGTGGTGACCGCGTATGTCGCGCGCTCCCAAGGTCGTTCGCCCGACTTCGCCGAGCTGGAGGTGCAGTTCGCCGACGTCGCGCTCTGGCAACGTCGTGAGCTCGGTTCGATCGACGACCCGGATTCGCGGGTTTCGGCGCAGGTCGACTACTGGCGCACCGCGCTGGCCGGGCTTCCCGAGGTGCTCGAACTCCCCGCCGACCGTCCGCGTCCGAAGGTCGCGTCGATGGCCGGCGCCGAAGTCGGTTTCGAGATCGACTCGGCGACAGCAGATCTCGTCCGAAATCTCGCCACCGAGCGTGGTGTCACCGAGTTCATGGTCATCCATGCGGCACTGGCGGTGCTGCTGTCGCGACTCTCGGCCACCGACGACATCGCCATCGGCACCCCGATCGCCGGACGCGGCGACGCCGCGCTGGATCCGCTGGTCGGCATGTTCGTGAACACGCTCGTGCTGCGGACCGTGGTCGACCCGGCGCAGCGGTTCGCCGACCTTCTCGACGCCGTGCGGGTCACCGATCTCGACGCCTTCGCCCACGCCGATGCCCCCTTCGAGGCGGTCGTGGACGCACTCGCGCCGTCACGTTCGGAGGCCTTCGCGCCGCTGACGCAGATCCTGCTGACCGTCGACCCCACTCCCGCGGATCCGTCCACTCTCGTCGCCGACATCGACGAGCTCGCGGTGGAAGTGGTGGAGACCGAGGAGAACTCGGCCAAGGTGGACCTGACGGTCGGACTCCGCGGGGGTCGCGCCGGGTCCTGGATCGGCCGGGTCAACTACGCCACGGACCTGTTCGACGAGGCGACGGTCGCGCGGATGATGGATCGATTCGCGCGGTTGCTGCACGAGCTGGTCACCGACGCGACCGTGCCGGTCGGTGACGCCGACCTGTTCGACACCGACGAGCGCGAGCTGCTGACCCCCGTGGGCCGTCAGCCCGCGACGCCGGCCGTGCCGCTGGCCGAGCTGTTCGCCGTCGCGGTCCGGCGCGGCGGAGCGGACCGGACCGCGGTCGTCGACCCCGAGCGGTCATTGACGTACGGCGAGCTCGATGCCGCGTCGAACCGGCTGGCTCGTCACCTGCTGGATCGGGGCATCGGCCGCGGCACCCTGGTCGCGCTGCTCATCCCGCGGTCGGCGGAACTGATGGTCGCGATCTGGGCGGTGGCCAAGACCGGGGCCGGGTACGTACCGATCGACCCGGATTACCCGGCGGATCGCGTGTCGCACATGATCACCGATTCCGGTGCGCGGCTCGGGCTCACGCTCGGCGACGTGGCCGGGCCCGGGATTCCCGGCAGCGAGTGGCTGGAACTGGACTCGCCGGAGCTCATCGAAGCCGTTGCGGCGGCCAGTGATTCGCCTGTGACCGACGCCGACCGGCCGAGCGCGGTCGGGGCCGACGACACGGCCTACGTGATCTACACGTCCGGATCGACCGGTACGCCCAAGGGCGTCGAGGTCACCGCGGGCGGCCTGCGCAACTTCGGCGTCGAGGCCGCGGAGAAATCCGGAATCACCCCGGACTCACGCGTCCTGGGTTTCGCCTCACCCAGTTTCGACGCCTTCGTACTCGAGTATCTGCTCGCCTTCACCGTGGGTGCCTCCGTCGTGTACCGGCACCGCGACGCGGTGGCCGGTGCACCGCTCGCGGACTTCGTGCGCGAGCACCGCGTGACCCATACATTCCTCACCCCGACAGTGCTCGCCTCCCTCGATCCGGCCGACCTCCCGGATCTGCACACCGTCTACGCGGGCGGTGAGGCGGTCCCGGACACCTTGCGTGACCGCTGGGCACCACTGGTGCGCTTCCAGAACCTCTACGGACCCACCGAGACCACGATCGGTGTCGCGATCGGCCCGCCCATGCGGGTCGAGGAACCGGTCCTCGTCGGACCGCCGATCGGCGGCGTCGACCTGCTGGTGCTCGACTCCCGGCTCCGCCCAGTTCCGGTCGGGGTGGCGGGCGAACTGTACGTGAGCGGCCCGGCCCTGGCGCGCGGCTACCTCGCGCGCCGCGGTCTGACCGCGGAGCGCTTCGTCGCCAACCCCTTCGGCGCGCCGGGCGACCGGATCTATCGCACCGGGGACATCGTCCGCTGGGCCCGTGACCGCGACGGGTCGCTCTCGGTGGACTATGTCGGTCGTAGCGACGACCAGATCAAGCTTCGCGGTCTGCGTATCGAACTCGGCGAGATCGAAAGTGCGCTCGGCGATCACCCCGCGGTGGCCTCCGCGGTCGTCGTCGGCGTCGACTCCGACGGCGGGCTCGCCGCGAGTGGACAGTCGGTCGTCGCGGCGCTCGCCGCCTACGTGGTGTTGCGCGACGCAGTCGACATCGCCACGCTGCGTGAGCATCTCGCCGACCGGTTGCCGTTGTTCATGGTGCCGGCCGGGATCGTCGTGCTCGACGCACTGCCGCTGACCCCGGTGGGCAAGCTCGATCGTCGGGCACTCCCCGCGCCGACCATCGAGGTCGACTCCGATCACGTCGACGCCGAGACGCCGGTCGAGCAGCAGCTCGCCACGATCATCGCCGGACTCCTGGGTCTCGAACGCGTCAGCGTCAGCGACTCCTTCTTCGCCCTCGGCGGCGATTCCATCATGTCCATTCAGGTCGCTTCGGCCGCGCGGGCCGCCGGGATCGATGTGTCGCCTCGAGACATCTTCGAGCACAAGACCGTTCGGGCGATCGCCCGCGCCGTCGGCGCCCGTGGCGAGCGGGTGCCCGCCCTCGAGGAACCGGCCGGCGGCGGGATCGGCCCGATGGCCGTGCCGCCGGTGGTCTCGTGGATCCTCGACCAGACCGACCAGGTCACCGACTTCGCTGATTTCTCCCAGTCCATGGTGCTGACCGCGCCGGCCGGACTCACCGTCGAGATCGCGCAGGAACTCCTCGCGCAGGTCGTGTCCGTGCATCCGATGCTCAGCGCGGCGGTCGAACCCGGGCAGGCCGATGGCGAATGGCTCATGCGCACCGGCGTCGCGCCACTGCATCCCGGCGCCGTCACCGCCCTCGCGAGTCCGGTACGGACCGCCGACCTCGGCTTCTCCGACACCGTCGTCGCGGCCTTCGAGGACGCCTCGCGGCGTCTCGACCCGACCACCGGGCAGCTCGTCGCGGCCGTTCTGGTCACCGACCCCGACGCCGCCGCACGGCTCGTCGTCGTCATCCACCACCTGGGCGTCGACGCCGTCTCGTGGCGGGTCATCATCGAGGACCTGCTGACCGCGTGGGCGCAACATCAAGGCGGTCAGGCGTATTCGTTGCGACCGGAGGTCACCTCGGCGCGCGCCTTCACCGCCGCGCTCGATGCCCAGCGGGCCGGGCGATCCGACGAGCTGCGCTACTGGCTCGAACGGTCGCCGGAACGGGTCACCGACCTCGGGGCGGAGGTCGACCGCACGCGTGACCGCATGTCGACCACCGAGACCGTGGTGCACACGGTCGGCTCGTCGGTGACCGAGGCGCTGCTGACGTCGGTGCCGACCGCCTTCCGCGGCAACGTCAACGACGCTCTCGTGGCTGCTCTGGCGCGCGCTGTCCGGTCGTGGCAGCAGGCCCGGGGCATCTCCGACGACCGGCCGGTGACCATCCTGCTCGAGGGGCACGGCCGATACGAGGAAGCGCTGCTACGCGGAACCGATCCTCGGACCGTGGATCTGTCCCGGACCGTCGGGTGGTTCACGACCATCGCGCCGATGGCCGTCGACGTGCGCGGCGATGCCGTCCACACGGTCAAGCTCGCCAAGGAGGAGCGGGTCGGCCAGCCCGACAACGGGATCGGTTACGGACTCCTCCGCTACGGCGACACCGAGCTGTCCCGGCGGCCGTTGCCGAGCATCGGATTCAACTACCTCGGCAACGTCACGGGGACCGGGGCCGGCGGCGAGAACGCCTCGGCCGTCGCCGAGGCCGGCATGCCGTTCCTGCCCGACCCCGCCGCACCGCGCCTGCCCGGCACGGTCACCGGCGCCATGGTCGTGCCGAACCTGCTGAGCATCAACGCGGGAATCGCGATCGGCGACAGCGGTCGCGAGTTCGTCGCGGGATTCACGTTCCCGCGCGGCGCGATCGACACCGAGGCGGTCGACGACCTCGCGCGGCGCTGGGACGCCGAGCTCGCGACCATCGTCGACGAGGTCGCCCGCGTCGGCGATCCGGGACTTTCCCCGTCGGATGTCCTCGGTGCGCGCGTCACCCAGGACGATCTCGATCACCTGGCCCGGCGGTATCCGGGCGCCGACGTGTGGCCGCTGTCGCCGCTGCAGCGCGGCCTGCAGTTCCAGGCCGAACTCGCCGCGGCGGGCCGCGAAGCCGGGGCCGTCGACGTCTACACCGCGCAGGCGGTTCTCACGCTCAAGGGCGAGGTCGACGCCACCCGTCTCGCCGAGGCCGTGCGCGAGGTCTTCGCCCGCCATCGGGTACTCCGCTCCAGTTTCGTCCGGGTACCCAGCGGCGAGGTCGTCGCGGTGGTTCCGGAGACGGTCGAGATCCCCTGGCGGACAGTGGACGCCGATAACGGCGACGACGCGATCGACGCGGTCGCGCAGGTCGAACGCGCGACGCCGTTCGACCTCGAGTCCGGCCCGCTCATGCGGTTCGTCCTCGTCCGCAGTGGCNNCTACGTTGGTCGTCACCAGCCACCACATCCTGATCGACGGCTGGTCGAGCCCGCTGATCATGGCCGACCTGTTCGCGCTGTACGCCACCGGTCAGACCTACACCGGCACCGTCGCCGCCGAATCCGGGGCTCGGGGAGACTACTTCGACTACCTGCGGTACATCGCCGCCTCCGACACCGAAGCGGGACTGGCGGCCTGGCGGTCGGTGCTGTCCGCCGTCGACGAGCCGACCCTCGTCGGCTCCGGCCGCGAGGCGACCTCCGATCAGCTTCCGCGCGATCACAGTGTCATGCTCCCGGCCGAGATCACCGNNTCACCGCCGCCGTCGACGACCTCACGCGCGCACGGGGAGTCACCGTCTCGACGGTGATGCAGTTCGCCTGGGCGGTGCTGCTCTCGCGCATCACCGGCCAGCGCACGGTCGTCTTCGGCGAGACCGTCTCCGGACGTCCGGCCGATCTGGACGGCGTCGAGACGATGGTCGGCCT
>FKKE01003109.1_pt1 | contig 19163 bp, 24 predicted proteins | sample 1106331 | NCBI WGS metagenome assembly FKKE01 (sample SAMEA3931202, study PRJEB13176) | freshwater metagenome | biome: Drinking water system; feature: drinking water; material: freshwater | place: China | collected 2013-02-06 | reverse complement strand
ATCCGCTACAACGTGACCGAGGAGACCAAGAAAGACATCGATCCGCTGATCGAAAAACAGCACCACTGAACTCGTGAGGCGCCACGCACCAGTCTGTTTGCTCATGGCCGTTGCAGGGATGGCGCTGCTCGCAGCCGCCGCCTCCGCCGACCACGATGTGCCGAAATGGCGCCCGGCCGGTGACGCAACCGAAGCCAAACGGCTGGCGGGGCTCCCCATCCCGGCTGGCACGGTTCGGATTCCGGCCGGCTGGTTCCTGATGGGTAGCGATCCCAAGGCCGACGAGGATGCGGGCCCACAGGAGCAGCCCCAGCGCTGGGTCTATTTGGACGCCTTTGAGATCGATCGTTACGAAGTGTCGAACGCCCATTACCTCCGGTTCGTCTTGGCGACCGGCCGGGTCGGCCCGCCCTATTGGCGGAGCGATCCGTTTCAAGAAAAAATGGCGCGACACCCCGTGATCGGCGTGAGCTGGGAGGATGCCGACGCCTATTGCCGCTGGACGGGCCAACGGTTGCCGACCGAAGCCGAGTGGGAAAAGGCCGCGCGGGGCGCCGATGCGCGCAAGTTCCCCTGGGGGAACGAGCCGGCCGGATGGCAAAAGAGCAACATTGCCCATCCGGGCTCGAAGCGCGGCACGAAGTATCCGCCGCTGGCCAACGTCGATCGCTATGACCGCGGCGTCAGCCCCTACGGAGTTTATCAATTGGCGGGTAACGTCGCCGAATGGGTCGCCGATTGGTTCGACCCTGAATACTACCAGCAGGGGACCAGCTTCAACCCGGCCGGACCCGAATGGGGGGAAGACCACGTCTACCGGGGCGGCTCATGGAACGAAGACCCCGAGGTGGCCCGATCCGCCAACCGCGGGGCTCATGCGCCGATGCACCGGAGCTATCTGATCGGATTTCGGTGCGCACAGGATGCCCGCGACACGGTCACCGCGCAACACCCGTAGCGGATTTTCGAAGGACCGCTGTCACACGCATCACGAGAAAGGAGTCGTCAGTCATGGAATCGCCGCGGACTCAACCCTACGCCAAGACCCATCGCCTCATCAACGCCCTCATTGCCGTCGCCGTCATCCTGGCCCTCGCCAACGTGGTCTGGGGTCTCGACACGCAGGACATTACCGTCGAATGGACGCCCGCGGGCAAGAAGCTCGCGCAAGAGCGGGCGGCGACCTGGTCCGCGAAGGACGAGATGGTGCTCATCCCCGCCGGATCGTTCCTGATGGGCAGCGACAAGAAGGTGGACCGCAATGCCTATCAGGCGGAGATGCCGCAGCGGTCGGTCTACCTGGACGCTTTCGAAATCGATAAATACGAAGTGACGACACTCCAGTATCTGAAATTCGTGCTGGCAACCGATCGCTCACCGCTGCTGGACTGGCGGTATGACGGCGGCAATTTCCAAGAGCGCATGGCCCACCATCCGGTGATGCACGTGAATTGGTATGACGCAGACGCCTATTGTCGGTGGGCCGGCAAGCGCCTGCCGACCGAAGCGGAGTGGGAGAAGGCCGCGCGAGGGACGGACGGCCGCCTCAATCCTTGGGGCAACCAGAGCGCCGGCCTGAGCCGCGCCAACTTCGGACGGACGGGCCTTTCCGGCCCCGTGCGGGACCGCCCAGAACGGCTGCTGCTGTACCCCCCGTTGATTTCGGTCGATAAGTACGAGAACTCGGTGAGCCCTTACGGCCTGCACCAGACCATGGGCAACGTCGCCGAGTGGGTCGCCGACTGGTACAGCAAAGACTACTACGCGAGTGCGCCGGACCGGAATCCCAAAGGTCCGGAAGCCGGCACCCAAAAAGCCTTCCGTGGCGGAGGGTGGATGGACAGCACCACGACGATGCGCGTGGCCATGCGCAACGGCACCGACCCGAACGTCAAGATCAATTGGATGGGATTCCGTTGCGCCCGCGACAGCTCGGCTTCGCAGACGTCGCAGGAGCCGGCACCCGTCCTGGTATCCCAGACCAGACCCTGAGCATTCGCGCCGTATGTTCACCGGGGGCCGTGCGCGCGCGGCCCCGGCGAGCCGGCAAGAGAGGGGAGGGGCAGATGGTCCTGACCGTCTCGATTCCTGAGTCCGATTCGGCCGTGGCGTCGGCCGCCATCGCCCTGGCACAGATGGCCCCGCACTACCGGGCGATCGAGAGTACGGGCCGGTCGCGCCTTCACATCGCCACGTTCCCGGACCTGTCGTCGGCCCTCGATCCCGCCATTCTCCTTGTCGGAGAAGCCACCAATCTCGAAGGCGGCGGCGCGACCATCGACGGACGGCCGATCGTCAATCTCAATCGATTTTGGAGCACCCTGATCTGTTACCGAGACAGTTGCGCCGCTCCGGACCCTCACGATTACTGCTCCAAGCTCTCCGCCCGTTTGAGTCCCCTATCCGGCTGCCCCAAACAATCGTGCGCTTCCCATTGCCAATTCATCTGCACCCGTTGCCTCGGCGTGGCCCGCGAGACCGGCTCGCCGCCGCTGAGCACCCAGCTTCGTGCCATCGCCGTACAGGCTGAAGTGGAGTGGTGCCCCAATCTGAGACTTCCCGGCTCCTCGACCTAGGGCGAAGGCCCCATCCTCCGCATTGACATCTATCAATATGTCCGATGACACGGGTCAACGACCCGTCGCCGAGGCTTTGCTATCGTGCCGTCCATCGATTCCGCGTCATCCAGATTCATCTATCGGAGGAGGCACGATGGACATGCACCATTACAGGAACAGAGCGCGACGGAAAAACTGGCGGACCATGATCATGGCGGCGACAGCGGTAGTCGGATTGGCCGGTCCTTTCACCACAGCGGAGGCGTTCGACAATCAGGTGTTCTTCCGAGGCGGCTTCGCCGGCTTGAACAGCAATCGGGCCAACGAAGTCTTTACCGATGTGTACGGGCGCAATAACATGCGAAACGATTCGAGTACCGGCTCCTACTTCGGCGCCGGGCTCGATCTCGGCATGCACAAAGACGCGTTCGGCATCAAAGGCATGTCGCTCGTCGGCGAGTTGGGGCTCGAATTGAAACGGTTCGATTCCCAGACCGTGACGCAGGCCGTCCCGTCCACCTGCGCCGCCGCGGGGATCACGCAGTGCTCGGTCCGCAACAGCACCGTGGCGGTGACGATGCTTACCGTCGATGTCGCGCCGAAGCTCAAGTTTCGTGAAGGCGAGAAGCTGCGCCCGTGGATTATCCCGATCGGCGTCGACTTCCATGTCATCAGCCCGCCGTCGAATGCCTCGACCTACCTGGACATGGGGGTCCAGTGGGGGGCCGGCGTGGAATACAACATCTGGGGGCCGTTCAACGTCGGCATCGACGCGCGGTATCATTTGGCCGCGAACATGACGCAGACAACCAACAACTACTATACGGCCGGCGCCTATCTGGGCCTGATGTACTGAGCGGTCGCCGCGACACGCAGGAGCCTTCGCCGTATACAGAGGGGCAGCGCCCTGTGCCCGAGTACCTCCCTCGTAGCGCTGCCAGCTGTCAGGCAGGTGGGACGATGCACCTCCCATCGTCCCACCTCCTCTGTGTCGAGGGAAAGAGAGGACACCTGTCTAACCGCCAAAACGGTGGAGGGGGTGTTGTGTCGCCATTCTCCCCAGTGTCGGGGAGTGTTTTGTCCCGCCTCCTGTCCGTTCCCCGTCGAACCGAGCGATCCGCCTGAACTTTTCTCGTTCTGCCCGGCCAGCCTTCGTCAGGCCTCCGATTTGCACATCTTCCCAATTCGACGGAGCGTCCCAACACCTTCGATATGGGTATGGCCAGAAACTGCGTCGCGTCCAGCGCTTGCCGAGAATGCGTGTGCCGGTCTGAGGCCGTGGTCTGCGATCTCGACGCGCCGGAGCTCGCGGCCTTCGAGGGCCACCGTCATGTCTTGACCTTCGCGGCGGGGCAAACCGTGTTCTACGAGGGCCATGCTTGCCTCGGCCTCTACCTCTTGTGCCGCGGCAAGGTCAAGCTCACGCGGTCCTCTTCGCAAGGCCAACGTCACATCGTCGGCATTCTGTCCGCCGGACGTTTGCTGGACCCCCAGGCCTTCCGGCCCGGCGCGGTGCACGAGACGACCTGCGACACCCTCGAACCCTCCCAGGTCGGCTTCATCGAACGGACCGCCTACCTCGCGCTCTTGCAGCGCGATCCGTCGCTGGCCATCCGCCTGATCCAATGGCTCGGCGACGAAATTCGAAAGGGCCTCGGCCACGTCGACCTGCTCGCCTTCAAAACAGCCCGCCAGCGCCTGGCCGGGCTCCTGGCGGATCTCGCCGAACGGTTCGGCCGGCAGGCCGGGCTGGCAGGAGAGCCGGTCGAGATCGGCGTATGTTTGAAGCGTGAAGAATTGGCCGAACTGGCCGGCATCACGCTGGAAACGGCGGTACGCGTCTTGGGCGCACTGCGGCAGGACGGCCTCGTGCGGCTCGACGGCCGCCGGATCGTCTTACTCGACCGCCCACGCCTGTTGAAAATCGCCCGTGCGTGAGACCGCCGGGACGGCACGAATCCCTTTCCCAAGGCCCTACGAATTGTGTACAATCCCCCCCGCCGATTCGGCTCCTATGACCACTACCGTCCATCACGAACTGTCCGAGTCTTCCGCCTATCCCGCGACGGTCCGTGTCGCCACGATCAAGGTGCGCAACCGCGGGGAGGCCAAGAAGATGGGCGTGGGCGACGCGACCTTGCGCGTGGGCGACCGCGTCATGTTGGAGCTCGGCGGCGAGCCGACGTTCGGGGTGGTGTACACGGAACCGGCCGCTACCCCCTTTATCCCGCCGATGCGCGTGATGACCTCCATCCTCCGACCGGCCAATGCCGCGGACCTTTCCGCCATCGCCCAGCACGAGCGGGTCGCCCGAGAAGGGATGGCCTATTGCCGGGAGCGAGCGCAGGCCTTGGGGCTCAACCTCAAGATGGTGGAAGTCTACGGGTCGTTTGCGCGGCGCGAGACCACCTTCGTCTACACCTCCGAGGAGCGGGTGGATTTCCGGCAGCTCGTCAAGGACCTGGCCCGGCGCTTCGGCGGCCGGATCGAAATGCGGCACATCGGTGCGCGCGAAGAGGCCAAACGGATCGGCGGCGTGGATTCCTGCGGCCTCACCCTCTGTTGCGCCGCCTTCATGACCGACTTCAAGCCGGTCAGCGTCAAGAAAGCCCGCGGGCAATATCACGACTCGACCTGGAACGAAAACCGCCTGATCGGCATCTGCGGCCGCTTGAAATGCTGCATCATGTTCGAAGAGATGGAAGCGCGCGCCGCCGCGTCGGGCGCAGGCCGTCCGTCCGCCCCGCCGCTCATCACACCGACCCGCCCTTCGGACCATCAGCCTTCCGTCCTGCACGCCCCGAACCCCGCCGGGGCAAGCTGACCGAGCCCCGACGGAGTGCCCGGCCATGATGCTCGTCGTGGTCTGGCTCCATCTGCTCGCCGCCTTCGTGTGGATCGGCGGCATGTTGTTCCTCTCCCTGGTCGTCGTCCCCTCGCTTCGCACGCCGGCCCTGGCCCCGCAACGAGGGCCCATCTTCAAAACGCTCGGGCGTCGGTTCCGGCCGCTGGTCTGGACCGCCATCGCCGTGCTCCTGACAACGGGGCCGATCCTGCTACTCCTCCGGGGTATGTCCCTGCTGACACCCGATGCCTGGCCGACGGTCCTCGTCCTCAAGCTCTCCCTCGTCGGCCTGTTATTCACCCTGACCCTGTTGCACGACATCTGGCTCGGCCCGCGGCTCGGCTTCATCCAGCAGCGTCCCGAGGAGGCCCGATCCGCGACAGACCGAGCCCTCCTGCGGTGGGCGCCCTGGATTCCGCGTCTGTCCCTCTTGATCGCCCTCGGCATCGCCGCCGCCGGCCTGGCCCTGGCCCGAATATAAGGCGATGGCTACGGCGGGGGGAGCTGCCGGTACCGCGGCTTGAGTGGCGGCATGTTGCGCGGCGGGGCGGGCGGGGCGTCCGCTTCCATCCGGCGCAGGCGATCGGTCAAGTCCAGCGGCGGCTCCTCCGGCGGCGGCGCGGCGGCCGACTTCGACGATCCGACGCTGCCCCGCTGGGGCCGGGATTGCGGACTCGACAAGCGCCAGCTTTTCAAAAAACTATATTCGTCGAGCACCAGGGTCAAGCCGGTGCGCGGATATTCCCAGACGATGTCCTTGCTCCCCCGCCGGAGAATCATCGACCGGGGCCGGCCGAAGGTTTCCAGCAACTCCTCGCGCGACATGCCGATCCGCGGCGTCAGATCCATCGAGGCGCGCCGCGGCGCGGGCTTCGCCGTCTCGTCGCCCGCGCGGCCCGGCGGCGTGCCTTTGGGCATTTTGGCGATCTGCTCGGTTTCCACGCGCAACAGCCGCCACACCGTCATCGCGCCCGGCGGACAGTCCCGATCCCGTTCCTCGTAGGTCATCTGCGTATCGATGGTCACCCCGCCGGTGGAGGCGGCCTGGGCATAGTTCAGCAATTCCTTGACACCGCGGCGGAAGGCCTCGTCTCGCCCGTCCTCCACCGTCTTGGCGCACGACGCCCGACCGATGAAGAAGAGATCGTCGCCCATCGTGAACATCGATTGCTCGGTCCAGAAGGGGCGCGTGGACGAATCGGCGCGCGACGAAGGGAGAACTCCTCCGGCCAGGAACACAGATGCGAGGAGCGGGGATGCGACAAGAACCAGCCGGCGATTCATAGAAACGGATTGTAGTTGAGCCATCTGTTTCAGACAAGAACCTTCCTCGCGACTGTGGCATCCCGCGACAGCCACGGGAGCCTCCTTGCGGCCTTTCTCGCCAAAACCTGTCGGATACGACGGGCCTAGGGCATCGCCTCACCTGAAACCCCTTGTTTTGCCTGTGGTTTCTCCAAGGCCCGCAACCGGCGCAATGGCACGTGAATCGCTCATGGTTCGGGGGAGCATGCATCATGTCATCACGGGCCTGCGCCGTGCCAACCAAGGAGGAACGTCATGACACACCCGATACGATCAACGATGCCGGCCATCCTCGCTGTCGGTGCCGCCTTAGTCTTAGCCGGTCCGGCCCTCAGCGGCGACAAGGGGGGCAAGCACGGCGAACACGAAGGGAAAGGGATGGCGGAGATGGCCGCCGCCGCCAAGGTTCCCATCGACCAGGCGATCAAAACGGCTACAGACAAGGTTCCCGGCAAGGTAGTGGAGGCGGAACTGGAGAAGAAGCACGACAAGATCGTCTGGGAAGTCGAAGTGGTCGGCGCGGACGGCAAGATAGCCGAGGTCCACATCGATGCCGATTCCGGTGCGGTGATCGACGTCGAGGACAAGAAGCCCGAAATGAAAAAAGAGCGCAAAGGGAAAAAGGACTGAGCGCCGCGCTCCGCACCGAGTCCGCACGGGAGACACGCGGCATGAAAGACGTCCTGGAAACAGCTCAAGCGCGAGACGTGATGAACACCAGGGTCATGGCGGCCGGGCGCGGCGCCACCGGTCGGGACCTCGCCCTGCATCTGCTGGCCGGCGTGTTCAGCGGCCTGCCGATCATCGATCGCGATCGGACGCTGCTCGGCGTCGTGACGGAATTCGACCTCCTGAAAGCCGTTCAAGAGGGGCGGGAACTGGAAACGGTCAAGGCCGACGAGATCATGAGCCGGCCGCCCGTGACGGTCGAAGAAGACACGCCGTTGAAGGACGTCGTGAAGAAAATGATCAAGACCAACATCCTGCGCGTCCCGGTGGTGAAGAACCAGAAGCTCTTGGGCGTGATCTCCCGATCCGACATCCTCGACCATGTCGTCGCCAAACGGATGATCGTGGCCTATGGCGCGTTTTGACCGACACGGGCGTGCGGGGTGGTGGTGGCTCGGCCTTGTGGCGGCCGGTTTCGTGGCGCCGCCGGTCTGGGCCGCCGACCGGCTGTGGGATTCCTCCTACGGCAAACCGCTCTACGAGAAGCATTGCGCGTCCTGTCATGGGCCGCAAGGAAGGGGAAATGGGCCGGCCGGCCGCGACTTGGTCCCCTTGCCCGCCGACCTGACCAGTCCGCGCCGACAAGCCAAGCTGAACGCCGTGCTGGCCAATATGATCGAGCACGGCAGGCCCGGCACGGCCATGACCGCCTGGAAAGGCCGGTTGACGGAGGAAGAGATTCGCCATCTGGTGACCTACATCCGCGTGCTGGGCGAGCCGAAGTAATCCGAGGAGTACGAAGATGGCGAAGCCGCATCCCTTGACCGTCGTGGCCGTGGTGCTTTGGCTGGTAACCGTCGCCGCAGCCGCCTGGCTGTTCGTGAAAGGGCAAACGCGTACCGATGCAGACGGCCGGACGGAGATCCTGCTGGCGCCGGCGGAGCGCACGGCGATTCTGGCGGAGATGCGGCTGCTCTTGAAAGCCGTGCACGGCGTGGTCACCGGCTTGAGCGGCCCGGAGCCGAACGTCGTGGACATCGAGCGGGCCGCTCGCGCCGCAGGCATGGGGATGGCCGCCGACGTGGACCCCGTCATCATGGCCAAGCTCCCGCTGTCGTTCAAACAAATGGGCCTGTCGGTCCACAAAGATATGGATGCGCTCGCCGATGCCGTCGCGCAGAAGGAATCGCCGCGCCAGATTCTGGAGCGGCTGTCGAGCCTGACCGCGCGCTGCACCACGTGCCACGACCTGTACCGGCTCGGCATGGAACGATGACCGCCGGACGCAGCAGTCGGGCGAATCCTTTTACGAGGGCGACGATCTCACGGACCGTCACGCAGCGCATGACCGTCTAACGATTCACGAAGGAGGTGTCCCATGGCCTGCAACGTGGGTGGAATCGAACGGCCGATCCGGATCGTCTTAGGCATCGTCTTGTTGGGAACGGGCGCCTTCGGAGACCTGCCGACGGCAGGGATGGCGGCGGCCTTCGTCGTCGGGACCGTCGCCTTGGTGACGGGGGCTATCGGCTATTGTCCCGCCTGGACCTTGCTCGGGGTCAACACCTGCCCCAAGAAACCATAAGGCGGAAAGGGTACCTGCGCGAGGAGAGGAAGGAACGGACCTCGTATGAACGACGACGAGCCGCACCACGGCGAATTCGTCCCGGGCCTCTCGACGCCGGTGGGCTCGCGCCGGCGCTTCTTCGCCTGGGTCACGGCCCTGGCCACGTCGCTCATCGGCGCGGGGCTGGCCGTGCCGTTGCTCGGCTATGTCATCGGCCCCGCCTTGCGACGCCGGGAGCCGGTGTGGGTAGACGTCGGCCGGGTGGACGACCTGGCGGTCGGTAAGCCCGCGCAACTCGATTACGTCATGACGCTGAAGGACGGCTGGATGGAGACCAAGGCCCACAAGGCGGTGTGGGCCATCAAGCAGGCGACCGGCGAGGTCACCGTGTTCTCGCCGCTCTGCACACACTTGGGCTGCGGGTACCGCTGGGACACAGACCGCTTCGCCTGTCCGTGCCACGGCTCCGTGTACGACATCGCCGGCACGGTTCTGGGCGGGCCGGCCCCCCGCCGCCTGGACGTCCTGCCCTCCAAGGTCGAGAACGGGCGGTTGCTCGTCGTCTATAAAGAATTCAAGGCGGGGTTGCCGACGGCGGTGGAACTGTAAGTATGGCGTCGCGCCTCTACGAGTGGCTGGATCGGCGGCTTCGACTCCAGTCGGTCGAGCGCACCTTGCTGGACGAACCCATTCCCGGCGGCGCGAGCTGGATCTACGTCTTCGGCTCGGCCACCCTGTTTCTCTTCATCCTGCAGGCCGTCACCGGCATGTTCCTCGCGGTGTACTACGCCCCCACGCCCGACCACGCCTACGACAGCGTGCGGTTCATCGAGGAGCAGGTCACGTTCGGCGCTTTCGTGCGCGGCCTCCATCACTGGGGCGCGTCGGGCATGGTGGTGGCGATCGGGCTCCACATGCTGCAAGTGTTTCTCTACGGCGCGTACAAACCGCCACGCGAAGTATTGTGGATGGCCGGCGTCGCGCTCTTCCTCGTCACGATGGGCTTCGCCTTCACCGGGTATCTCCTGCCCTGGGACCAGAACGCCTACTGGGCCACGCAGGTCGGCATCAACATGGCGGGCACCGTTCCCGTGGTGGGCGAGGTGCTGGTGCGGGTCCTGCGCGGCGGAGACACCCTGGGCGCCTTGACCCTCTCGCGCTTTTTCGCCGTCCACGTGCTCTTTCTCCCCGCCACGCTGGCCGCCGGCATCCTGCTGCACCTGTTCATCCTTCGGCGTGTGGGGCCGGCCGGCCCCTGGAGCGGCGGCATCGAGAGCCGCACGGGCGGCGACCGGCGCGGCGAGCGGGCGGGTCCGGGGCGTCGTGTGCGGACCAGCGAGACCTTCTATCCCCGGCAAGTGTTCATGGACGCCGTGGTCATGCTGGCCGTGTTTCTCGTCTTGAGCGTCATGGCCCTCGCCGTGCGCTTCCCGCTGGCCGACAAGGCCAATCCGTCCGACACGAGTTTCATCCCGGTTCCCGAATGGTACTTTCTCTTTTACTATCAACTCCTGAAATACGCGCACGGCCCCGTGGAGCCGCTGGCGACCTGGGTGCTCCCGGCGGTGTTCGTCTTGCTCTTGTTCTTGTGGCCCTTCCTCGATCGCAATCCGGCTCGGCGCCCGACCAAGCGGCCCGTGGCGCTGGTGGCAGGTACCGCCTTTTTAGTCATCGTGTTCGGCCTCTTGGGAGTCTCGTTGCGCGACCTCTATGCCGTGCCCCACGTCGATCCGGCCATCGCGCGCGGCCAGGCCGTCTACGCCCGCTTCGGGTGCAACGGCTGCCACCGGATTCACGGAGAAGGCGGCGCGGTCGGGCCGGACCTCTCGTACGAAGGCGACAGCCGCCCCGACAAGGCCTGGCACCTCAAACATTTCCGCGATCCGGCGTCGGTGTCGCCCGGCTCCTTCATGCCGAAATTTCCGCTCAGCGACAAGGAACTGGACGACCTGATCGCCTATATCGTGAGTTTGAAACGTCTGTCCTCGTGACGTGGGGGGGGAAGGACGGGAGGGCGATTATTCCGTGAATCCTTTCCTCGCTCAGGGGCTCTGATGGGGAAGCGCAGTTCGTCCATAGTCCATCGTTCACCATAGAAGGAGGGCTCCATGCGCATAACGTCTGGCCTTGTCAGTCTGTTCGGTCTGTTCTGCCTCACCGCCGGTTTGGCCTCGGCAGAAGACAAAAAGCCGTCGCCGGCCGAGGGGTTCAACATCCACGTCATGGCTCCGCACAAGTTCGAAGACGGCACCGTGCATGGGCCCTATCACCACTATTGCAAAGGCATCTCCCCGGAAGTCCTGCAATGTCTACTCTTCGAATCGACCGACCCCAATGCCTTGCTCACCGACGTGGAATATTTCATCGCCAAGCCGGTTTCCCGGGCGCACGTGCCGCTGAAGACCTGGAACAAGTACTACCACGACCACGAAGTCGAGATCGCGACGGGGCGCGTGCAAGTGCTCGACATGCCGGAAGAGCAGGCCAAGGAAGTCGCCGCGGCCGCCGCCAAGACCGACGGCATCATCTTTCACCTCTGGCCGGACGGCGCCAAGGCGCCCAACGGAACAGTCGGGCATCCGCAGTCCGTCGGTCACAAGCATCGCAAGCAGTAACATCCTGGTTCAGCGGGCGGGGCTCGTCGCCCCGCCCGTCCACGATCATGCGAGATCCCCTTCCGCGCGCACTCATAGTATGGTCCCTGCTTACCTGTGGAACCGTGGCCTGGGCGGCCGACCCGGCCGTGTTACGTCCACGCGTACCGCCTGACCAGTTAGCCGCCGCCAGAGCGGTCGTCAACCCCTTGCCGGCCACGCCGGAAGTGGTCGAACAGGGCAAGACCCTGTTCAACGGCAAGGCCTTTTGCCGGGCGTGCCACGGCGCCGACGGCAAGGGGCTGGGCCCCGGCCTCGATCTCAAGGGCCCGCTGCCGCGGAACTTCACCGACAAAGCCTGGCAGCGGGCGCGCACGGACGGCGAGCTGTTCTGGATCCTCCGCAACGGCAGTCCGGGAACGGACATGGCCTCCTTCATTCCGCTCGTCTTGACCGAAGAAGAAGCCTGGCAGGTCTTGCTTTATGTCCGATCGTTCGGGCGACCCTAGGACATGCGGTGGAGGAGACGGGCGGGTGGGCGGATCGAAACGCAATGGGGCCAGGCGTGGATAATCGCTTGGTCGGCACCCCTGTGGCTCGCGGCCCCTGTTCAAGCAGCCGAGCCGGGGTGGTCCGCCGTCGCCGAGGCCAAGACGTCCTACACGACCGACGTCTTTCAATTCTCCGCCGCCCGCCGGTTGGCCCTGGGAGAAGACCCAAGTCAGCCGACGATCGTGCCGCTCGACAAACCGTCGGACGTCATCGTCGAGCCCTCCATCGAAGTGAAGCGGACACTCGGCACGCACTGGGGCGGCACGGAGCTGTCCGCCAAGGTCCACGGGTATCTCTATACCGAGCATTCCATCTTCAACCATGCCGAGTATCGGCTTCAGGCCAAGCAGGAGCTGGACCGAGACACGACGTTGTTGCTGCGCTATCGGTATGTTCCGAATCTGTTCCTCGGGCCGAATTTCTCGGTCCAGACCTCGCCCCGTTCCTTGCAGGAAGAACGAGTCACCACGAACGGGTGGCGGATCGAGCTCGAGCGGAAACTGTCCGAGGCCTGGAGCGTCGCCCTCATCGGTCGCTACGGTCTGCGCCTCTACAACCAGGCCTTCGCGGAGCGGGACACGACGTTCTACACAGGCGGCGGACGCGTGGGCTTCGTGGCCGCGTCCTGGGCCAGATTCACGCTGGCCTACCTCTATGAACAGGGGCTGGCGGACGGGCGGGGGAATCAACAACTCAAGGACGATGTGTCCTACTTCCAAAACTTCATGTCGTTCGACGCGGAATTTCGCGTGGCCGACCCTTTGTTCCTCGATCTGACCTATGTGTACCGGCTCACGGACTTCACCAGCACGATCATCGGCGACAGCCACCGCCATCGGCAAGACGTGACAAACCAGGGGCGGGCGGAGCTGCGCTACGCGGCGACCGACACCCTGGCCCTCTCGTTGAGCGTCCAGCGAACGCAACGGATCTCCACCGCGAGTTCGTCCGGCTTCAACGACACCATTACCTCGGTCGGTGCCCAATACGCCTTCTAGCAGACAACCGGCCCGGGCAAGACCAGGGACGCGTGCCCTCACTGTGGCATCCTGCGCCACACAAACATTGAATCCTTGCCCCCTTTCTCTGCGTCTCAGCGTGTAACGAGGGATCGCCCGATCCAAATCTTGGAAGACGAGAGCCTGTGCCTTCGTCGCTCCGGCATCGTTCTGGCATAGGTTCCCGATTACCGCCAAGCAGGGAGGTCTCGGCATGAGTCTGACCGTCTCGTTCAAGGGTGGAACCAAGTTCGACATCGTCAGCAGACGGCATCGTGTCGTCACCGATCAGCCGATCGAGGACGGGGGCACGGACGAGGGCATGAGTCCCGTGGAGTTGTTCGTCGGATCGCTCGCCGGCTGCGTCGGCTATTTCGTCGCCCGGCACTGCGCCCGGCATGGCATTCCCTCCGATGGCTTGACCATCGAGGCGGATTGGTCCATGGCCGAGCAGCCCCATCGGGTCGGGTCCGTGGCCATGACGCTGCGCCTCCCGGCGGCGCTCACGCCGGCCCAGGAGGAACGGCTGCTCAAGGTCGCCCACGGCTGTACGGTTCACCAATCGCTGGCGGTCCCGCCCGACGTGAAGATCACCGTGCTCCCCGCAGGCCAACCATGATGAACCACGAGGGTCCGGGCATCACCAGACGCTCGTTGCTCGCCGGAGCGGCAGGGGGATTGGCCTTGGCCCTCACGGGAGGCCGCTTCTGGTCTCCGGCCGAGGCGGAGCCCGGGGCCGGCGCCCAGACCGCCGATCAACCGCTGATCACGCATGTGACCAGGCCCCTCGATGCGGAAACCCCGCCTCAGGTCTTCGCTCAGTACCTGACGCCGAACGACCGGTTTTTCGTCCGCAGCCACTTCGGGCCGCCGACCGCCGATCTGATCGATCCGGCATCCTGGCGGCTGCGCGTGGCCGGGCTGGCGGATCGTCCGTTGAGCCTGAGCTTCTCCGATCTTTCCCGTTTCGAGGAAGTCAGCGTCACCGCCGTCGTCCAGTGCAGCGGCAACGGCCGCGCCTTTCACCGGCCGCGCGCCGGCGGCGTGCAATGGAAGAAAGGCGCGGTGGGCAATGCGCGCTGGACCGGCGTGCGGCTGCGCGACGTGCTGGCGAAGGCCGGCGTGCAGGCGAAGGCGAAGCATCTGCATCTGCTCGGCGCGGACCGGCCGGTTCATCCCAACACGCCGCTGTTTCTCCGAAGTCTTCCCCTCGAGAAGGCGCTGCATCCCGACACGATCCTCGCTCACAAGATGAACGGCGAGCCGCTGCCGCTGCTGCATGGCGCGCCGCTGCGGCTCATCGCGCCGGGCTGGATGGCGGACGCCTGCGTGAAGTGGCTCACCGACCTGACGCTCGCCGAGACGGAAGCCCCCGGCTATTACATGCAGACGGCCTACCGGCATCCGATCACGCCCGTTGAGCCTGGCCAGACGATCGCTCCGGCCGATCTGCGGCCTGTCGAGGCAATGGTCGTGAAGTCGCTCATCGCGAGGCCGTTGGACGGCGCCGCCGTGAACGGGGTCGCGCTGGTGCAGGGCGTCGCCTGGACGGGCGAGGGGCACATCGTGTCGGTGGACGTGTCGACCGACGAGGGCAAATCCTGGGCACGCGCCAAGCTGACGGGGGAGGAGGCCCCCTATGCCTGGCGGATGTGGGAATACGAGTGGCGGCCATCGAAGCCCGGCTCGCACGTCCTGCTCTGCCGTGCGACGGACGACCGCGGGCAGACGCAGCCCGAACGCTCGCCGTGGAATCCCGGCGGCTTTCTCTGGAACGGCTGGGACCGCGTCGCGGTGACTGTGAAGGCATGAAACGGAAAACCGGCATTCGCGCGGCGGCGTTCGGCATGGTGTTGTTCGCGGTTTGGATCGTCGGCCATGCCGGGGAGGCGAATCAGGATCAGCCGAAGCTCGCGCTGCGGGCCGAGGGGCTGCTTTTGTCCCGCTGTGCCGTCTGCCACAGCACGGATCTCATCACGCAGCAGCGGTTCGACAGGAACCGCTGGGACGCAACGATCGCCAAAATGGTCCACTGGGGCGCCGACCTGTCGAAGGAGGAAGCCACGCTGTTAGCCGGCTATCTGTCCAGCCGCTACCATCCGGATACCCCGGATCAGGAACCGCCCCAGGCCGTTGTTGCGGCCGAGCCGCTGCGTGTGGAAGTCTATCCAACCGTCGGCCATCCGGAGGGCGACGCCGGACACGGCGAGGTCGTGTTCGCCCACAACTGCCAGGCCTGTCACGGCGCGGGCGGCGGCGGCGGCATGGGGCCGAAACTGGCCGGCAATCCTATTGTGGCCGACGAACAGAAGTTCTGGGACACGGTGCGGCACGGGCGCGGCGCCATGCCGCCCTGGGGAGCCGTGCTGCGGCCCCAGGAGATCGCGGACATTCGCGCCTGGCTGAACACGCTTCGGAATTAACCGACATGCACGTTGACGTACGGGAGGGGACACGATGAAGACCAAACGAGCCTTGGCTCTGGGAGTGGTGTTGTGCGTGAGTATCGTCCTGGGACTCGTTCCCAAGCCGTTGTTCGGCGGCGAGCAACAGCGGGCGAAGACGCTCATCCAGCAGACCTGCGTCCAATGCCATCGGCTGGAAGGCAAACCCGATTCGCGCTTCAACCTGAAGGCGCCCGATCTGATCTGGGCCGGCAGCAAGTACCAACGGCCCTGGTTGATCCGATGGCTGACGGGCAAGGAGGCGCCGCTCTACGCCAAGGGCTATCGTTGGGACCTGGACCAGACGCCGGCCAAGCATCCGACGGTGACGCCGGCGGAGGCGGAAGCCATCGCCGATTACTTCGACCAGCACAACAAAGACCCACGGGTCAAAGTCGGCGCGTTCGACGTCTCGAAGATCACCAAGTTCGAAGCCTCGTTCGGCGGCATGGCCTACAAAGCCCATGCCTGTCTCGGCTGCCACGTGATCGAAGAGAACGGCAAAATCATCGGCGGTCCGCAGAGTGCCTCGCTCGTCGCAGCCGGCCAACGGTACAACCAGGATTGGCTCTTCCGCTTCGGCCAGAATCCGCAAGATTTCGTGCCCCACAGCGGGGAGTTTCTGGCGGACGCCACCGAGCCCCAACTGCGCGCGGTGATCGGGTTCCTCATGGTGCAGGGCGTGAAAGACTTCCCATACTACGAACCCTGGACGAGCCCTGAGTTCGGGACGGCCAGCGTCGATCGCGGCAAGGTCATCTACAAGGAATATTGTTCGCAATGCCACGGCGCGACCGGCAAAGGCGACGGTCCGGCCGCCTCCGGGCTGGAACCGAAACCGGCGATCCACGCGAACATTCCCTTCGACAAGGTGCCGATCGACTATTTGTACAACGTGATCAACCACGGGGGCGCGGCGATGGGCAAGTCGCCGAACATGCCCTACTGGGGCTTGACCATCGGACAGCAGGGCGTGGCCGACGTGATGGCCTATCTGAAAGCCACGTTCAAAGGCGGGCCGCAGGTGGCCCAGGCCGCGCCAGGCGGAAGCCCATCCGGCGTCTGCCCTCAGCCGCGGAAAACGGTGAAAGCGCCGGAGGAGTTCTTGGCAAAAACCAATCCGCTTCCTGCCTCCGCCGGCACGATCCAAGCGGGGAAAACCCTGTTCCTCCAAACCGCGCAGCCTGTCGCCTGCGCCATGTGCCACGGCAACGAGGGGAACGGCCAGGGATTCATGGGGGCGGCGCTGATCCCGCCGCCGCGCAACTTCACCTGCGGCATGATGATGAAGGACCTTCCGGACGGGCAATTGTTCTGGATCATTAAGAACGGCTCGCCGGGCACGGGCATGATGTCCTTCGCCGGACTGCCGGACGACCAGGTCTGGCAGCTCATTCACTACATTCGGAGCCTGGCGAAGTAACGCGTGAAGCGTCGTTCGTATCTCGTGAAGCGCGAAGAGGGAGTTTTCGGTTAACAGTTCTCGGTTGTCAGTTCCGGAAACTGAGAACTGAATACGGACCACCGTACACTCTTGGCGAACGACGAGATACGCTTCACGTGCGACGAGCAACGAACTATAGGAGAAAAGTCATGGCGACGTTCATTATTTCCGGCAGCCGAGGAACCGACGACCCCACGATGGCCACGCTCCCCTTCATGGCGGCGAAAGTGGCGAAGGAACAGGGGCATGATGTCATCTTATGGCTGTGGAACGAAGCGGTCACGCTGGGCCGCAAAGGCACGGCTGATCACGTGATAGGGGTGAATTTGACCCCGCTCAAAGACTTGCTCGCCGCCGTCCAGGCGGCGCATATTCCCATCTGGGTCTGCGGCGCCTGCGCCGTGGCACGGCAGATCGGCGGCGGCGACCTGGTAGCCGGCGCGACGATCAAGGGGATGCCGGATTACATCAAAGCCGTGGCGGAGCGGGATCGGAACGTCTCGTTCTGACCGGCGCCGGGGGCTAGGAGATCTCGACCGTGCCGACGCCGTCCGCAAAGCGGACCGACGTCCCGAAGGCGGCGCACTTGGCGTGCATCGTGCGCGCGAGCCACGCCGCTTCGTGGGTCGTCGCCCGTCGGACCGCAAACCGCTCGATGCAGACCGGGTGCAGACGGATGCGGGCGAGGCGGCGGCGCTCGGCCTCCAGGACGAACAGGAACGACAAGTCGTTGCGCTCGTCCTCGTCCACGGCGTAATCGTCGATGAAATCGCCGGTCGAGTAGAGGATGCCCTTGCCCCGATGGATGGCGATTCCTTGCGGCGTGTGGTTGGAATGGCCCCAGTAGAGATCGGCGCCGAGGTCGAGCACCTCGCGCGCCAGCACCTGCATGGCGTGCGAGGGGGCGCCCCAATTGGGGCCGACATGGGCGCTGACGAGCACGAGATCGGCCTGGCGGCGCGCGCGGGCCAGCGCCTCGGCCACGCGCGCGCGCGAGGGCTCCGCGAGACCCTGCGACCCGACGTCCACGTAGTGCGTGCCCGGGCTGGTCGGGGTCGCTTCCCATTCCGGTTCGTTGTCGGTCACAGCCAGCACAGCCAGGCGTCCCTGAGGCAGATCGAGATACGCGGGGCGCAGCGCTTCGTCGAGCGTGGCGCCGGCACCGGCGTGGACGATGCCGGCCCGGTCCAAGAGCGCCAGACAGTCCGACAGGGCGTCGGCCCCGTAATCGAGGACGTGGTTGTTGGCCAGGGTCACGCCGTCGATCCGGGCCGCACGGAGGCACTCGATCGCGCGGGGGTGGGTGCGAAAATGAAACGCCTTGCTGTCCGGACGCCAGGGCCGTCCGCGCCGGCTGATCACGCATTCCAGGTTGATCAGGCGGCGGTCCGCCTCGAGCATCAACGGCAAGACATCCCCCCAGACCGCCTGCGGCGGCACGGCGGGATTGCGGACGACCGCTTCGTCCACCAGCCGCCCCAGCATCACGTCTCCCGTCAGCGCGATCTTCATGACCGCCCACTCAATCGGCGCCGGCCAACCCCACCCTGATCCGGGCGTCCACGATCCGGCAGCCCTGGCCGGGCGGGAGCGCGAAGACGGGATTGAGATCCAGCTCGACGATGTCGGGGACCGCCTCGACCAGTTGGGAGAGACGGAGCAGCAGGTCTTCGATCGCCTCGAGATCGGCCGGCGGGTGGCCGCGGTACCCTTCCAGCAGGCGAAAGCCGCGGATGCCGCGGACCATCTCCGCCGCGTCCCGGTCCGTCAACGGCGTGATGCGGAAGCAGACGTCGCGCAGCACCTCCACGTGGATGCCTCCCAGCCCGAACGCGATCAAAGGTCCGAACAGCCGGTCCTGGGCCATGCCGACCATCGCTTCGACGCCGCCGGAGACCATCGGCTGCACGACCACCCCGTCCATCGCGTCGAGGCGGTCGGCGTGGGCCAAGGTCTCGCGAATGTCTTCGAAGGCGCGGCGGACCGCCGCCTCGTCTTTCAGATCGAGCTTGACCCCGCCGACCTCGCTCTTGTGCACGAGCGTCCGCGAGGCCAACTTGAGCGCGACAGGATAGCCGACCCGCCGGGCGATCGCCGCCGCCGCGGTCGGCGTGGCGCTCGAGCGCACCGTGATCCGCTGGCTGTATGGACGACCGCTGGAGACGCTGCTCGCCACCTGGGGAATCA
>FKKE01001783.1_pt1 | contig 19284 bp, 17 predicted proteins | sample 1106331 | NCBI WGS metagenome assembly FKKE01 (sample SAMEA3931202, study PRJEB13176) | freshwater metagenome | biome: Drinking water system; feature: drinking water; material: freshwater | place: China | collected 2013-02-06 | reverse complement strand
CCCAATCGTCTTCAACGGCCCCCCGGATGGACAAGTAGCCCGTGAGCGTGTGCGAGCCCATCAACGACATGGTCTTCGGGCAGCCGACGAGCTGCACTTTGAATTCCTCCAGCAGCAAGCGAATCAGCCCTGCGAGGAAATTGCGCGCCGTCGTCTTGTGCACCAGCAGCACATCGACCGCGTTCAGCGCGCCCAGCTTCTGAATCTTGGAGTTCACCACCACCTTTTGCGCCATCGGCAAGTCGGCCTCGGCGTCCACATAGAGGTGGCAGAGCCCAGCATCGAAGCCGAGGACCGGCACCCGCACATGCTCTTGAACGGCCTTGCGCAGCCCGGCACTCCCCCGCGGAATGAGGGCGTTCAAGGCTGGGTGCTTCATCAGTTCCAACGCGACTTCACGCTCCGGCCGTTCGACCACCGCAAACCCGCCCGACGGCACGCCCGCCTCCTGCGCCGCCTTGGCCAAGGCCGAAAAGATCACCGCATTCGTCCGCGACCAATCGGCATTGAGCCGCAACACCGAGACGTTGCCGGACTTGAGACAGAGGGCAATGGCCTCCACGGCCACCTCGGGCCCGAAGTCGGACACGATGCCGATGAGCCCGATCGGAACGCGCATCCGGCAAACCTGCATGCCGTTATCTTCCAGATGCACGTCGAGCATCTCTCCGACCGGCTCCGGACAGTCCGCCACCCGCCGGAGTGCGGCCACCATGTCCTTGATGTGATCGGCGCTCAGCCGCACACGGTCCACGGCTTCCTTCACGCGGTCCTTGTTCGTCTCCCCGGCCAGCGTCTTGCCGACGGTCTCCGTGTCCTGTTCGTTCGCCGACAGGATCTCCTCTTCCAGGGCTTCCAGGGCGGCGGCCATCGCGCGCAGCGCCTCATCTTTCGTCCTGGTCGGCAGGGCCGCCATGGGACGGACCTGCTCCTTCAGCCCTTTCAGAAGATTCGAGATGTACATTTTGACGGGAATGTCGACCATAGGTGCTCCGGGCCTGTGTGCAGAGGGATCCGCAGCTGAGCAGAGCCCCCTCTAAAGAGGGCGGACTATACCATGCGGTTTTTCGGGCCGTCAAAGCACCGAATAAGGCGCATTGGCCCTCGAACCGTCCCCCGATCAGGGCATCTCCCCCGCTTCAGCGGACTGGGCATCTGGGCGCCATCGCCGTATCCTCACACTACGACACAGGACCACGGCAGTCGGCCCGGTCATCGTGAAGGAACACCATCATCACCACCCAGGGAGAATGCCATGAGAGGTCGCTCGCTCTTCGCCGCCACCGCACTCCTGACTTTGGCCACCAGCGTTGAGGCCCGGCCCATCACCATCGTGACGCCGAGCAATACCGTCGATGCGCAACAGGCGAAAACTATTATCGAAGACAAGCTGCGCACCAAAGGCTTCCTCCTGGCCGAGGCCGCGGACAATAGCCTCTATATCCTGATCGATGCCATCCACCACCGCACCAAGGCGGGCGAGGAGGTCGGCATGGTCGGCACGATGGTCATTGCCACCCCCGGCAAGGGCCCGATGTCGGCCATGGCCCAGTCCTGCATGCAAGACAAGCGCATGGCCCAACTGATGAAAGACACCAATCTGATGATCCTCGATTGCACCTCCGCGATCAGCCTGGACGAAAAGGCGCTCGCGAAGGTGATGGCGGATTTCGCCATGCTCTCGTTGCGAAACGAGCTGCCGGCGACGACCATGCCGGCGGAGAAAGCCGACGCGAGCCCGATCATCCGGAAACCCCGTTCCTAGTCCCAGAGGTCTCTCTCTCGCCGCCGACTCGTCCGACGGGTCGGCGGCACCGGAAGACCAGCCACACCACAACCTCCCCCGACCAGCACTGCCGCCGGACGCTCCAGCTTGTTCTCCCCTACGTCCTTCCACTAGAATGCCGATCTTTCGTGGACAACGCGATGACGCCCCAAGACGCCCGCGCGCATTACAACTATCTGCTTACCCTCTGCTTGCGGAAGGAAGAGGCCTTCGGGCCTCTCGCCTTCACGTTCATCAAGGACCACGACCTGAGCACGCTCGGCCTTACGCCCGAGGAGCAGTTCAACCTCTTCATGGCCACGGCCGACGTCTTTGCCGCCGAGCCCAAGCGCTATACGCACAAGCTGGAGTGCCTGCAGAAGGCGCAACAGATCCTGCGCCAGACCCAGTTCAATGAGCCCGGCTTGGCTCGCCATCTGGCCCAGGACATTCAGAAAACCTCCGCCGAGCTGGATCTCTACAACGAGGCCATGCGCGGCACGCGCGGAGGCCCGGCCGCAACAGCGGACCGCGCGCGCGTCATCGTCGAGACCGATCTGCCCGATTACTTTCTCCGCACCGCCCAGCAACGCGCCTCGGCCTACTACCAGCAGAAATTCAAGCTGACCAAGGAGGCCAAGGCCGCGCAGCACTTCGCCAGCCCGGCGCGCAAGTTCGAACCGGAGAACCCCGCCGTCCAGAAGGAATTCGCCGGCGCCTGCGCGCCCTTCATGAGCGTGCGGACCAGCGGCTTTCACCTCATGCTCCCGTTCGATCTCAAGATCAGCCGCCGGCCGGATGAGCCGCTCGACGCCGCCATGCGGATCTGGTACGCAAAGATGGGCTATTCGTTTCCGCTCCGATACGAACTCGGCAAGCTCTGCAGCTATTACGACGATCAGGTCCTCGACCTTCGGCTCGACGATCCGAATCTGCTGTTCGTCTCCGCCTCGCCGGTGAAGGAGCCGGACCTGGGCGCCGTGCAACGCGCCCTGTCGGACGACGTGCCGCCGGAGATCGGCCTGCCCCGCGCCATGCTTGAAGGGTCGCACGCGCTGGGCCCCTTCATTCAGATCGTCTGCAACTTCAAGGTGTGGTTCGACGCCGAAGTCCTTTCCCTCCTGATCCAAGGAGCCCCGGATCTCCACGAGTACGGCTTGCAAGGCGGGGCCGGCCTCCTCACGCGCACCTATGCGACCGAGAAGATCCCGGCCTATGCGCCGTCCTCCCGACAACCCTGGCAGGAAGGGCTGAGCTTCAATTTCGTGAACATGCATCTCCAGTTGGCTCAAGGCATGGATGAGGCCTTCGTCCCGTTCAATACGCCGATCTTTTCCGTCTACCCGGTCGTCAACCGGCAGGACTACCGCATCGAAGACGCGCGCACGTTGCAAAGCCATTGAACCATTGAGTCATCGCCGATCGAGAGAGTTCCATGGGGCTGTCTTGAAACAATGACTCGATGAAACAATGACCAAATCGTCAATGCCCATGATCGACCTCCGGAGCGACACCGTCACCAAGCCCTCCGCCGGCATGCGCGAGGCCATGGCGCGCGCCGAGGTCGGTGACGATGTCTACGGCGAAGACCCCACCGTCAATCAACTGCAAGAACGCATGGCCGCCCTCTTGGGCAAGGCGGCCGCGCTCTTCGTGCCCTCCGGCACCATGGCCAATCAACTGGCGCTCCGCTTGCACGCCCAGCCCGGGCAGGAAGTCATCGTCGAGAGCAAGGCCCACATGGTCCGCTACGAACAGGGCGCGGGCGGCGCGCTGGCCGGCGTGCAATTCCATTGGATCATCGGCAACCGCGGGCTAGTCACGGCCGAGCAGGTGGAAGCCGCCATCCGTCCGAAAGACCCGCACACCATTCAAACGGCTCTGATCGCGATCGAGAACACGCACAACAGCGGCGGCGGGACCGTCTATCCGCGACAGACCATTGACGCCATCCGCCATGTGGCCGAACGCCATCGCATCCCGATGCATTTGGATGGCGCGCGCCTGTTCAACGCCGTCGCAGCGAGCGGCACTGCGGCCGCAGACTATGCGCGCGCCTTCGACACCGTGTCCTGCTGCCTCTCGAAAGGACTCGGCGCCCCCGCCGGCTCGGTCCTCGCCACGAACGACCCCGGCGCCATGGATCGCCTCCGCCGCTTCCGCCGCATGTACGGCGGCGCCATGCGGCAGGCCGGCATACTGGCGGCGGCCGGCCTCTATGCGCTGAACTACAATCTCGTCAGGCTGCAGGAAGACCATGACCACGCCCAGCGATTCGCGCGCGCCATCCAGTCCCTCCCTCACGTACGCGTGAATCCCGACGACGTCGAAACCAACATCGTGTTCTTCGACATCGTGCACGAGCGGCTCAGCCCGGACGACATCGTCGCCGCCCTCAAGCGCGAAGGGGTGTTGCTCAACGCCGTCGGCGGCACGCAGTACCGGGCCGTCACGCATCTGGACGTCACCGAGAAAGACATCGACACCGCCGCGCAGGCGCTCCGGCACATTCTGAAGAGCTGATCCACGTCGTTCCCGGCGTTGACAGATTCTCAACCCCATCCGTAGAATGCCAGTGAATTCATTTGCGCGGATGCGAGGAACGCGTGCCGCTGCTCGAGACCGTCTCCTTCACACAGATCAGCCGAATCCTCGACGTGACCGATCGACTGGGCCTCTCCCGCGAATGGGTCGAAATTCCCCTTTCGCCGGCCACGCCGGGACGCGTCCGTAAGCTGCCGAACGGCAAAATGGAAATCGTGGTCGATGCCGAGCAGCCCCTCGACCAATGGCTCACGGCCATCGAGCCGGAGATCACACGCGTCGCCGCCGCCTCACAATCCTGATCCATGGAACCGACAGCCGCCTCCGCATCAACCGATACGATCCCTGTTCCGCCCAGCCGCGAGGAATTGCAAGCCGAGCTCGCGCCGGTGCCGGAGCCGCCTCCGCCGCCCGAGCCGCCCCTGCCGCCCGATACCGAGGCCATTCTCGAAGTGGCGCTTCGCCATATCCGCGGCAAACGCGGCGGCGACCTCGTGGGCATCGTCCTGGTGGGCTCCGGCGCCAAGCGCGCGCTCACCCCGCACAGCGACCTGGACCTGATCGCGTTGGTGAAGAGCCAGCCTGAAGGCGATGAATTCGTGCGCGTGTCGGACCGGCAGGTCGATATCCGTTATCGGGAGATCAAGGCGGTTGAGGAAGAGATGCCGTTTACGCCGCGCCTGCCCGGGTTGTTGCGAAAAGCGCGCGTGCTCTATGAAGTGGACGGCGCGGCCACCAGGCTCCGGGACAAGGCTCAGCAGGCCTTTCGCCAGGGCGTGCCGCCCCCGTCGCTCAACGAGCGGATCCGACTCAAAGCCGACTGTTTCCACTGGCTGGGCAAGGCCGAAGACCTCAAGCACGATCTGCCGGCCGCGCAATACGTCTTCAACGGCTTTCTGGACTGCGCGCTCCACGCCTTCTTTCGCCTCCGCGGGTTCTGGCCCACGGCCCCGGCGGAGGCGGTGCGGTTTGTCACCGCACGCGATGAGGCCCTGGGCGCCATCCTCGAAGAAGCCATTTGCGCATCCCCCTTCGAGGCGCGACTGGCGGCCGGCCAGGAGTTCGCCGCGCTGCTGTTTCAAGACGTGCCCAATCCACAACGGATCGACTAGCCAAGGCGCCCAATGCCCTTTCGTCACTTCGCCCTCGTCGTCCTGATCGTCACGCAGTGGATCGCCTGCGCCGCCACCGAGCAGGCGCGCGACGTGAAATTCTCCGGCTTCCTAGGCGATTACTCCAAGCTGCAACCGGGCGGGCCCGGCGAGCCGCTGTATGTCTACATCAATCAGAAGGCCGACTTTCGGGCCTATGACAAAGCCTACGTCGAACCCGCCGCCATCTGGCGCAGCAAGAATGCGGATCCGGGCGAGGTCTCACCACAGGATCTCAAACGGCTGGCGACCTTGCTGGAGGCGAAGATTATTGAAGCGCTGAAGCACGAAGGGATCACGCTGGTCCGGCAGCCGGGTCCGGGCGTGATGAAGATTCGCTCGGCGCTCACCGAAGCGCAGGAGGCCTCCGTGGCCATGGACCTCGTCACCGCGGCCCTCCCCGTCCCCAGCGTGAGCAAGCTGGCCACGGGCACCCGCGCCTTCGCCGGGAAGGTCAGCATCGAAGGCGAAATGTCCGACAGCCAGACCGGCGAAGTCCTGGCGGCCATGGTCGATCGGCGCGCCGGGGCGCGCAATCCGATCGCCATTCGCGATTCCTGGGCCGATGTGGAAAAGGCCTTGCAGTATTGGTCGGATCGCTTCGCCTATCGGCTCTGCCAGTTGCAAGGCAAAGCCCACTGCGTGCCGCCGTGATCCGACGCGCCAACCTTGACCGACTTCCTCGATGTGCGGTAAGGTGCAGTCCCACACGGACGGAGTGGGAATCGCAACCCGCGACTCAGGCTCATCACCGCACACAGCGCCAATCCATCGTGCCGAGGTAGCTCAGTTGGCAGAGCACAGCCCTGAAAAGGCTGGTGTCGACAGTTCGATTCTGTCCCTCGGCACCACTCTCCACGTGACGCGTCGCCCGTTCCTCGTATTTCGTCATTCCTCCGAGCCCGGACGAGAGACAAGCGACGGTTATTTCTCCCTGAGTCCGCCGAAGTGATACATCGCGATCGCGGCGGCGGTGGCGACGTTGAGCGAGTCCACGGCCGGGTTGATCGGCACGTGGAAGCGAAGGGTGGACAACGACAGCAGACGATCCGAGAGTCCGCGGCTCTCGTTGCCGAGCATCACGACCGCTTTCGGCGGCAGCGCGGTGAGCCGGCGGATGTCCTGAGTCCGACTGTCTTGCGGACAGGCGGCCATCAGCACGCAATCGGCTGCGAGCAAGCTCTCCGCATCGGCTCCCTGAAAAATCGGCAGCGACAGGACGGCGCCGGCTGTTCCCCGCACGACCTTCGGATTCCAGACATCCACGGAATCCGTCGAAAGCCACAAGGCATCGATTCCGAATGCCAAAGCCGAGCGGATCAGGCCGCCCACGTTGGTGGGATCTTGTAGCCGTTCCCCATAGATGCCGAAGAGCCTAGGCCGGGCCAAGATCGACGATTCCGTCCAGCTCGGCTGCCGCACGATCGCCAGAATGCCCGGCGACGTGCGCACGTCGGACAGGGCATCCAGTTGCGAGGCCCGCGCCTGATAGATCGGCATCGCACCCCGCTCCAGCATCTTGCGATGGGCAGGCTCGCACTGCGCCAGATACTCGGCCGTCACCACGATGGTCAGCACCGCCGCCGGCCGCGTTCGGTGTAACTCGACGAGCGGCTTTTCCCCTTCCAGCACGAAGGCGCGCTCAGCATCCCGGCGCTTGCGGTCCCGCAGCAACTCCCGAATCTGGGTCGCCTTCGCGGCGGAAAGCGGCGGCAGTGAGATCGCGGTGGGGTTGGGCATAATCCGGAAGTACCGAATGGTTATCAGCGAGCCGTCGGCAGTATTCTCATTCCGGAACTGAACACTGAATATCGAGAACGGTCAACCCCTTGCTCGGACACCGTTGTCTGGTAACCGACGATCGCGTATCATCCTGCGCCATGACGATCGGCGGCACCCTTCAGGCCTGGCGGTTGAATCGACGCCTTTCCATCGAGACCCTATCGGCCCAGGCCGGCCTGCCTGCGTCGATGATCGAAGCCATCGAGACCGGCGAGCAGGACCCCACGGCCTCGGCGCTCCAATCACTTGCGACAGCCTTGAGCATCCCCGTCCCTTGGCTCTTTGTGGACCCGTCGCATCTGACGCTGCTCACGACCGACGGTGACGGCGATCAGATCTGCGACCAGACGGCCTCGCCCGATCCCGTGATCGATCAGGTCTTGGCCGCCTGCCGACAGGATCGTTCCCTCTTCGTCCTGCTGACGGCTCTGCTTCAGAGTGGAGAGCCCAAGCTGCTGACCGCGGCCGAGGCCAGCCTGCGCAGCCTCGTCAAACAAGCGCGCCGGTCCTCCGTACCCTGGCAGAGCCGCCCTTCCGGGCACTTCGAACCGCCTTCCGACTGAAACCACGTTGGAGGGTCGAGGTTGGAGGGTAGAGGCGACAACGCCCGCCTTTAGCCTCAATCCTCATTGATGTGATCAGCACTCAGAGCCATGAGGTTGGATGTACCGAGACCGCGCGGAGGTGTCAAGGGCAAGTCGAAGCGGCTAACGAGCGGGGCGTCGCTTCACGACATCCAACGCGGCCACGCGATAGGATTCGGCAAGGGTGGGAAAATTAAAGATGCTTTCGACGAACACATCGACGTCACAGCCCGTTATCAGCCCCATCTGGCCGACGTGAATCAGCTCCGTGGCCCCGTCGCCGATGATGTGGGCGCCGAGGAGTTTCTTGCCCTGCGGGTCCGTCACCAGTTTCAGCATCCCGTCATGAATGCCGGAGATCTGTCCGCGCGCCACTTCGGTGAAGAGGGCGCGCCCCACGACGGCCGAGCCATGACGGGCGATCGCTTCTTCTTCCGTAATTCCGACACTGGCCATTTCCGGAATGGTATATACCCCGATCGGCGTGAACTCCGAGGCCGCCCCGGGGCCCAGGCCAAGGGCGTGGCGCACCGCGCGCCGTCCCTGCTCCATCGCCGAGGCGGCCAGCGCCGGCGGGCCGATCACATCGCCCACGGCGTAAATATGGGAGACGTTGGTGCGGTAGTGGGCATCGACGGGCAGGGTGCCGCGCTCGGACACCGTCACCCCCGCCGCCTCCACATGCAGCCCTTCCAAATTGGCCGTCCGCCCGAAGGCCACCAACATCTTATCAGTCTCCACCACGCGGCCATCCGCCAGCGTGGTGACGACCTTGGACACCCCGTCCCACGTGACCGTGAATGACGACTGGTCCGCGAGGTAGCAGCCGCCCTTGCGCTCAAAGCTGTGCAGGAATCGGTCGGTCAACTCCCGATCCATGAATTGCAAGGGGCGCGGCGCCCGGTCGATCACCGTCACGGTCACGCCGAGAGCCGCGAAGATCGAGGCATATTCGCAGGCGATCACTCCTCCGCCCAACACCGCGAGCGACCGCGGGAGATAGGACATGGAGACGATCGAGTCGCTGTCCAGGATATGCTCGTGGTCGACGGGGATCGTGTCCGGCGTGCGCGGCTTGGAGCCGGTGGCGATGACGATGACGTCCGCCGTCAGCCTGCGCACCGACCGGTCCGGCGCCACCACCTCGACCGCATGATCGGACACAAAGCCGGCCCGGCCGTGGTAGCACGTCACGCCGTTGCGCTTGAGCTGATCGGTGATATAGCCCACGTGGGCACCGACCACCTGATCGATCTTCTGCATCAGACTGGGGATCTCGAACCCGCTGCGGAGCGACACGTCCAGCATGGTGGCGGACCGCTTGAATCGATCTAATTGCAGCGCCCCCTCCCGCAGCGTCTTGCTCGGGATCGTGCCACGGTGCACGCAGGCCCCGCCCACTTCCGGCTCACGCTCGACGACCGCTACGCGCCGGCCGGATTTGGCGGCCTGGATGGCGGCCTTTTGGCCGGCGGGCCCGCTGCCGATCACCAGCACATCATAGGAGAGGGGCTCGGTCATAGGCGGATCGCATCCACCGCCTGAACGATCGTCGCTCGCTTGGCCAGCAGATCGTCGATCTCTTGGGGATAGAAATTCAGCGACGTCAGCGCCGGATCTTCTCGCAAGGCCTCTTCGCTTAGTTGATCGGGGGTAAGGACATGCGTCGCAAAGCGCCCCGCCAGCGCGGTCACCGTGACTTCCACCACGTGCTTCGGCGGGATCCCCGGGCGATCCATGAAGGCGATGACCGAGCGAACTTGGTCCGGCAGCTTCCATTGGACCGCAATCAAGTTCCCCACTTGGACATGGAATTCACGCTGGAGCGCGGCCACCGTGTCGGGCTCCAGCCGGACGTGCAGCTCCTCTTCAAGCCGCACCAACGCATGCAGCAACGCGGGCTTTCCGATGGACGCCAGGAGACCGCAGAGATGGGCCATCTCCACGTTTTGCCGGCGGAGACGGGCGATTTCTTTTGCAAAGGTCGCCGTCGCGAAGGAGGATCGCCAGAGCGCGAGCACTTCCGCCTCATGCCCCTTGGCTTGGAACACGCCGTTTCGCAACGACGCCGCCATCGCAATTTCTTGCATGAGATTGAGCCCCAACCAGGTAATCGCCTGCTGGAGCGACACGATCGGCATCCGGGGCATGTACAGGGGACAATTGGCGATGCGCAGGACGGTGGCGGCCAAGGCCTGGTCCTGGTGAATCAGGGAGGCCAACTTGCTGATCTCCGCGCGCGGGTCGGAGACCATGCTGATGATTTGGCTGGCGACTTGCGGCAGAAAGGGAAGATGCAAGTCATTCCGTTGGATACTGGTCACCAGCCTTTGCCGGAGTTGCTCCAGCGCGTCCGGAGATGTCGTCACGGCGGTCGGCATGGGAGAATTCCTCCTTTTCACCAACTGCAGACTCTTCCATGCATCGTATCGGCAGAACCGGCTTCAAACCTAAGGGATCGATCAAGAAGGGAGGCCTCCGAGAGGGAAAGATCAGCGCAGGCTCACCGTTCGCCGAAGCCACCACAGGACGCCCCCGACGGCGACCAAGCCAGGCCAGGCGCCCAAGGGCGGGATGTCAAAGACCTTCCAGGGATCTGAGGGAAACGAGGGCCAAAAGGCCGCCAAGGCCAGAGGGAGGGCGAGGAGGATGCCCATCAGCGCTTCACCGGTGATCAGTCCGGCGGCGGCCAGGACCCCCTGCTGCGCCGTCTCCTCCGTGCCGCTCCCCGCCTGCCGACGGACCATCTCGGCGACCAGGCCGCCGAGAAAAATGGCCGCCGACAGCTTGATCGGCAGGTAGATGCCAAGCGCCACCGCCAGGACCGGCACCCGCCAGGCCGCGCCACGGACGCGCAGCCGCTCATCCCAGACCACGATGCCGAGACCGAGGCACGCCCCGAGGCCGACCAAGGACCAGGGCACCCGTCCTCCAAATACCCCTCCGGCCAGACTGGCCATGAGGGTCGCCTGCGGGGCGCTGAGCGGATGGGGATGAGCGGCCGTCGCTTCTCCAATGCCATATTTGGCCTGCAGCAGGGACAGCACGGGGGCGAGCACGAGCGCGCCCGCCAGCACCCCGACCACCTGCATGATCTGTTGTTTCCAGGGTGTGGCGCCCACCAACTGCCCGGTCTTCAAGTCTTGCAGATTGTCTCCACCCATCGCCGCCGCGCAACAGACCACGGCCCCGATCAGCAAGGTGGCCGCCGGGCCAGCCGGATGTCCCGCCCCAAGCACCACCACCAGCAGCAAGGCCGCGCCCATGATCGTCGCGATCGTCACGCCCGAAACCGGATTGCTCGAGCTGCCCACCAATCCCGCCATGTAGGCGGCCACGGAGGCAAAGAGGAAGGCCGCGACCGCCATGATGCCCGTCATGAAGAGGGCCACGGGCGTCGAGGCCACGACGGGCCGGTACAGGACGACCATCCCGACCAGACAGAGCGCGAGCGGCGCAAGAAGCCAGGGCAAGGGCGCATCACGCTCCGTGCGGAGGAACGCGGCACCCGTCGCGGCGGAAGCAGGATCGCGGGCGTGCGCCAGCCTCCACAGTTGCCGAAGACTCGCGACAATCGGTTCACGCAGCCGCGTCAAGGTCCAGAGCCCCCCGACCAACATGGCGCCGATGCCGACGTAGCGGACTCGCAGGCTCCAAATCGTTCTTGCCGCGGCGAGCGCCGGGACACCATCGGGCACGCCGTCCATCCACCCCAGCAGCGGCAGCAGCACCAGCCAGCCGAGCAGGCCGCCAAGAAAGACGATCGTGCCGATGTTGAGGCCCACGATGTAGCCGACGGCGATGAGCGCCGGCGACAAGTTGATCCCGCCGTAGACGACCGTGCGCCCGAGCGAACCCGCCCCCTCCAGCGCCTCGCTCCACAGCCGGCAGCCGCTTTCGCCGAACTTGACGAGCCCGCCGAGGATCGCGCCAGTCAGCAATCGACGCACACCGGAAGCGGCCTGGGCCGATGACTCGGCCGCCGGCCGCGACCGGCCCGTGGCCTGCCTCGCGCCGGCTTTGAGCACCTCGGCGGTGGCCACGCCTTCGGGAAAACGCAGCCTGGCTTCCAGAATCAGCGCGCGACGAAGCGGAATCGTGAAGAGGACCCCGAGGAGCCCGCCGACCAAGGCGAGCATCGTCGTCCGCCAGTAATCAAACGTGGTCCAGGCACCGAGCAGCAGGAGTCCCGGAATGGTGAAGATCACGCCCGCCGCCAAGGCTTCCCCCGAAGAGGCCGCGGTTTGCACGATGTTGTTTTCGAGGATGTTGGCCTCGCGAAACCAGCGGAGGATGGCCATCGACAGGACCGCCGCCGGAATGGACGCCGAGACCGTCATGCCCGCAAAGAGTCCGAGATAGGCGTTCGCCGCCGCGAGGACCGCGGCGAGGACGATCGAGAGGATGACCGCCTTGGCGGTGATTTCCGGCGGCGACTGGGAGGCAGGGACCACCGGAGTCGTCCCTGCCTCGACGGATGGGCGCGGAGAAGCCACGACCCTATTTCGTCTTGGTTCGCACGATGAGGGCGCTCACATGATCCAGCCGGACGACAGCGTCGAAGAATTCTTTCCCCGCCGGCTGGCTCAACTGCACGGCGGTCGGGCCGACCTTGGCGACCGTGCCTTCCACCTCCTGCCCCGTCGCCAGCTTGAGGGTCACGCGCCTGCCGACCTGCTTCTGCAGATTCGCGGCGATCGCGTCCGCGGCGCGCACGTCGAGAGCCCCCTCCGTAGCGGAAACGGTTTCCGCCGCCGACAGCGCAGTGAGCATCATCACGATCGCCGGCATTCGCACGGTCATCATCGGCCTCCTTTGTGAGAGATACGGCATTATTGTCCTGTGAGTCGTTCCCGCGCGCGCGCCAGCGCCTTCCGGGCGACAACTTTCACATCCGGGTCCTGCTGCGCCTCGACAAACGCGCTGAGTCGATCGAGCGAGTCCTGCCCGCCGATCTCGCCGATGGCCAGCAAGGCGGCGTCGCTCTCCGGCGAAGGCGCGGCCTGCGCCAAGGTCCAGAGCAGCGGCAGGGCCCCCCGCTCGCGCAGGCGGCCGAGCTCCCCGATGGCATTGAGCCGCGCGCCGTCCTTCGCGGTCTCCCTCGCCGTCGCCTGCACGCCGCCTCCGTCGGTGCCCGGTCGCCCCCGGCTCTCCTGCAACATGCCGACGAACACTTGAGCCGCTTCCTCGCGGCGTTCCAGCCGGCCCTTGAGGAGTTCGCCCAGATAGTAATAGTAGGGATTCTCTTCGAGATTCTGCACGGCGTCCCAATAGACGCTGCCGATCGGGGTCGGCCAGCTCGTCCCCGTCTCCACGCGATGGCTCCAGATCGGCGCCCACGAGCCGGCGGCCGGCACGTGCAGTGTCATGTCGCAGCTGATGTTCGTCCCCTGCTCCAACGCGCGATACTGCCGGCCCGGCGTTTCGCGGTAGTCGATGACCAACCGGGCGTCGTGCGGTTGCGCGGGGTCGAGCAACACGCGGTACCCCACCCGCTCCAACTTGATCTTGATCGTAATCACCACGTTGTAGGGCGGTTGCGGTTGGCTCAACCAAGTGGCGACTGTGCCGGCCAAGAGAATCGTACGGACGGTGGGCGGCGGTAACGCCGCGTCAGGCGGTGTCGGCTCGGCCACGGCGACGGGGACGTGCAGCGCGAGCGCGCCGACCACGGCCGGCAGGCACAAAGCCACGACCTTCCGCCGCATCAACCGCCCGGTCCGCATCGCCATGACATCTCTGCGAGCCATACGCCTCCTTCTACCGCAACCGCTCTGCTCCTGCAACCGCCTCGCACGAGCGCCGGGTTTGTCCTTGTCGCTGGACTTTGCCCCGCCACAACGATAGAGTTTCAGCAGACGGATTTTCCTCGACGGCATGGGAAGCCCAAAAACCATCGGCACGCTGGTGCTAGACCGGCTGCATCAGTCCGGCGTCCGGCACATCTTCGGCATTCCCGGAGATTACGTGCTCGGCCTCTTCAAACTGATCGAACAGTCTCCCATCAAACAGATCAACATGACCCGCGAAGACGCGTCGGGCTTCGCGGCGGACGCCTATGCCCGTATCAACGGCATCGGGGCCTGCTGCGTCACCTACTGCGTCGGCGGGCTCAACGTGGTGAACGCGATCGCCTGCGCCTATGCGGAACGGTCGCCGGTCGTCATGCTTTCCGGCTCCCCCGGCTATGCCGAGCGCATGCAGCATCCGCTGCTCCATCACATGGTGCGGGATTTTCACACCCAGCGCGAAGTGTTCGAGCGCGTCACGGTGGCCGCGGTAGTCTTGGACGATCCCACGACCGCCGAGCGGGAGCTGGATCGCGCCTTGGCCGCGCTTACGCGGTACAAGCGCCCCATTTATATTGAGATCCCTCGGGACATGGTCAACGTGCCGGTAGGACTCAGCGCCCCGCCTCGGCCCTTCGAAGAGCCGACGACGAACGCCGCCGCCCTCGCGGAAGCCGTGGCCGAAGTGCGCAGCATGCTGGCCTCGGCGGAGCGGCCGCTGGTCTTGGCCGGCGCGGAGGCGGCCCGGTTTCGGCTGCAGCACGACCTGGAACGGCTCGTCGCGCGCATGAACGTGCCGATCGCCTCGACGTTGCTCGGCAAGTCCGTCTTCCGCGAGGACCACCCCCTCTATATCGGCATCTACAGCGGGTTGGTCGGCCGCGATGAGGTGCAGCAGTTCGTGAGCGAGGCCGACTGTCTCCTGATGCTCGGCACCATCCTGACGGACATCGAAGACGTCGGCGCCCACACGGCCCGGCTCGCGGAAGGCCGCGCGATCCATGCAACGGCGGACTCGATCACGATCAAGCACCACTCGTACAACCACGTCCGCCTCGAAGATTTCATCCGGGCGCTGGCCGCGGCGCCGTTGACGGCCTTTCCGTCCCGCCAACTCCCGCCGCCTCCGGAGGTCTTGCAAGCGGCGCCGTCGCCGGACGAGCCGGTGACCCTCCGCGGACTGGTCGCGCACCTCGATCATCTCCTCACGGAAAAAATGCTCGTGATCGCGGACGTGGGCGAGTCCATGTTCGCCTCGGCGGATCTCCGCGTGCGGAAGGGGTTCGAATTTCTGTCGCCGGCCTACTACACCTCGATGGGCTTTGCGGTGCCGGCGTCCGTCGGCGCCGAGTTTGCCGATCCCTCGTTGCGCCCGATCGTCCTCGTCGGCGACGGGGCGTTTCAGATGACCGGCACCGAACTCAGCACCTCCCTGCGGTACGGGTTGGCCCCGATCGTGATCGTCCTCAACAATCGCGGCTACGGCACCGAGCGGGAAATGCTCGACGGCCCGTTCAACGACGTGCACGAGTGGCAATACGAGAAGGTCTGCGCCCTGCTCGGCGGCGGCGTCGGCACGCGCGTGAAGACGCACGGCGAGTTGGTGCGCGCCCTGGCCGCCGCCATGGGCGATCGCCAGCAACCGCACGTCTTGAACGTCATCATCGATTCGGCCGACCGCTCGCCGGCCATGGTGCGGATCGCCCGCCGCCTGGGCAAGCGCATCGCCAACAAGGGATAGCCTCCGTCGCTCACCACGTGGCAGCCGCTCGACGATCTCCCGCCCACCTTGCGACCACCGCCATCCTTGGCTGCCTCCTGCTGTTTCAGCCGGAGACGCGCGGCGCCGCGACTGAGTTGGACCCTGCCGCCGCTCCGCCGCCCCCGCTTTCGCAACTGATCTGGCACTATCTCTACGCCGAGGAGGCGGATGCCGCGGATCGCGCGCTGGCCCTGCTCCTCCAGGATTCGCGCACCACCCTCGCGACAGTCACAGCCGCCCTGAAGGCCGATCCCGTCTACGCCCCGCAGCCCGTCGGCATGATGCCAGAAAACTTTGTCCCGCTGCGCAACCGCCGCTATCACTACGGCCTCTTCGTGCCGGAGTCCTACCAACCCGCCACGCCCCATGCCCTCGTGATTTGCCTGCATGGGATGGGCTTTACCGGCGAGGCCTACTTGGAGCGCTGGGCCACACGCCTCGGCGAGGGGTATATCCTGGCCTGTCCCACCCTGCCTCGCGCCGACTGGTGGGGCCGCACGGCGGAGGAGCTGGTGCTGGCGACGATCGACGAGGTCCAGCGGCACTACGCGATCGATCCGGACCGGATTTTTCTGACCGGCATGTCGAACGGCGGCATCGGCACCTACATCATCGGCACGCACCATGCCGATCGGTTTGCCGCGCTGGCGCCGATGGCCGGAGGACTCGAAGATGTCCTATTCCCTTTTCTACAGAATCTTCGCAACACCCCGATCTACCTGCTGCACGGTGCTGCGGATCAAATCATGCCGATCCAGCTCAGCCGGGACATCGACGCCGAGTTGACGCGGCTCGGCTATCCGCATGTGTTGCGGGAACATACCCGTGAACATCCGCAGGCGGGCGGGCACTTTTTCCCCCGCGACGAGGTACCGGCCCTGGTGTCGTGGATGCAGCAACGGAAGCGGACCGCGGTGCCGACGCGCCTCACCCTGGTGCGCGATGCCTCGCATCTGGGCGCGTTTGCCTGGGCAAGGATTGATGCCACCGACCGGATCGCCTATTTTTCCGAGCGTCTGGTGGATATCAAAGACGATTTGACCAAAAACCGGATCTACGCGGAACTGGATGTGACCCTCGTCGGTTCGAATCGGATCGAAGTCAAGACAACCAGGGTCCGGCGGTATTCCCTGTACCTGAATGACGCGCTGGTCGATTTTACCAAGCCCGTGACGGTGGTGACGAACGGGAAAGTCACCCATGAGGGCCTCGTAACGCCCTCGGTCGAGCGCCTCTTGCGCGAAGCCCGGACTCGCCGCGACCGCCGACAACTGTTTCCCGCCGTGGTCACGATCTCAGTCGAGGCCGGCCCATGAATCGGCCCGCTGTTCGCGTCATGGGATCGGGCCTCCTGTTCCTGGCGCTGCTTGGCGCATGGCGTCCAGCGCTCGCCGACAACCCCGCGCCCGCTTGCCCACTGGGCCGGGAACACGGCGGATTGGAATTTCCCGTCGAGTCGCTGTCCGCCGAAGCCCGATGCCTGATCAGCGGGGTCGTCGAGAATGCGACGACCCAGGGCGTCACCGGGCCTGTGGTGACGCCGATCGCGCGCCCGCTCTACGAATTTCTGCTGGATCGACCGCCGCTGACCGCCGGCCTCGCCACACAGTTGGAGTTGGCGCCCTACGAATGCGCGGTCACCGACCAAAAACGATTCTGGATCAACGACCACGACGGCACGCAGGGACAATTCATGTTTCTCTTCCAAGATGCAACGTCACGGATCTATCACGTCGATGGTTTTCATGAAGGCCGCATCGTCCCTCGGGTCAAGGCACGGGCGGCGGTGTTTCTTCGTGTCAAAGAGGTCCGGACCCCGGAGGGTGAGCCGGCGGTCGAAAGCACGCTCGTCACCTATACAAAGCTCAACGACCCCATGCTGGCCTTTTTGGTCCGTCTGTTGAGACCCCTCGTGAGCGGCGCCGTCACACGCAAACTCTCCAAGGGATTCGACGTGGTCAACCAACTCAGCGCCATGGCCGCCAGAGAGCCGGACCGATTCTTGAGCGAAGTCCTGGCCAGCGGGCCGATCGGCCAGGAAGCCGCGCGGGCGCTTCGTCCCCTCTTGACCCAGACCGTCCTGGCGGTGCCACCCCATGCTCCTTCGCCATCGAAGCCGTGATGGGCCATCCGACCTTTCTCCTCCTCTGCGGCATCGCCTCCTGTTGCTTCATCAGCTATAACCTGGTGCGCATGCCGGTGCTGTCGCTCTTTGCCCAGTCGCTCGGCGCGGGACCCGAAGCCATCGGCTTTGTGATCTCCGCGTCCACCCTCACGGGCGTCTTGTTGAAACTGCCGTCCGGCGCCCTCTCCGACATCTATGGACGTCGCGTCCTGCTTCGCGTCGGCATCCTGGCCTTCGCGTTCCCTCCTTTTGCCTATCCCTTCGTTCATGATCTCTCGACCCTGACCGCGCTCCGCTTTCTGCACGGCATGGCGACCGCTATCTATGTGCCCAGCGCCCTTGCCACGGTGGCGGATTTGTTCAAGGAACGGCGGGGCGCGGCGCTGGGCTGGTACACCGCCTCCACCCAAGCCGGCGGATTGATCGGCCCCGTGCTCGGCGGCTGGATCGTCTACACAGGCGGCTTTACGGCCACGTTTGTCACGGCGGGGGCCTTCGGTCTCACGGGACTGCTGCTCTTTCTCGCCTTGCGCCTGAATCCGCCGCCGCGCGGCTCTGCAGCCGGGTTTACCCCCCTCGTTGCCGACATGCTGAAGGGGCTCCGGCTGGTCGCGCGGAATCGCCGCGTGTTAGTCACCAGCCTGACGGACGGCGGCTCCAAGATCGCCAACGGCGCGCTGATTGCCTTTCTTCCGATCTACGGGGTGACTGTTGGGCTCAACGCCGGCGAAGTCGGGCTCTTGTTCGGCGTCCAAGGGGTCACCGCCTTTGTCTCTAAGCCGATCATGGGTCGCGTCTCGGATCGAGTTGGCCGCCCTCCTTTGATCATGCTGGGTCTCGCCATCTGCGCCGCCACGTTTGGTTCCATGCCCTGGGTGAGTGGACTGGTTCCTTTGTTGGTTCTGGCGGCGGGTTTCGGATTCGGTGAGGCCGTCGTGCTGACCTCGACCTCGGCCTACATCGCCGACGTGTCCGAGTTGAAAGCGCTCGGCGCCGGTATGGGCATGCTCGGCACGCTCAGCGATATCGGCCATGCGAGCGGACCGTTGCTCGCCGGCCTCTTGATCGCCCATCTCCACTACCCGGCCGCCTTCGCCATCATCGCGGCGATCCAACTCGCCGCAGCGGCGCTCTTCTGGCTTGCCGGCCGCCCCCGGTAGAATCCCCTTCCACCTCCGCACCGATCTCGGATTGTGCTCCCGCTGCAAAATCCGTAAGATGACGCCATGTTCACGGGGATTGTCGAAGAAGTCGGCGTCGTCAAAAGCCTGGAGAAAACCCTCGCCGGCACACGTCTGACGATCATGGCCGCCTCCATCATGGGCGATCTGCCCATCGGCGCCAGCGTCAGCGTCAACGGCGCCTGCTTGACCGTGGTTTCCACCACGGATCGCGAATTCGTCGTGGATGTCTCCCCGGAAACGCTGAGCGTGACGACCTTGGGCGCGCTCAGCGCCGGCTCGCCCGTGAACCTCGAACGCGCCATGAAGCTCAATGAGCGGATCGGCGGGCATCTGGTTTCCGGTCATGTCGACGGCGTCGGCACCGTGCGTTCGCGCCATCAGGACGGCACTGCGCTCTATCTCACCGTGGAAGCCCAGCCGGAAATCCTCCGCTACTGTGTCCCGAAAGGCTCCATCACCATCGATGGTATCAGCATGACGCTGAACGAGGTCACCGAGAAGACCTTCACCCTCTGCGTGATTCCCCACACCGCCAAGATCACCACCCTCGGCCTCAAACGGGTGGGCGACGGCGTGGATCTGGAATCCGACCTGATCG
>FKKE01003089.1_pt3 | contig 19298 bp, 17 predicted proteins | sample 1106331 | NCBI WGS metagenome assembly FKKE01 (sample SAMEA3931202, study PRJEB13176) | freshwater metagenome | biome: Drinking water system; feature: drinking water; material: freshwater | place: China | collected 2013-02-06 | reverse complement strand
AAGAAGGGATTTTCTAAACTCATAATTTTCTTATTCCGAGATTTTGCTAAATTGGCAAAATGACATGGGTGTGGACCGTCCCAAGACAGACCTCGAACTCTCGAACACCTTCTCGATCGGCTAGCCGCGTTCGTTCGCTCAGAGTCGGAGCTCCAGAGACAAGGATTGTAGCCATCATAACTAAATAGGATAAGTTAGGAAACCTCATGAGAGAAGAGGGGAGATTTTGTCATGGAGATAAAAGTCTTCCCTATGATTTACAGAATTTACTCATCTGACATAGTAGAGGTAGATGACTAACGGAAACGATCTGCGAAAGATAAATGACAAACTTATAGAACTTCTAAGTTCAGAGAAGGGTTATTTTGGGCGTGTTATCAGCTGGGGACAAGTATCAAGCAAATATATTCCGATTGGATACATCCTATCAGAGGACTTTATACCTACCCTTACAACAATGACAGTTGAACAAAGAAAACTTCTTATTGATGTAATGAATTATTTTGAAATACATGCTCGTCCTCTTAAAGCGCTTTTAAACTATGAAGAAGATTACTCGTATACATGGTGCGCAGAGATTGCTTGGTCTCATTTTGCTACTGTCATAATGTTCGGAATGTTAGAGCTAGCAACAAAGGGAGGAAGAGGCACTCGATTGAAGGGTGATAAAGGAGAGCAAATGAAGCAATTCTTAGAAAACAATCTACCACAGAATAAAAAAGATGATATTGCTCAACGCTATTCCGTAGAAGACTCCTTTAAATCCTCAGCACCCATAAAAACATTTTCATCTGTATTTGATCATTTATACGAAATTATCCGCTGTGATTTTGTTCATGATATAGGACTTCAATCGAAAGGGTTGGAATGGAACATTTTAAGTGGGGCTGGAACAAACAAGGATCCAATTACATTTAAAAAAGATGTACCAATGCAAGAGTGGTTGCAAATAACCTGGCAGGCTATTTTGAATTCGCTTGGCTATAAAGGCGTCCTGGAACTCCCATCGCTTAAAAAGCAAGGAATAAGTGAAAGATAGTTAGTTCGATTCTTCTCAAGGGTCAAACTAATGGTCGGGAAATTGTGCCGAAAGTAACGCAATCTCAAGACAAACAAAAAGCCCGATTCATGGGCTTTTTGTTATAGAGGGGGGAAATGTTGCAACTTTTGACTTAGTGGACCTGGGGAGAATCGAACTCCCGCCTCATCAATGCGAATGATGCGTTATACCACTTAACTACAGGCCCAGGTATTCTTTATCTCGAAAAGACCGCGAAAAAGCAGTTTCAATGGTACTACACCACAAAAAATTTTAAAAGCTAGATTGTTTGTTGATAACCGAGGGAGTATAATAGACGAAGTTTTATGTTTGGACCCGAAAAATTTCCAACTGAGCCGCATAACACGGAACAGGGAGAAGGAAAAATTGAAAAACCAACAGCCGAAAGCCGCCTCAAGAGTGCGGCCTTTTTGTCCGTAGCACTTCTGACCGGCGCGGAAGGATGCGGCGAGAAGATCAGCCCGCCCATCCCCGAATCGCAAACTGATACGCTCACGATCGAGCAGGTCATTGATAACGGAAAAACGCGTTTCGTACAATCAGAGCTTAAAGGAACTGGAAAAACTACCGTCCTGGAAACAATGGGGACGCCGGAGGAAAAGCCGTTTCACCTCGAGATAATGAAATTTGAAAGCACTGATAGTTCCGGAGATCCAACCGCCGTTACGGTCAACGTACCTGATATGGCGTGGAAACTAGAAAATAATGCCTTTGCAGTAAGGGAATTTTCAGGCCAGGAAGGATACCAGAATCTTATTCGGAAACTCGAGGTGGAAATGCGCGGCTTAGAAACCCTCCGCCATCTCGATCAGGAGAAAGGGGACTACATAACGCAGAATGCCCAAGAAGCCGTACGATCTGATCTGAGAAAAACATACGAGACAATCATACGCGATTTCGGTGAGAATGCGGTTAATAATAAAGAACTCATACAGGAGAAACTCAATTAATCCGATACCATGCTTCTGGAATTCTACGGAACGGAATGCCCGCACTGCATCAAGATGAAGCCCTTAGTGGAACAGCTCAAAGCGGAAACGGGAGTCGCAGTCGAACAGTACGAAGTCTGGCATAATGACGAGAACATGAAAAAGCTGGACGAGTACGATGTCGGTCTGTGCGGCGGCGTTCCGTTCTTCTACAACACTGAAACGAAAGGTTTCATCTGCGGATCGACGACATACGAAAAATTGAAAGCGTGGGCGCTCGGCGCATAACAAAAAACACTTCGCAACGCGAAGTGTTTTTTGTTATTCGAGTCGGGCCGCAGGGAATCGAACCCTGTCTTTACGCACCCGAAGCGCACGTACTACCGGTATACTACGGCCCGAATACCAGCCCTCATACTAGTGTTTCTTTCTTGATTCGTCCAGATACCGGCTATTTTCGTTTCTTTTTGTTCGCGTAGAGCTTCTTCGAACGTTCCGTGAGCATGAAGACAGAAAGCACCATGATATATACCGCTACGATCTCGGAAGGAATCGCATACTCCGCCCCGAGCTTGAATGAAGCGCTCACGAAAAAAATCATGAGCACGGTCCAGAAAAAGACGAATAACTCCCCAGGATGCCGCTTCCCGTCATACATGGCATGCCACCGTTCGAACTCTTTGGTGCCCACATACATGCCGAGCACGGCAGTGTAAATCGCCGAAAAAGGCGCCACCAAATAGTCGTATGAATTGAGGGAAAAGAAATTCCAGACAAGAAATCCGAAAAAGAGAATCGTCCACGCGTTCGCAAGCGTCCGCAAAACCCAGTCGCCCGATCGCACCATTCTATTGAACATAGTATTTTTTCTTCAGTTCATCTTCGCGCGCGCCCTCCACGAGCTCGACTTTCTCTTCCGCTTTCTTGCGAAGTTCGACAAGTTCTTTCTCAGAGAGCTTACTCAGTTCTTTCGCCTGCTTTTCCAGATATTCGCGCTCGTTCTTCTTCGGGTCATCGAGCACCTCCTCCAGAAGGGCGTTCAAGATGTGCCCGACCTTGGGCCCAGGCGGGATGCCGAGAATATTCATGATGTCCTTGCCATCAATTTTCAGCATCGTCACTTTCACCGCCTCGCCTTCACGCAGGATTTTCTCGACCCGGAACTGGAAATGTCGCAGGCGATAGGGAACCGCTTTCGGCACGCCCGATCCGATCCGATCGCAGATACGCACCCGCACCAGATCCTCGATATTGTCTTCGCCGACGTTTTTGATGAGCCGGCGCACTGCCGCATCGGTCGTACCAGCTTCGAGATCGTAGTTGAAAAGATGCCATCGTACGAGCTTCGATACCTTCTCAATCTCTTCGCGCGAGAATTTCAGCCGCTCCATTTCCTCGATGGTAACTTTTGCACCCACCACATCATGACCGTAAAACGTCGAGTTCGGACCTTCACCGCGCTTCGTGTGCGGCTTCGCCACGTCATGCAAAAGCGCTGCGAGACGGACCATCGGATGATAGTCGTGTTTCGCGGCATAATCCAAGGCGCGCAGGTTATGCTCCCAGACCGTATAAACATGGTGCTTGTTCTGGCCGACGCCGTATCCCTTCTCTAGTTCAGGAATGACATACGGCAGCAATTTCAATTCGCGCAGCATTTCCATGCCGGTCATTGCGTTCTTGCTTGAAATGATTTTCATGAATTCGTCGCGGATGCGCTCTTTTGAGATCATCTTCATGCTCGCCGCGTGCGCCAGAATCGCCTCTTTGGTTTGCGCCTCGATCTCGAATCCAAGTGCGGATGCGAAACGGACCGCGCGGATCATGCGAAGCGCATCTTCGCTAAAACGCTCGTTCGCATCGCCGACCGCACGAATGATTTTTTTCTTGAGATCGTCCTGTCCGCCGAACGGATCGAGAATTTCACCGTCACGAAGTGCTAGGGCATTGACGGTAAAGTCGCGTCGCGACAGATCCTCTTCAATGGTCTTGGCAGGAACCACTTCCGAGGGATGGCGGCGGTCATCGTAGCGTCCTTCGCTGCGGTAGGTCGTGACTTCGATTTCTTTGAGCGTCTCATCCGGCGAATCGGTCTGAACCGTCACGGTGAAAAATTTGTTCTCGTAGAATGTTTTGGGAAACAGCCCGCGGATCTCTTCGGGTTTGGCGTTCGTCGCCACATCCCAGTCTTTGGGCTTTTCTCCGCGCAGCATATCACGCACGCCCCCGCCGACCGCAAACGCCTCGAAGCCGCCTTTCTGCAAGGTTTCCAACACTGACGATATTTCTTTCGGAAGCGCTGATTTTTTCATATCAATACTGATTTAGAATAGCGGAATTTCATGTCATTGACAACACGAAAAATTAATAGTAATAATAATTTCGGCGCAATTTCGCGCCTCAATCTAGGACATTTCAAACCTACGAAGATGAAGATGAGAGGAGGAGCGCATGGCCAAGCGGACGGATATAACATCGCCTGACTCGCTGGCAGAACTTCTAAGAGAAGTCAGCGAAAGGGTTGATGAGTGCAGTGCAGATCTTCTTGCGATCGAGAAGAAATTCCAGAAACTCATTGTTGAAGGAAGCCCATCCGAAGAAGCCTTGCGGTCAATCGAGAAAAGTCTCGAAAAGATGCGTGAGCCGCTTCGCGAAAGCGTTGAAGCGCGGCGGAACCTTTTAAACCTTCTGGGGGAGAAAGCCAAGAGCGCAAAGATGCCGCTCGCGGCCGCATCCTAAACCATACGAGGGAAAGGAATCCTTCATGAAAAAACCGCGAAAGAGGGAAAAACCGAGTCGTCGAGCACTCCCTCCGCACCAGCCCCAGCGGATTCCGGCCATGACCACAAAGGAGCTCTGGCCACCCAAAAAAGACAAGAAAACCGATTCCGAGACCTGATCCCACCCCAACTCCTCGGTTATCCGCGATAATGCCGGCCCTCCGTTCTTATTCTTCCACATATCGAGCAGGTCTCGCGCCTGCTCGCCCTTCCAAAGAAATGTTCTTGAAAGATTTTTTTGGAGGAAGAAAAATCCCGCATATGCGGGATTTTTCTTTTCGCAATGCTTTCTAGTGTGCACCCAGCAGGGATCGCCTACAACTCTTGTTCCGCCGTCGCGGAACTCGGTCGCAGGCCGCCGCTCGCGATGCCGAAAGCTTTCGGCATAGCGCTGTGCGCTTCTCTCCCTGACACAAACCGCGCAGGCGGTTTGTTCTGTAGTGTGCACCCAGCAGGGATCGAACCTGCGACCGTTTGCTTAAGAGGCAACTGCTCTACCAGCTGAGCTATGGGTGCGTATCTATTCTATTGTCTGTGCCCCCGGAGGGAATCCTTTCGCTTTTGACGGCGAAAGCCGGGGTTGTCGAGGCGGCTCCGCCGCCAGAGCCAACCCTTCGATTCCCGATCGCGCGCAAAGCAGTTTGCGCGCTCCCGTGTGCTCGCATGCAACATGCTTGTGCCCCCGGAGGGAATCGAACCCCCATCAACCGGTTCGAAGCCGGTTACTCTATCCATTAAGCTACGGGGGCCCAGCGCAGTACCTTCATATAGTACAGAAAAAACCCAAAAAAGCAACGATTTCCCTCGCCATGTGGACAACGCGGCGTTTTTCTTTTTGGTCCGCGAGAATTATAGTTACTGAAGAACTATTCTTAATTTTCATAATCACATGATGGAAGAGAAAACGAATCTTACGTGGGCATTTATCGTCCTTGCGGCAATCATCGGTGCCGGAGCTGGATACTATATCGGCATCGGACGGGGAGTGGCGCAGGAAAAAGCAGCTCAGGCGGCGCTGAAGCTGGAAGCGGATAAAGAAGCCGCCAAAGCGGTCAATCCGTTCGAGCAGACCAGCCTGAATCCGTTCGAAAAAGCACCGACCAATCCATTCGAGGACGTCACTGTAAACCCATTCAAATAATCAGCAAGAACCCATGAAAAAATATCTCATTTCTTCAGCGCTTCTTGCCTTGGGTTTTGCGGTCACCGCGTTCGCTCATGCTCAGAGCGTGAACGTGCAGGGCCCGATCGCCGAATTAGGCGGCTGCGACAGCCAGGAAAGCTGCGCCGCATACTGCGATGTCCCGGAAAACGGGCCGGCGTGTCTCGACTATGGCAAGAAAAACGGACTGATCTCGGAATCGGAGGCGAAAGCCCTCGAGGTCCTGCCGGAACAGAAGGGTCCGGGCGGGTGCTTCACGGACAAAATGTGCCGCGAGTACTGCTCTGATATCGCGCATTCGGAAGAATGCTTCGCATTCGCGGAACAACATGGCATCGGCGATCAGCAGAAAATAAAAGAGGCAAAAGAATTCCTGGAAAAGACGGGTCCAGGAGGATGTAAAGGACCCGAAGAATGCCGCACATACTGCGAAGACCCGGCGCATCAGGAAGCCTGTATCGAATTCGCCGAGAAAAACGGCTTTCTGTCATCGGCAGAAGTCGAACGAGCTAAAAAACTTATTGGCAAGCCCGGTCCGGGAGGATGCACGGGACCCAATGAATGCCGCAGCTACTGTGAAAACCCGGAAAACCTTGATGCGTGTATCAAATTCTCGGAAGAGAACGGGTTTATGACGAAAGAAGAATCGGCACGCATCAAAAAGGCGGGACTCATCGCGGGACCGGGCGGATGCAAAGGAACGGAGTGCCGCACATACTGCGAAGACCCGGCGCATCATGACGAATGCATCAAGTTCGCAGAAGAGAACGGACTTATGTCCAAAGAAGAAGCTTCTCGCGCAAAACAACTCATTGGCAAACCCGGCCCCGGAGGATGCGTCGGCGAGAGCTGCCGCACATACTGCGAGGATCCGTCACACCAGGAAGAATGCATCAAGTTCGCGGAAGAGAATGGATTCCTGAAAGGCGAAGAACTGCAGCGCGCGAAAAAATTCGTCCAGGTAGCCAGAGAAGGAGGCCCGGGCGGGTGCAAAGGACCCAATGAGTGCCGCGCCTACTGCGACGACGAATCGCATCAGGAAGAATGCTTCGAATTCGGAAAGAAACAGGGATTCATCCGGCCTGAAGACGAGGAGAATTTCAAGACCGGAAGAAAACTTCAGGAAACGATTAAAACGGCAGGAGGACCGGGAGGATGCAAATCCGAAAATGAATGCCACAGCTACTGCAGTGATCCGTCCCGCGCCGAGGAATGCGTAGCGTTCGCATCAGCCCAGGGCGGCATCCCTCCGGAAAAAGCACAGGAGATGCTCAAGCAATTTACGGAAAAACGATTCCAGGGCCGCGGAGAGTTCCGCCCGCCGGAAGAGTTCGAGAAATTCCAGATGGAAGCCGCTCAGAAATTCGAGCAGTTCCGCCAGCTCGAGGAATCGTTCCGCGGCAATCCGGGACAATTTCCCGGCTTCCAGGACGGACAAGCTCCGACAGGAGATTTCCAGAGAACGCCGAGCGCAGAAGGGCAGAGCCGCCCGATGGTAGGCCCCGGAGGATGCGCAAGCCCGACGGAATGCATCAAGTACTGCACGGAACACGCCCAAGAATGTTTTAACGCCGGTCCGCCATCCGGAGAGCCGGGCGCACAGAATAAGGGAGGGTTTGGCCCGCAGGGACAATTCGGCCAAGAGGGTCCAAATCGCGGCAACGCGCAGTTCGCGCCGCGCCTCCGCAACGATCTCTTCAAAGAGTTCCGTCCCGAAGATGGGGGGACATCGGACGAATTCATGAAGAAGCGGATGGAGAATGCCGCCGAGTTCGAGAAAAAAATCTTCGAGAATGGAGGCGTTCCGAACGAAGAATTCATGAAAAAGCAGATGGAGAATCAAGCTGAGTTCATGAAGAAGGAATTCGAAAACAGGCGCGAAGAGCAGAAGAAGCAGCTTGAGCAGTTTAATGGCCAGCGGCCCGGCTCACCGGAAATCTTCAGCCCCAACAGTACTGGCCAGCGCCAGCCGACAGGAACGTTCAATCAACAGCCGTTCCAGAATACACGCCCGCCCGAAGGGTTCAAACCGCCTGAAGGAACTTTCAACCAGCAGCCGTTCCAGACCGCACGGCCGCCGGAAGGATTCAAACCTCCGGAGGGAGCGTCTGGATCTGCGCCGGGGAGTTTCGGCTCGTTCCAGCCGCCTGAAGGATTCAAGCCGCCAGAGGGGACATTCAATCCTCAGCCATCCGGAACATTCCAGCCGCCACCCACGAATACGGCTCCCGCTCCAGTGCAATAACAAAAAGACCCCGCTTCTGCGGGGTCTTTTCATGCCTGGTTGGTCTTGTCATGGAATTTTTTGTGCACTTCGCGGAGCGCCTCGTCGGTCACGTGGGTATAGATCTGCGTGGTCGTGATATGCGAGTGGCCGAGAAGCGCCTGCACCGAGCGGATGTCGGCGCCGTTTCGCAGAAGATCGGTCGCAAACTGGTGGCGCAGCGAATGGGGCGTCACTTTCTTTGCGATACCGGCCCGCGCGGCGTGCTTTTTGAGGATCCGCTCGATCGAACGGGTCGTGAGGCGGAGATCATCCTTTTTGGAGAAGCTCGCATTCTTCGGGATCGCAGCAAACAACGCCTCGTCGACGTCTTCGCGCTTTTTCATATACTCCTTCAAAGCGCCTTTGGCGCTATCTGATAAAAACACGATACGGTATTTGTCTCCCTTGCCGCGCACAGTGAATTCGCCGCGCGAAAAATCAATCGAATCGCGATTGAGTGACGCGAGTTCCGAGACGCGCACCCCGCTTGAAAAGAGCGTTTGGAGAAGCGCTCGGTCGCGCAGATCGCGCAGCGTGTTTTCCTTCGGAGAGCCGAGCAGCCGCTCGAGCTCGCCACCGTCCATAAACTGAATACTGCGCGCGGGCGCCTTGCCGAGCTCGATTTTTTCGGGGGAGAGCGTTTCGATGTCGCGCTTCGCGAGATACTTGAGGAAGTTGCGCAGCGCGATGAGATGATAGAGCTGTGTTTGTTTCTTGAGCGGCTTTCCGTTCGCACCCGGCGATTCATGGAGATGGATGCGAAACGCGCGCACCCGGTCGAGCGTTATATCCTTCGGATCGGAAACGCGCGCATGCTCTAAAAAGCGCCTTAAGTAATGCTCGTAGTTCACCTTCGTGCGCTGCGAGCGGTTTTTTTCGATAAGAAGGTAATCATAGAACTCCTTGGCGAGCTTTTCGAGACGGGTGTTCGATTTTGGCGGGTTCTTGGATGCCATAGGTGTCGTTGGTATCAGTATAGGGTGCGCAGATGCGTCGCACAATATGCCTGATGCCACGAGACTTGCGCAAATCATCTATTTATGCTAGTATTTTCCCCATGTTAAAGACCAAAGAAAAAACGAAAGTCATCGAAAAGCACCGCACGCACGATAAGGATACCGGCTCGCCGGAAGTTCAGCTCGGCATTTTTTCGGAACGGATCAAGGAATTGACCGACCATCTGAAGACTCATCCGAAGGACAACCACTCGCGACGGGGTCTTTTGGGCATCGTGGCGAAGCGCCGCAAACTTTTGGAATATCTCGCCAAGAGCGACAAGACTCGCTACGGCAAGGCCGTCAAAAAACTCGGCTTGAAGAACAAATAACTCTCCCGCTCCGGAACCATTCATGACAGTCATCAAGCACATCGAAGAACGGGTCGCAGTTCTTATAGACGTTCAGAATCTTTATCATTCGGCGAAAAATCTCTACGGCAGCCGGGTGAATTTCAAAGAAGTCCTTAAAGCAGCTATCGGCAACCGCACGCTCGTGCGGGCTCTTGCCTATGTCATCAAGACCGAATCGGGCGAAGAAAGCGCGTTTTTCAAGGCGCTCACGGAAATGGGCATCGAGATGAAGGTGAAGGATCTGCAGGTTTTCGCCGGCGGCGCCAAAAAAGCCGACTGGGACGTGGGCCTGGCGGTAGACGCCATTCGTCTCGCACGGAAGGTTGACGCAATCGTCATCGCCTCGGGCGACGGCGATTTCATACCGCTTGTCGAATATCTCCAGAACGTGGAAGGCGTGAAAACGGATGCCATCTCCTTCGGACGCTCGACTTCCATGAAACTGAAAGAAGTGGTAGATACATTCATAGACCTTGATACCAATCCAAGGAAATATTTGTTAAGAATAGCTGCGCGGAACGGCCGGCAGAGAAACTCGGAGCATAAATAAAAGGGGATGCAAGAGTGTTAGAGCTCAGCGTGCGAGATATGCATCGCGCCTTGGGCTCTAGAACTCTCATTCTCCTCCAGTCTTCTCGCTTCTCTCCTCCGGTCCGCACACACCGAAATGCTTTCGGAAAAAACATTCTCCTACGAGCTGGGAGGGAAACAGCTCACCGCGACCTTCGGGCGGCTCGCCGAGCAGGCCAACGGACGCGTCATTATGAAATACGGCGATACGACCGTTTTGGTCACCGCCTGCATGTCGAAAAATCAGCGGGCCGGCATTGACTTCATGCCCCTTTCCGTCGAATACGAGGAAAAGTACTATGCCGCGGGCCGCATCCTCGGCAGCCGCTTCGTGCGCCGCGAGTCGCGCCCAACTGAAGAGGCTATCCTTTCCGGCCGCCTTATCGACCGCACGATTCGCCCGCGCTTCGATCACCGCATGCGCAACGACATCCAGGTCGTGGTAACGGTACTCTCGACCGATGATAATGATCCCGACATGATCGGCGTCGTCGGCGCATCATTGGCACTATCGACCTCGAACATTCCGTGGAACGGCCCGCTGGCCGCAGTCCGCATCGGGCGCATCGACGGAAAATACATCGTGAACCCGACTCATACCGAGCGCGAGGCCTCGGATTTTGACATCGTCGTGTCCGGCACGGAAGACCGCATCAACATGCTTGAAGCGGGAGCGAAAGAAATCCCCGAGGACGAGGTGGCAGCCGCGATCCTCTTCGGTCATGAGCAGATCAAAAAACTCATCGCATTCCAGAAGGAAGTGATCGCCGAGATGAGTGTACCGAAAATCGAGATCACGTTCGATGAGACGCTCTACGAGATTCCTTCTGATATTTTGAGCTCGATGGAAAGCGCCCTCTATACCAAGGATAAGAAAGAGCAGACGGCGCGCATAGCGGAAGTCCGCGAAAGCTGGATGAAACATGCGGAGGAAAAGTACGGCGAAGAGTTTTCCGCTCAGAAAGCAGAGCATGCTATTGAAGAGGCGACGAACGACATCGTTCATAAACGTATCCTCGAAAAGAACGAGCGTCCCGACGGACGCCGCCCCGACGAGCTCCGCGAGCTCTATGCGGATATCGGAATTCTGCCGCGCGTACACGGCACCGGCCTCTTCATCCGCGGCCAAACCCAGGCGCTTACGTCGCTGACGCTCGGCGGGCCGGGCGATTCGCAGATCGTCGAAGGCATGGAGGTCCGCGAGAAACGGCGTTTCATGCATCACTATAACTTCCCGCCGTTCTCGACCGGCGAGATCAAGCCGATGCGCGGGCCGGGACGCCGCGAGATCGGGCACGGTGCTTTGGCCGAACGGGCCCTCTATCCGATGATCCCCCCGAAAGAGGAGTTTCCGTACACCATCCGCTTGGTCTCTGAAATCCTCTCCTCAAACGGCTCATCCTCAATGGCCGCAACTACCGCTTCAACCTTGGCTTTGATGGACGGCGGCGTCCCCATGAAAAAGCCAGTTACCGGCATTGCCATGGGGCTCATGATGGACGAGAATGGGAAGTATACGGTACTTACCGATATCCAGGGTCCCGAAGATCACCACGGCGACATGGATTTCAAGGCTGCGGGCACGCGCGATGGCATCACGGCACTCCAGATGGACGTGAAGATTGAGGGTATTACGCCGGAGATTCTGAAAGATACCTTCGCGCAGGCACGCAAAGCGCGCCTCGAGATCCTTGAAGTAATCGAGAAGCGCATTTCGCAGCCCAAGCCCGACCTCTCGCCGTTTGCACCGCGCATCATGACCATCCAGATCAATCCCGAGAAGATCGGCGCCTTGATCGGACCGGGAGGGAAGAACATCAACGAGATCATCGAAAAAACCGGAGCGCAGATCGATATCGAGGACGATGGGCATGTCTTCATCACCTCGGTTGACAAGGCGGGAGGCGACGCCGCATTGGCGCTCGTGAAGGCCTGTACCCGCGAGATCGCACCCGGAGAGATTTTCGACGGCAAAGTGACCCGCATTTTCCCGTTCGGCGCGATGGTTGAGATTGCTCCCAAGCAGGAAGGTCTCGTGCACATCTCGGAGATTTCCGACAAGCGGGTAGACAGCGTCATCGACGCCGTCCGTCCGGGACACACTGTCACCGTCAAAGTGAAAGAGATCGACTCGCAGGGACGCATCAACCTCACCATGCGAGGCGTCGATCAGAACAATAGCTAACAGTCTTAACAAACCATATGGCAGAGGGAGGAAACTTCCAGCAGCCGGATACAACGCCGCAGGGCGAGCCGTCTTCTGCGCCTCTTCAGGCGCCGGCAACGCCGTTAGCAGCACCGGAACCGGCTGCGGAAACCGCACAACCCGCAGAACGTCCAGCCACGACCATCCGCACGATGCAGTCGGATATTCAGGATCTTTTCCATAAAGGAAAAGAGTCTTTGGTTGGCGCAGTCGCCAAAGAAGCGTCCGGAGAACCCTACGAGGGAGAAGCCGCCCCGTCGCATCGGAAACTTTGGTTCGCCATCGGTGGCGGGACATTGATCATTCTGCTGGGCTTTGCCGCATGGGGATACTTCCTTGCGCGACCAGCGACAGAAGAGAAGCCGCCGGTTCAGCAGACGGTCATTCCCCGACCGTACTTCTCCATGGAGAAGTCGCGCAATATCATTCTCAAGGCCCAAAGCTTCCTGGATTTCCGTGATAACCTGACGATCATCCAGAACGATAAGGAGCGTGACGCCACATTCAAGCGCATCGCCCTGATCGTCAAAGACGGAGAAACGGAACGCCTTGCAAGCGTAAATGATTTCTTCCTCGCAGCAGGGCTTACGCCCACGCGCGACGTTCGCGAAAACATCGGCAACGATTTCAACTTTTTCCTCTACTACCAGAAAGGCGCGGTCCGAAAGGGAACCGTTCTTCCGATCCTAAACGAGACGCGGGTATTCCGCGCAATGCTTGATTCCGAGACATTATTCCGCGACTCCTGGAACGGCCTCTATGATCCGTCTGACCCGCGGGGAACGCTCATCGCATTCGAGGACATCACATACCGAAACATCGACATCCGCCGCTATCAGCTTCCGGGCGCCGATGATCTCGGATTCTATTACGCAATATTCAAGCCAAAAAAATACCTCGTCATTACCACGTCATACGAATCCATGAAAGCGGCGCTGGACCGCATCTTCGATTCCTTCTAACAAAGCCTCGCACATGCGAGGCTTTGTTCACAAAAAGAAAATGGGCTAGAATACACCGAGCATTTACACGCAAACTGCATGAAAAAACGAGAAAGAATTTCATCTCATGTTGCCGTCTTTGTAGCGGGATTTGTTACCATGGCGCTTGAAGTCATTGGCCTGAGTTTGGTAGTTCCGTATTTCGGCGCCGCACTAACCGTTCAAACCAATCTCATCGGCATTGCTCTAATTAGTTTGGCCATCGGATACTTTATCGGAGAGAAAACCGGTGATAGTTATGCAACTTCCGTAAGACTCTCTAGAATTTTTCTTGCCATCGCGCTTCTACTTCCTTTTATTTTTTATTTTCATGCAGCCACCGCCGGAACCATTTCAAAGATTATAAATGATATCTCCAGAAGCTCGTTTTTGACATTTGCAATTCTTTTCGGACCAATAAATATTCTTCTTGGTATGGTTCTGCCGTACGCCATGAAAATTCTTACTGAATCATTCGAATCGGTAGGGAAGACCAGCGGCAAACTCTATGCTCTTTCTGCATTCGGGAGTATTTCGGGAATTCTTTTAGCGGGATTGTGGTTTTTACCTGCTTTTGGAGTTTCTGCCGTTATGCAGACACTTACAGTATTTTCATTTGGAACAGCAATCGCTATTATGCCGATTTTTTTGGAATATGCGCCTGTGGCTCTTGTAGGAATATTGTTACTCTCCGGAACTCCTCTGGCATATGCGGAACATTCGCAACAAATTTTTTCCGATGGCAAGGTTATCATCGATCGTGATTCCATGGAACTTCTTGATGATGCCGTGAGTATTCACAGCCGAATTAGGGCTTTTGCAGCAAAAGATAAAATTTCCGAAAAGCCGATCCATCTTTTGGAGGTGAATGGGGAAATCCATTCGGCCGTATTACTGGATAGTAATGAATTGGTCTTCAATTACGCTCGCTACAATCGCCTGGGCGGACATTTCAACCCCGCCGCCAAGAAAGCGCTTTTAATCGGCGGGGGCGGATATTCGTATGCTAATTATTTTTTGTCAGATACGCCGCTTTATGACCGGGAAAAGATATGGGCCTTTGGTGGGAAATATTACCACAACAACAAAACTGTAACGTTACCGATCCGCATTTCAAACAATGAAGCTTTGAGGCAGGAGAAACCGATTCTGGTGTATGAAAATATTCCTTCAACCGAACGAGCTGCAATTGAAGGAACCCAAAATAAAATTTTTGCTGAAAATCAGGCGGCAGAAATAAGTCTTCGCATTCAGGAAGTCAGTATAAAAAATACCGGATTTGAAAAACCGGCTGGCTATGTTCATATTCATGAGACGAGAGAAGACGGTACTCCGGGCGCCATCATCAGCCCCGATGTTCCAATTTCCACTATACCCCTTCGTCCACGAACGCTCATTGGAGAAAGTTCGCTCATTTCCGGATTCGCTCAGAATATCACAGTGCCTTTGACGCGCTCGATAAAAGAAGGGGAAATAGTATTTCCAATGCTTCACCGAGACAATGGTAATGGCCGGCTCGACCTTTTTCTTATTGACGGATATGAACAGATAGAAAATCTTGATGTCGTAGAAATAGATCCTCGTACGACTGAGTTCGCAAGCAAATATTTCAACCTTAATCTTCTAGATCCTCGATTAAGAATATTTCATGAGGACGGAAGAACCTATGTGAATAGAGTTGAAGAAAAATACGATATCATTTATTTGGATGCTTTCCGGAGTTTTTATGCCGTTCCATGGCAGCTTTCTACTATAGAAGCTACGCAAAAAATCTTTGACATGCTCAATGAAAAAGGGGTTTTAGTGGCAAATATTCCTGCAGCGCTTCGTGGCCCATACAGTAAGTTTTTCCAAGCTGAGCTTGCCACGTATCGGAAGATATTTCCTGAAGTACGGGTATATGCCGTGATATCGCCACATCAGGAGGAAGCGGTTCAAAATATTATTTTGGTCGCATTTCGATCAAAAGATTCTATCCGCAAAAGCCCGAATGATGATCAGGAAATTAATGAACAGCTGACACATGAGTGGAAAGGGACGATTGAATCAGACACACCGATACTTACCGACGACTTTGCTCCAACCGATTATTATACGGGCAAATTTATTCATCTTCATTCCTTCTGATTGGGAGATTACTCGTTAGTCAGCCATCTGATCCCAATCAAAATCAGTACTATGCTCAGCGCTGTTATAATCGTAGAGATGGAGAAATTCGGAATAAGAAGATAGCTTGCTAAAAAAATACCAATAACGCTTCCGAGGGTGGCCATTTTATAAAAATGACCGTGTACTTGAGCGACCCCGGAAAGCGATTGCAGTAAAAGTCGAGCGGCATAAACGATAACCGCACTTAAAAGAACAATGGGTACAAGCAAAAGAACCCCGGATACTATAAGAGCTTTAGAGATTGGAGTTAACGCCTCTGGCAAAAAAAGAGGAGTATATCTGAAACCTAGAGTACATAGTGAATATATTCCTGCAACAAGAAAAAACTTCCCAAACATTGAAAATTTCTGAGTTTTATCTGCGTACATTCCGCCTAGATAATATCCGATAGAATTTCCGATCAAATACATTCCTATTACACTCGCCCAAATCGGCGTCGCACCCCCAACAAAAGGAACTATCATTCGGAATGAGAGGACCTCGAGTATAAACATTGCGCATCCTGCAGCAAAAACGGTGATGGTGACGGGGAAAAATTTATCGCTTTTCATATTGATTTCTGTATTATATTTCGAATGTCGGGCGGTATTGCAGCGCTTCCAGAACATGGTGCGTTTCAATGTCTGGAGCATTCGCGAGATCGGCGATGGTGCGCGCGACTTTGAGAATCCGATAGTATGATCGTGCCGAGAGGCCGTATTTGGCGATTGCGACCGTCAATTTCGTTTCAGCATCGGGAGGGATGGCGCAATGTTTTTTAATAAGCTTGGAATCCATATCGCCGTTGGAGAAAATACCGTCGCTTGCGAAGCGTTTCTGCTGCATGGCCCGTGCGTGCATGACGCGAGCACGGATAGTTTTCGACGGCTCCTCAATCCGGTTTTTCATGCCGCCTTTCAATTGCTCGAAGTCGACAAATGGGACTTCCGTATGCAGATCGATGCGATCAAGAATGGGTCCGGATATTTTCTTCTGATATTTAAGCACCTCGGTCTCGCGGCACACACAATCTTTTTTCGGATGATTTCGGTTGCCGCACGGGCACGGATTCATGGCTGCAAGCAGTGTCATATTTGCAGGATACGTCACTTTTCCTTTGGCGCGGGAAACCGTGATCGCTTTCTCCTCGAGCGGCTCGCGCAGCGCTTCCAAAACCGTACGTTGAAATTCGGGGAATTCGTCGAGAAATAAGACGCCCCGGTGCGCGAGCGTAACTTCCCCTGGCGCGGGGTTTGAGCCTCCTCCGATTATCGCCGCGGGAGATGCCGTATGGTGCGGCGCGCGGATGGGGCGTGAGGAAACGAGATTCTCTCCACGCGAAGTCAGCCCCGCGATGCTGTAAATGCGCATGACTTCCAGCGCTTCCTGGAATGAAAGTGGTGGAAGAATGGATGGGAACGCCTTTGCAAGCATGGTCTTGCCGGAGCCAGGAGGACCCCACATGAGAATATTATGATTTCCGGCCGCAGCGATTTCGAGCGCGCGCTTGGCCTGGGCTTGCCCGTTGATTTCGGAAAAGTCCACGCCCGTTCTAGGGGCTTCGCCGGAAAATTCCGGTCTCGTGACGGGCGTAAGCGCGTTTCTTCCTTCGAGGTGATCGAGAAGCTCCTGCAGGCTCGAAATCTCATAGACGGAAATATTCTCGGCAAGCGCGGCCTCAAGGCCGTTTCCTCTCGGAACGTAGAGCTCCGAAAAGCCAGCAGCGCTTGCTTCAAGAGCAATAGGAAGAACGCCACGTACCGGACGGACGATTCCCTCAAGCCCCAGTTCTCCGAGGAATAATTTTTTGGACGAATCGAATGCCGCTTGCTTCGAAGCGAGGAGGTAGCCGAGTGCTATAGGAAGATCGAAATGCGGACCCTCTTTTTTTATGTCGGCTGGCGCGAGCGAGACGATAATTTTTCCACTCTGTCCCTGCGGAGCTTTGGCGCGCATGTTACGGATCGCCGCTCCCACCCGCTCGCGGGATTCCTGCACTTCCTTGTCAGCTAATCCGACGATCGAGAAAACATGAAGTCCGGGAGAGACATCAACTTCGACGGGAATAACATGAGCGCCTAAGCCGAGGAGCTGGGCGGAATAAACAGTTACCATTCAGCGAGTATGTAAAACAAAATGGAGTAAATTCTTACTCCATTTTGTCCTTGTCTGCGTGTTCGATATCAGTCGAGGCGGCGGGGTTTGCGCGTAGGCGTTCCATAGGAATTTCCTTCCCGCAGACGCTGCACATGCCGTATGTTCCGCCATCAATGCGGGCAAGCGCTTGGTTGATCTCATGGACGCGCTCTTCAAGCGTCTTCTCTTCCGTAAGACGCTCATGGTATTCCTCGATTTCATCTTCCATTTCCTCATACGCGCCCGAAGCCGCCGAGCGGTCGTCGGTTCCGGCCGGATAGGAAGCATCCCAGGAATCTTTTTGATGAGGCGATTTGACGGCTATCTCTGAAAGCTCTTTTTCGATCTTATTTTTCTCTTCTTCGAGAAGCCGTTCAAATTCTCCGATAATTTTTGGGTCAATCATGGTTCCCAGTATACCCTCTTCTTAGTCCTCGGGCAATCTTTAATATCAATGTGATGCCCGAATCCAAGATTACAAAACCGGGCGATCGCCCGGTTTTGTAATCTTGGATATTTAAGAAATTTAGAATGGATTCTTGGCTCCGCGGATTTCGAAGTGGACATGACAGCCTGTCGAATTGCCTGTCGATCCGACCTGGCCGATAGACTGTCCCTGGAGAACCTTGTCGCCAGGTGCGACGGTAATAAGCCGCATGTGGCCGTAGAGCGTCTGTGTGCCGTTGGGATGCGCGATAACGACGTATTTTCCGTAGCCTCCGTTCCAGCCGGATGAGCGCGCGATCAGCACTGTTCCCTCGGCAGATGCCATAAGGTTCGTACCGCAAGAGTTTGAAAGATCGACGCCATTGTACCCGTGAATGCCGTGGGGATTCGCCTTCGTGGCGCGTGGATTGCGTCCGCCGATGATCGGACGGAGATAATAGCCGATGAGTTCGGGAAGCTGCGCGAAGCGCGTGATACTCGACGTCGGAGACGTAGACGGTTTCGAAGACGGAATTTCTTGGATTTCACCGTCTGGGATGATCACTTCCGTTCCGATGGCAAGAACCTCGTCGATGGCGAAGCCATTGAACTGCGCGATATCATCGATCGAACCCTTGTACTTCTTGGCGATTGATTCGAGTGTATCGCCCTTCTTCACGGTATAGCGGACGCCGGAGATCGGAAGAATAACGAGCGTATCGCCCGGTTTGATGCGTCGCGCATCACGGATATCGTTTGCCCAAAGCAGGGTATTCACCGTAATGCCGAACGAGTTGGCGATGGCACCCAGGTTATCACCTTCTTTTACAGTATACGTCGTGATGCTTCCGCGAATGTCTTCATCCAGGACACCCTGGGGGTTCATGGGAGAGAGAAGGGTGCTGTTTTGAGCGATTGAGAGGTCGGGACCTGCCGTCGGATCGTTTTTCGGATCTTCCGCAAACGGCGAGTTTGCCGACGCCGGCAAAACCGGTGCAAGCAGAGCATTACTGCCGCCAATGCCGCCCTCTTTATTGAATGTCGCCGACTCCTCAACGACTGACGGACGGAATGCGCTGAAAAGGGCCTTCAACCCGCTCAAAGACCATGCTGCCGAGGCGGAAACCGGGAAAACCGCAATGAAAAGAAGGAAAAATAGCGCAAAACCCCTTAAAAAAGCCAAAAGCTTCTTTTTGAGAAGAAGCGTAAAATGCTCATCGTTATTGAAATTTTCTACAAGGCCTACCCGGACTCCTTCCTTTGCAACCAATTGCCCCGGGTACTGAC
>FKKE01001969.1_pt2 | contig 19332 bp, 18 predicted proteins | sample 1106331 | NCBI WGS metagenome assembly FKKE01 (sample SAMEA3931202, study PRJEB13176) | freshwater metagenome | biome: Drinking water system; feature: drinking water; material: freshwater | place: China | collected 2013-02-06 | reverse complement strand
ATCAAGGGCGACAACGAAGACCAGAACGTCGGCATCGCTATCGTGCGGAAGGCGCTGGAAGCCCCGATCCGTCAGATCGTGGAAAACGCCGGCGTCGAAGGCTCGATCGTGGTCGGCAAGCTGCGCGACTCGAAGGACGAGACCTACGGCTTCAACGCCCAGACCGAAGAGTATGTCGACATGCTGAAGGCCGGCATCATCGATCCGGTGAAGGTCGTGCGCACGGCGCTGCAAGACGCAGCCTCGGTCGCAGGGCTCATCATCACGACGGAAGCCTCGATTGCCGAAGCGCCGAAGAAGAAAGAAGGCGGCGCCGGCGGCATGCCCGGCGGCGGCATGGGCGGCATGGGCGACATGGATTTCTAATCCGGTCGCGCACCGACGAAGCATTGAGGGCGGAGCCGGTTCGGCTCCGCCCTTTTTGTTTGAGGTTTGATCCAATACGTATTATTATACGTATATGCGAAAACTTACCATTACCGTGTCGGACGAGGTCTATGAGGGCCTGCAGCGGCGCATTGGCGCGCGGCGCATCTCAAGTTTCATCGACCGTCTGGCGCGTCCGTACGTCGATGACGCTGCGGCGGAAGCTATGTACCGCGAAGCCGAGAACGACGCAGATCGCCGGGAAACCTTGGCGGACTGGGACGATCTGCCCGCCGACGAAGCCCTGGACGAGGCCACATGAAGCGCGGCGAGATTTGGTGGGTGAACCTCGATCCCACTATCGGCAGCGAAATCAAGAAGCGTCATCCATGCGTAGTCGTCTCCAATGATGCGTCCAATCGCGCCCAGTCGCGCGTGCAGGTCGTGCCCATGACGAGCGCGAATCCTTCGCGCGTCTACCCGTGGGAGGCGCGCGTGACCCTCAATGGCGGCGCATCGAAGGCGCTCGCCGATCAGATTCGCACAGTCGCGAAAGCGCGCTTGGCGGCGCTCGCTGGCACAACCAGCGCCAGAGAATTGGCGGCGCTTGAGGACGCCTTGCGGTTCCAGCTGGCGCTTTAGCGAGATGAGGTAGGCGCCACCGCTTTCGCTTGCTTCCGCGCGCTCGATCCGTAGGTTCGCGCGGCCATGGCGAACCCCAAACCACATCCCTTCTGGTGGGAGCGAGACACCACCCCCGGCTATGTGCTGCTGGCGGCGGCTATCCTCTCCTTCGCGCTGTCGAACTCGGCGCTGACGCCGGCCTGGAAAGCGTTGCTGGCGGCGCCGGTCGAACTCACCATTGGCGGCTACCAGCTGATCTCCAGCGTCAAGGCCATGGTGAAGGACGCGCTGATGGCGGTGTTCTTCCTCTATGTCGGCCTCGAATTGAAGCGCGAGTGCGTGGAAGGGCCGTTCCGCAATCCACGCGAAGCGGCCCTGCCGGCTTTGGGCGCTATCGGCGGCATGGCGGCCCCGGCGCTGATTTTTCTCACCGTAGCCGGTGACGAATTCTCGCGCGGCTGGGCGATCCCGACCGCGACCGACATCGCCTTCGCCGTCGGCGTGCTTTCACTCTTGGGCGCGCGCGTGCCGGCAGGCGTGCGGCTCTTTCTGCTGGCGCTCGCCATTGCCGACGATCTTGGCGCCATCCTCGTCATCGCCCTGTTTTACTCGGGCGCGCTCAAAATGAGCGCGCTTGCGGTCTCTGCCCTGCTGACGTTGGCGCTGTTCGTGCTCAACTGGCGCGGCGTGCGGGCGCTGACGCCGTATTGGATACTGGGCGTGCTGCTCTGGGGCGCCATGGCGCAGACCGGCATGAGCCCAACCCTCGCCGGCGTGCTGACCGCGCTCGCCATCCCGATGCACCGGCCCGACGGGCGCTCGCCGCTTGTGGCCGCCGAGCACGCGCTTAAAGTACCCGTGCAATTGGGGATTATGCCGATCTTCGCGCTCGCCAGCGCCGGCGTTTCGCTCGCTGGCGTCGACGGCGCCGACCTGATGCACCCGGTTGCGCTCGGCATCGCGGCGGGCCTCGTCCTCGGCAAACCGATCGGCATCGTCACGCTGACCTGGATCGGATCGAAGGTCCTGCGCCAAGCGCTGCCGGCGTCGCCGCTGGCGCTGCTGGGAACGGCAATGATCGCGGGCATCGGCTTCACCATGAGCCTGTTCGTCGGCGCGCTGGCGTTCCCCGAGGAGGCGATGCAAGCGCCGGTGCGCTTCGGCGTATTGGGCGGATCGCTGATCTCCGCGTGCTTCGGACTGGCGCTGCTTGCGTTGGCGTTGCCGCGCGGCACACCGACGGCGCGCAGTGAGGAACTAGCGGAACAAGAAGCAACCGCTGAAGCGGAAGGCGTTCTCGACAAGCGAACCTGATGTTGGCGGACGCACCTCTCGAATTCGTGCTGTTCGCCGCGACCCTGCTCGGCGTCGCGATCTTTCATCGCCGCACGTTCACTATGGCTGTCGCCGGGCTCGCGGCGATCGTGGCGTACAAGCTCTTCGTCGCTGGCTTCGAGGACGGCCCCGGAATTTCCGGGCTTGTTCTGCACCTCGCGCATCACTGGACCGATCTCGCCAATCTCGGCCTACTGCTGCTCGGCTTTGCGTTGCTGTCGCGCCATTTCGAGGAGAGCAAACTCCCCGATCTGGCGCCCGACATCCTGCCGGACGATTGGACCGGCGGGCTGGTTTTGTTGGCGCTGATCTTCGTGATGTCAGCGTTTCTCGACAACATCGCCGCCGCCCTGATCGGCGCCACGGTGGCGGCGCACGTCTACAAGAGACGTGTTCACATTGGCTTCCTGGCGGCGATCGTCGCCGCCTCGAATGCTGGGGGCTCAGGCAGCGTTGTGGGCGACACCACCACAACCATGATGTGGATTGCCGGCAAGAGCCCGCTCGATGTCATGCACGCCTATGTCGGCGCAATCGCCGCCTTCGCCGTATTTGCCATCCCTGCCGCGCGGGCGCAGCAGCACTACAGTAAGATACTCAAGCACGACGTCGGCGGCATCGTGGTGGATTGGACGCGGGTTGGCATCGTGCTGTTGCTGCTGATCAGCGTCGTCGGCGCCAATGTCGCCGCCAACCTGTTCGCGCCGGAGCTGCTCCACGATTTGCCGCTGATAGCACTTGCATTGTGGGCGGCGCTGCTTGTCGCGTGGCCGCTGCGGGCGCCCGACTGGAAGATCATGCCGGAGACGACCAAGGGCGCGGTTTTCCTACTATCCTTGGTTTTTGCCGCGTCTCTCATGCCGGTTGACCAGTTGCCGGCGCCATCTTGGGAATCGGCGTTCAGCCTCGGTTTCATCTCGGCGGTGTTCGACAACATCCCGCTGACGGCGCTGGCGCTGCAGCAAGGCAATTACGATTGGGGCGTGCTTGCGTATGCCGTTGGTTTCGGCGGATCGATGATGTGGTTCGGTTCATCGGCCGGCGTCGCCGTGTCGAACATGTTCCCTGAAGCAAGATCCGCACTGACGTGGTTGCGCGCGGCTTGGTTCGTGCCGGCGGCCTATGTCGTCGGCTTTTTCGTGATGCTCGGCGTGATGGGCTGGCATCCCCAATCGTAAAAACACAAAGCGACCGCACCGTTCCCCGATGCGGCCGCTTCACGTCGCTTTGTAGAGAGCGTCTCCTCCCCGAAACGTGACCGTCCGCGACGCCGACGATCGCGGCGAAATTGAGCCGCACCGCTGGCGCGGTCAAGCACCCGCGCGCTTGTGGAACGCAAGGCGTTGCAGGCTCGCCGCTATCGCGCGAGGATTTGCTGCACTGCGGCAACGAGCTGGCTGCGAGGAACCTCGACCTGCACCTGTTCGCGCGCTTTGGCGTAAGCCTCTCGATCCTCGCCGAGCTTGGCGGCGATGGCGGCGCCGAGCTTCAGGTCCTTGAGCGTGACCGTGCCCTTGGCCAGTTCGTCACCGCCCTGGATGACCGCGACTGCCGCGCCCCGCTTGTCCGCGTATTTGAGCTGCGCCTTCATGCCTGAGCCGCCGAGATAGGCCTCGGCGCGGACGCCGCCGCGGCGGAGTTCATCGGCCATCGCCAGATAGTCGCCCATGCGCGCCGCGTCGAGCGCCAGCACCACAACCGGCGGGGCCAGCGCGCTCGCCTGGGTCAATCCCAGAATTTCTTGCGCCGCGATCAGGCGGCTGACGCCGATCGAGAAGCCAGTCGCCGGCACGCGCTGACCGGTGAAGCGCGCGACCAGGTCGTCGTAACGTCCGCCGCCGCCGACCGAGCCGAACCGCACCGGCCGCCCGTTTTCTTGCGCCGTCAGCGTGAGTTCTGCCTCGTAGACAGCGCCTGTATAATATTCGAGCCCACGCACGACCGATGGATCGATGCGGGCGCGCGCGTCGCTAACGCCCAGCGCGCTCAGCGCGGCGTCGATTCCCGCCAATTCCTTGAGCCCGGCGCGGCCCTCATCGGTGTCGCCAACGACGCGCTCAAGACCCGAGAGCACGCCGGCGCGCGTGCCGGTCGGCAGGGTGACGAAATCGATCACGCGCTGCACCGATTTTTGGTCGAGTTCGGCGCCCGGCGTGAAATCGCCGGACTCATCCTTGCGCCCCTTGCCGAGCAAGGCGGCGACGCCATCGACACCGACGCGATCGAGCTTGTCGATGGCGCGCATGACGGTGAGGCGCGCCTTCTCACCGCCGTCGCCGCTGACGCCGATGCCGGCGAGAACGCCGTTCAAAATGCGCCGCGAGTTGATCTTGAAGAGGTAGCCCTCGCGCGGCACGCCAACCGCCTCCAGAGCCTGGCCGGCCATGGCGACAATTTCGGCGTCGGAGGCCGGATTGTCGGAGCCGACGGTGTCGGCGTCGCACTGAACGAATTGCCGGAAACGCCCTGGCCCCGGTTTTTCGTTGCGCCAAACAGGCCCAGTCTGCCAGCGCCGGAAGGGCTTCGGCAGCGCCTCCCAATTTTCCGCCGCGAACCGCGCCAGCGGCGCGGTCAGATCGTAGCGCAGCGAAAGCCAGCGCTCGTCGTCCTGGAACGAAAACACGCCCTCGTTCGGCCGGTCGAGGTCCGGCAGGAACTTGCCCAGCGCCTCGGTAAACTCGATGGCCGGGGTTTCGAGGCGATCGAAACCCCATTGCTCGTAGACGCGGCCGACGGCGGTGACGATGCGTTCCTCGGCGCTGGCGACGTCGCCGAGCTTGTCGGCAAAGCCACGCGGCTTTTCGGCGGCGACGAGAGGCGTTTCTGGGCGGTTCATGGGATTTCCGAAAATCGTGAGCAGTGTCTAGGCGAACGAACGCGCGAGCGCGAGACAAGCTTCAATGTCGCGCGAAATCGTAACCCGTCGCAATTGCGATGTCGCCGGAGAGCACTTTCTCAGCCAAATTCTCTATGTCCCAGCTCAACTCACGATCACCACCGCGTTTCCAGGGCGGAAACGCAGCTCCAACTTGGTCTAGCGCGGCCAGCGTTCGTCCGCCAAGCGCCACAGGCTTGGCGCCCGCCTCGGCCCGGACCCGCTCGGCCTGCGCCGCCAGCGCCAACTCGATCGCGAGTATCTGCGCGAGTTTTCCCGATGCCTCGTAGGCGCGCATGGCGACGTTGGCGGCCATGCTGACATGATCCTCTTGGCCCGAATCCGTCGACAGCGACATGAGATGCGAAGGCATGGCCGCAGCCAAAATCTGATTGCTCAGTCCCGCCGTCGTGTATTCGGCAATCAGCAGCCCTGACTCGGTCGCATCGGTCTCGGCCCCTCGCACCTGGGGTCCAAGGCCCTTGTTCCGGCTCGCGTCGACTATCCGCGCACAGCGAAGATTGCTGATGTGCGCCATGATCCCGGCGGCCTGAAGCAGGCCGAAGACGTCGACCGCCAACGGCATGCCATGGAAGTGACCGCCCGAAGTGATCCGATCCACATCATAGTCACCGCCCGCTGCGTTGAGATCGATCGGATTGTCGGTGACGCTGCGCGCTTCGATCTCAAGCGTGCGTTTGGCGCGCTCGATCAAGTCGAGACATGGCCCTAAGACCTGCGCGGCGCAGCGCAGATTGTAAGGATCCTGGATGACGCCGTCGAACTCGAACTTCGCATCGGTATCGACATCCTGAAAGGCGTAACCATCGAGCAGATCGAATATCCAGCGTGCGACCCTGACTGAGCCATCGTGCGGCCGCAGCGCGTGTAGGTCCTCTCGAAACGGCCGGCCCATGCCGCGCATGGCTTGGACGTGAAGCGCGGTGGAGACAGCGGCGGCCTCGATCAGCCGCTCCATTCGCGCCGCAGCCAAAGCGCCCCAAGCGTTGGAATACTGGCAGCCGTTGTTGAGCGCGAGCCCCTCCTTCATCTCGAGTTTGATGGGCTTGAAGTTGGCGTGTGCATCCGCCGTTCGCGTTGGCCCCGCGCCCGTGAGCACCTTGCCTTCGCCGATCATCACCGCGGCGATGTGAGAAAGCGGCGCCAGATCGCCGCTGGCGGAGACGCTGCCGTCGCGCGGAACCGCCGGCGTCACGCCGTTATTCAGCATGTCGATCAACGTCTCGATCACGAGCGGGCGCACGACGCTGTGCCCGCGCGCCAACGACGCCGCACGCAACAGCATGGTGGCGCGCACGACCGGCGCCGGCGCCGGTTCGCCCACCCCGGCGCAATGCGATAGAATGAGGTTGCGCTGCAGCCGCGTCAGCGCCTCGGGCGCTACATAATCCTTGTAATTGCTGCCGAAGCCGGTGTTGACGCCGTAAACCCGCTTCTGCGGATGAGCCGCCAGTTGCTCGATCGCCTTGCCGCGAAACGTCCCGACACGCTCGCGCGCCGCTGCATCGAGCGCCACCCTGGCGCGCCCATACGCCACATCTTCGATGTCGCCGATGCTGAGCCCGCGGTCGAGCCTCAAGGTGATGGTGCGAGTCATGGCGCAGAGGCCTATCGCAAACACCCCGCAGAATCGAGCCTCACCCGGCGCCGGTCTTGCTGCGCCCCGCGAATTCACGCGCGCAGAGGAGCGTTAACGATGCTGACCTGTTTCGCTTTGGTCGCCACGCTCGGCGCCGCCGGCATGGCCGACATCCCGCGCCTCGCCACCGAGATTGAAACCGAGGCCCGCGCGCTCGCCAGCACCACCGAGCTCACCCCGGCGTTGACGGCGCAGATCGAGGATTTCTCCAACGACGCAGCGCGCTTTTCCAACCTTCTGTACCTAGCGGGCGCCGACCAGGACGTGTCCTGCATCTTTCATGACATCGCCAAGGAAGCCCGCGATCACGCGGGCGCGTTTGCGGTCGCGACAACGCCGGCAGCCCGCGCCGACGCCTTCTTTGCGCTTCGTCCCGTCCTCGACGACGCCGCCCTGATGGCGCCCGTCGCCGCAATGGCCGCGCAGGAAAGTCGCGCGCTCGCCTCGCGCTAGGACGCGTACTTGACGCTGCAGCCGTAGGGCTGGGTCTGGGCGATCTGCACCGGGCGGCCCGCGTCCATGTCGGCCCAAGCCGCGCGCACATAGTTCGTCGCGCCTTCGAGCGTTTCTGGCCGCGCCGAGGGGCGATCATCGATGGCGCCTTGGTAGATGATGCGCCCCTCAGGATCGATCATCACCATTTGCGGCGTGTTGAGCGCGCCGTAAGCGCGGCCCATCGCGCCGTCCGGATCGAGCAGAGTGGCGGTGACCGTGGCTTGGTCGGTCGCCACTTGGGCGATAGCGGCGGGGCCATCGAGATGGCCTTGCTCACCCGGCGCCGAGGAGATCACCTGCAACCACGCCACACCGCGCGCCGCTGCGTCGCGCTGCAACGCCTGCATGTTGCCGGCGTCATAGTGCTTGCGCACGTATGGGCAGCCAGCATTCGTCCATTCGAGAATGACGTGCCGGCCGGCAAACTCCGCCAGCGTCCGCACCGCACCTGTTGCATCCGTGATCGAGAATTCCGGCGCCTGGGCGCCGGTGACCACCTCCTGCACGCCTGCGGGCCGGCCGCACGCCGCCAGCGCCAACGCAGCGACGCCGCCCAGCACTATCCCACGCTTCGAAATCGTCATTGCGGGTCTCCCGATATCGTTTCCAACACCAAATCCTCGCTCAGCATTTGCGGCAAGACCATCGGCTCGCCGCCGCCGGCTGGATAGAACAAGTAGAGCGGCACGCCGGCGCGGCCATGGCGCGCGAGCTCGCTGGCAATTTCGTCATTGCGGTTGGTCCAGTCACCGACGAGATAAGCCACGTTCTCTTCGGTAAAAGTGCGCGCCACCTGCGGCCGGCTCAGCGCGGCCACCTCATTGACCTTGCAGGTCACACACCAAGCTGCGGTGAAGTTCACGAACACACCGCGGCCTTCGCTCCTCAGTTCGGCCACGCGCGCGGCGCTCCAAGGCTCGGACGCCAGCACTTGTTCGGTCTCGACGCCCAGCAGCGGCCGCCAGACAAACGCGCCGGTGATGGCGAGTTGCAGCACGCCGAATGCGAGCCAGAGTCTACCCCATCGCGAGGACAGGATAAGGAACGTCACAGCCACGAACAGCGCCAGCAGTGCGATCGTGCCCTCTGCGCCAGCTTGCTCGGTGAGCACCCAAGTCAGCCATACAGCCGTGGCGAACATCGGAAACGCCAGCACGTTGCGCACGCGCTCCATCCACGGACCGGGCTTGGGGACCAGCTTTTGTAGACCGGGCGCGAAGTGCAGCAGCGTCAGCGGCAGAGCGAAGCCCAAGCCGAGGGCTGCGAAAATCAACAAGGTCGCGAGCGAGGATTGCGTCAACGCCGCGCCAATGGCGGTCGCCATGAACGGCGCGGTGCATGGCGTCGCCGCCACGACGGCGAGCGCGCCGGTGAAAAAGGCGCCGGCGTCGCCGTTCTTCGATGCGAGGCCAGAACCGACGTTTTGCGCGCCTGCGCCGAATTCGAACACGCCCAGCAAGTTGAGGCCGATGACGAAGAAAAGCAGCGCCAGCAGGCTGGTCACCCAGGGCGCCTGAAGCTGAAAACCCCAACCCACCGCTTCGCCGGCGCCGCGCAGCGCGATCAACACGCCCGCCAGCGCCAGAAAGGTCGCCATAACGCCGGCAAAATAGAGCAGGCCGTGACGCCGCGCTTCTCCGGCTTGCACGCCGCCGGCGAACGCCAGCGCCTTCACCGAGAGCACCGGCAAGACACAGGGCATGACGTTGAGAATGAGCCCGCCCAGGAAGGCGAGCCCGATCGCCACCAGGAGCGCCACGCCGGTCATCGCTGGCGCCTCCAGCGCGGCGGCGCCGGCGCCCTCCAGTTCGGCGAGCGGATAGTCTGCGCTGAACGTGGCCGGCGCGTCCTGCGTGCCCACGATAGCGTCGCCGGGTTGCGCTGAAATCTCCACTGCACGGCGTATCCAGGCGCCGCCCTCTTCGACTTCGTAGACAACGAGGCCATCGAGCGTCGCTTCACCGAGATTGTCGCGCACGCCCGGCGTCAGGGTGAAACTCACGCCCGTTGACCCCACGCGCGGCGATTGCGCCGCGGCGGCTTCCATCACATCACGTTCGAACGGAAAGAAGCGTGGGTTGCGGATGCGCCGGGCATCGGCGAGCGCAACGCTCAGCCGTGCAGGCGAGCCGGCTGTAATGGCCGCCGCGCCTTCGGCGCGCCGCGGCAGATCGGCCACCGCTTCCGCGATACGCGGCGCCCATTGCGGATCGTCCCGGCCCTGCGCCGCGATTGGCAGCGTCAGGCTGACCGTGCCTTCTTCCGGGATGCAGATGTCGGAACAGACGAGCCAGTAGGCGTCCGCGGTCAGCGTGACGTTCGAACCAATCCGCGCGTTGGCCGGCGCCAGGACCTCGATCGGAAACAGCACTTCGCCTTCGTAACCGTAGTTCACCAGCATGGCGAACGGCACCGCTTCCGGCGCGGGCCATTGGATGTCGCCCGCCGACCAACCGGGCGGCAAGCGCCAGGTCAGCTCGGTCGGCTGGCCGCTGTCGCCGGGATTGCGCCAATAGGTATGCCAGCCTTCGTTGATCGTCTCACGTAGAACAACGGTGAACCGCTCGCCTGGCGCCACCGCGGCGCGAGAGGAATGCAGGCCGATATCGACTTGGCGCGGTCCGGCCAGCGGCTGCGAGAAGGCCGGCGTCGCGAACAGACAGAGAAAGAGCGCGCCCAGCGCCGCAAAGCGAACCATGACGAGCCGCATACAATCCCATCCGCCCAGCGCCAATGCGGCGGGCCGGCACAACCGTGTCTTTCGCCCCACCGCCCTCTGACGTTACGCGGCGTAACAAAAAGCGCCCCGCCATGGGCGGGGCGCCTTCTCGAATGGACGGCTCCTGGACCTAGCGGAGCGGCGTGGCAGCCTGGATGCGCGCAGCGCGGCTCAAAATCTTGGGCCACAGGCCGAGCGAGAGCAGGTGCGCGTGCATGACCGCCGAAACCCCCTTATCGCGGAGCTCAAGGTAGGTGTCCTTCGGCAGCTTGTTCAGCTTGGCTTCCGAGATACGCAGATACTCGCCGAGCTTGGTGGGTTCGTCCGGCGTGCCGTCCGACTTTGCCCGCGGCAACGCCAGCGGCGTCAATTCGAACAACTGATGCTGTTCCATCAGCTTGACGAAATCCTGCGTGCGCCGGCCGAGCATATCGAACTCTTTGCAGAACTGGATCGCCTCTTGCGTGAAGCGCGAGGGTTTGTCGCCCTCGAAGAACGGCAGCTCCGGCGTCGATGACAGCATCTTCGCCGCGCGATCGATGCAGACCAAGACCTTGTCATCCGGGTTGGATTGTTGTGCGCCAGCCCCGCCGCCCGCCAGGACGGGAAGGAAGGGATAACGCCGCGCAAACGCCGGAAGATAGACTTCCGGATCGAGCGAACCATCGGCGCCCAGGAACACATTCATGCCCGGCCGCAAACCCATGACCGCGAGCGGTGTCTTGGATTGCGCATCGAAAATGATCGGATAGCACACCGCCGCCAAGCCGAATTCATCGACCGTCAGCGGCACCAGATGCGTGTCCGCCAAGAACGAGAACGGATTGGCGACTTGGCTCACACCCAGATTGCGATGCTTCTCATACGAGAGCGGCTCAAGCTGGTTGTAGAAAAGGATTTTGCCCAGCGTCTGCTGGCCGCCTTGGGCGGTCGTCATGGGTGTCTCCGCGAGTTCCCTAGCACAGGGGGCTGTCCAAACCACGAATGAGGCGTTTCCGCAACAGCAGAGCCGCAAATCTACTGCGCCCAGCGGGCCTTTTCTCATGCGCGACGCATGCTATGGCAGCGGCCGGCATTACCACGCCGCAAAACTCGAGGATTTTCGTGTGCAGATGAGGCAATTTCCTTGGGTGCTTGGGTTGGCGTTGGCCCTTGTTTTGACCGGATGCGGCCCCCGCCAAACGCAGCCAATGACCGCCTTCGAAGGCAGGCTAGCCGACTGGGCGCGGGAAATCTTGGCGGACAGCCCAGAAACCGCGAGCCAAACCGGCGTCACCGCCGACGCCGCTGGCGGCGTTTATACTGATCGGCTGGACGATCGCTCCGCCCTGGCGGTCGAGGCGCGCCGAAGCGCCGCCATACGCCGCTACGCCGAGCTGCGGGCGCTCGATGCTCAAGGCCTCGATCAGGACGAGGCTCTGACCCACGCCATTCTGAGCGACCAGTTCGCCGCCGCGGCCGCGGGGGCGGACTTCAACTTCGGCGCATTCTCCCCGCTCGGCGGCATCTCACCCTATGTGCTCAACCAGATGGACAGCGCCTTCATCACGCTGCCCACTTTTCTCGACGATCGCCATGCCGTCACCGATGCGCAATCGGCAGAAGCCTATCTGACCCGGCTGCGCGCCGTCGCCGACGCGATCGATCAAGAAACCCAACGCGCCCGCGCTGACGCAGCGCTAGGAGTGCGCCCGCCGGGCTTCATCATGGATACTGTCGCCGCCATGCTCGACGCGGTGCTGCGCGACCCGCCGGTCGCGCAAATCTATGTCACTGGCTTCCGCCGCAAGCTCGACGCGCTGGCGGCGCGCGAGCAAGATCCGCAGCGCCGCGCCGCCATCGAGCGCGACAATCTGGTTCTGGCGGCGCGCGCCGAGGCGATCGTCCGCGATCATGTGCTGCCTGCGCACCAGCGCGCGCTCGCCTTCGTGCGCGCCGACCGCAGCAACGCTAGCGACGCGCCAAGCGTCGCACGGCTGCCGCGCGGCGAAGACTTCTACGCGGCGGCTTTGAAGATCGAGACCACCACCGATCTCAGCCCCGCCGAAATCCACCGCATCGGCCTTGCCCGTGTCGCAAGCTTGAATCGGGAGCTCGACGTGGCGCTACGCCGCCTGGGCCTCACCGAAGGCCCGATCGGGCAGCGGCTCTCGCAACTCACCGCCGATCCCCGCTACCAGTACGAAAACAGCGATGCCGGCCGCGCCCAGCTCATCGCCGACGTGCAGGCGCGTGTGAGCCACATGCGCGAGCGGGCGCCGCAATGGTTCGGGCGACTGCCGCGGGCGCCGCTCGAAGTGCGCCGCGTGCCGACGTTCGCTGAGGCCGGGTCGCCGGGCGCCTATTACAACCCGCCTTCGCTCGATGGCTCGCAACCCGGCGTCTACTTCATCAACATGCGCAGCCTCGCCGAGATGACGCGCATCGACCTGCCGACGCAGGACTTTCACGAAGCCGTGCCCGGTCATCACTTCCAGATCGCGTTGGCGCAGGAACTGACCGACTCTCCGCTGTTGCGCCGATTGATTTCGTTCAACGCCTTCGCCGAAGGCTGGGCGCTCTACGCCGAGCAACTCGCGGACGAGCAGGGATTCTACGAGAACGATCCGGCGGGCCGCATCGGCTACCTGCGCTGGCAGCTTTGGCGGGCGGCGCGGCTGGTGGTCGACACCGGCCTGCACGCGCAAAACTGGCGCCGTCAGCAGGCGATCGACTATCTCATCCAGACCACCGGCGATGTGCCCGCTTTGATTGCCACCGAGGTCGACCGCTACATCGTCTGGCCGGGCCAGGCCTGCGGCTACGAGCTGGGCCGCCGCGAGATCGCGCGCCTGCGCGAAGCGGCGCAGACCGAACTCGGTCCCGATTTCGACCTTCGCGGGTTTCACGACGCAGTGCTGCTGAAGGGCGAAGTGCCGCTTCCGGTGCTGGAGACTTTGGTGCGCGATTGGATTCCAGAACAACGCCGGCTCGCCGAACGCGAACGCCGGCGACGCTAAGGGTAGATGCGTTTTGCACACAAGCGCGTGAAACACGCGCCTGTGTACGCAAATCGCCGCGCACATGCCTCATCTTAGTCGCGATCGGCGCGCTTCGCTTGTGCGTCCGTTGAGTCAACCCGCGTCCGGGCGGTTCGGGAGGGAACGTCCATGTTGCGTGCTGCCAAGCGCGCCAGCTTCATGCTGTGCGCCATACTCCTCACTGCCTGCGCTTCACAATCGACGACGCAAAGCGAGCGCGACGAAGAAGAATCCATTGTCGTGACCGGCAGCCGCATTGGCGGGCAGTCGCAAGACGCCACCGCGCCGGTGACCGCGCCGCCGCCGGCTGATGGGCGCAATCGCGCCGCGCTCAGCGGCGTCGTCGCGCCTTACGCGCAGACCGCGCCGCAACGGATGCCGGGCGAGATCGACCGCGAAAACTACGAGGACGTCGACACCAACCCGATCCGCATGGTCTCGACCGATCCGGTCTCGACCTTCTCGATCGACGTCGACACCGCCTCCTATTCCAATGTGCGCCGCTTGCTGATGTCGGGCCGCTTACCGCCGCAGGACGCCGTCCGCACTGAGGAACTGATCAACTATTTCCGCTATGATTATCCGCTGCCGCAGTCGCGCGAACAGCCCTTCTCCACCAATGTCACGGTCGCGCCTTCGCCTTGGGCCGAAGGCCGCCAACTCGTGCACATCGGTCTGCAGGGTTACAACATCGTGCCGCGCGAGCGCCCGCCGCTCAATCTCACGCTGCTGCTCGATGTCTCCGGCTCCATGGCGGCGGAGAACAAGCTGCCGCTCGTCATCCAAAGCATGCGCATGCTGGTGGAGCAGCTGAATGCACGCGACCGGGTGTCGATCGTGGTCTATGCCGGCGCCGCCGGCGCCGTGCTCGAACCGACGCCCGGCAACGAGCGCGGCCGCATCGTCGCCGCACTCGAAAACCTCCATGCCGGCGGCTCGACCGCGGGCGGCGAAGGCCTGCGCCTCGCCTACGCGCTGACCGAGCAGAACTTCCGCCGCGGCGCCGTCAATCGGGTGATCATCGCCACCGATGGCGATTTCAATGTCGGCATCAGCGATCCGGAAGAACTCGAGGACTTCGTCGAACGCAAACGCGACACCGGCATCTATCTCTCAGTGCTCGGCTTCGGCGGCGGCAATTACAACGATCTGCTGATGCAGCGCTTGGCGCAGAACGGCAACGGCGTCGCCGCCTACATCGATACGCTCAACGAGGCGCGCCGCGTGCTGCGCGACGAGATGGCCGCGAACATGTTCACCATCGCCCAGGACGTGAAAATCCAGGTCGAGTTCAATCCAGCCCGCGTCGCCGAATATCGTCTCATCGGCTACGAAACCCGCATGCTGAACCGCGAGGATTTCAACAATGATCGCGTCGACGCCGGCGAGATCGGCGCGGGCCATGCCGTCACCGCGATCTACGAGATCGTGCCTGTCGGCGGGCGCACCTTCAACGACCCGCTGCGCTATCAGAGCGAACGCGCGCCGCCCTCGACGGCGAACGAACTGGCTTTCCTGCGCATTCGCTACAAATTGCCGGGGCAGGATACGTCGCGCCTGATCGAGCGGCCGATCACCGACCGCGACGCGGTGCGCGACATCGCCAGCGCCCCGGAATCGACCCGCTGGGCCACGGCTGTCGCCGGTTATGGCCAATTATTGCGGCACGACCAGTTCTTGGCCACGGGCTACGGCTATGATGACGTGATCCGTTTGGCCCAATCCGCACGAGGATCGGACGAATTCGGCTGGCGCGCCGAGTTCATCCAACTCGCCCGCGCCGCCCAAAGCGCCGCTGCGCTGCCGACGGCGCAAAACGCGCCGCGAGGCGGGCGGAATTGATGCAGTCTTTTCCCCTCCCCCTTGTGGGGAGGGGCGGGGGTGGGGGTAACGGCGGTGTCGTGGCAGAACAGCCCGCCGTCACCTCAATCGACCTTCCGCAACTGCAAACACCACTCTCGCAACGCCGCTCGGATCGGCCAGAACTTCGGCATTCGTGAACCGCAGCACGCGAAAGCCGCGGCTCTCGATCCATTCTTGTCTCTCGACATCATGAGCCGCAGATCGCGATGAATGGTGAACGCCGCCATCGACTTCAATGAGCAGGCGCGCACGATGGCAAAGGAAATCGGCAACGAACGGGCCGAACGGCGCTTGCCGTCGAAAATGAGTCCCCTTCAGCGGCAGGCGACGAAGCTCGACCCATAACGCGCACTCGGCGGGTGTCATTGATCGCCGCAATCGGCGCGCAACAGCGACGGCGCGTTCGGATTTGAAATGCGCCGATGAGTCTTCGTTTGGCAGGTCTGTGCGCATACGCCTCTCCTGCTCACATTTGTGCCTACACCCCCACCCCTGCCCCTCCCCACAAGGGGGAGGGGAAAGTGAATCACGCCGCCCACACCAGCCGCACTGCGCCCGCTTCCGCGGCTTCGGTGAGTTCGGCGTCGAAGAACGGGCCGTTCATGGCGGGCTTGAGCGCCTGCGCCAGGTCAGCTTCGACATATTCGCGCGCGTCGCGCTCGTCGTGCTGGTGAACAAGGATGTGGGTGGCGCCCAGGAGCTGGGCCTCCGGCCATTGCTCGTGATTGGCTAGGCGCTTGGCCAGATTGCCAGTGCGCGAGAGGAACAACGGCGTCCAGCCGCGGCCGCCAGGGCCGGGGCGGGCAAAGCAATACACGCCCGGCGCTTCGCCGAACGCCTCGTGCGGGCGATGGGCATTGAACCGGTGCAAGCGGCCTGAAATTCCACGGAAAATTGCTTCTGACATCGGATGCCCCCGTCACCTCTGGCTCATTCGTTCATTGAATGTTCCAAAGTGATACGCGAGTCAGATGTTCTTGTAAAGTTCCATTGCGCCGCCGGCTCAATTTTCTTGGGGTCCACCCCATCTTCCCCGCGACCCTGCTCCCTGCGATCATTGCCGGACATGCATCACGATCACGCCGTGCAAATCGCCGAAGCCGAACGGCGCTGCAGCGATGCTGGCGAGAGCCTGACGCCGCTGCGCAAACGCGTGCTCGAATTGCTGCTCGATCGGCACGGGCCGGCGAAGGCCTACGATCTGCTGCCGCTGCTTGACGCGGAGAAAGCAGCGAAGCCGCCGACCATCTATCGCGCGCTCGACTTTCTCGTGCGCATGGGACTGGCGCACCGCATCGAGAGCTTGAATGCGTTCGTCGCCTGCGAGGTCGGCGCCTGCGCCCGCTCCACCATCTTTCTCATTTGCGAGAAGTGCGGCGGCGCCGAGGAATTCGACGCCGGCCACGCGCTGGTCGATCTGAGCGAAGCGGCGAAGAAAGATGGTTTCGCCATCCGCCGCACCATGATCGAGGCCAGTGGCGTCTGCGCCCAGTGCCAAGCGGCATGACCCATCCGGCGCCCCTGCCCGCGCCGCTCTATCAGGGCAGCGTCAACACGTGGGAGTGCGACGACGGCGGTCACCTCAACATCCGCTTCCATTTCGAGCGCGCCTTCATCGGCCTTGCCCACATGGCGCGCGCGCTGGAGCTGCCGCGGGCGCATACAGAATCCGCCGGGTCCACCCTGATCGCCAGAGAAGTGCACGCGCGCTTCCTCAAGGAAGCGCGGCCAGGCGCGCCGTTGATCATGCACGGCGGGGTGGTCGAGTTCGGCGAAAGCGACGCAACGCTTTGCCTCGACATGCGCCACCACGATGGCGCGCCTGGAACCGCGTTCACGTTCAAGGTGCGCCACGTCGAGACGCGCGGCCTGCGCAGTTTTCCATGGTCGGCCCGCACGAAGGACGCGGCCAAGCGGCTCAGGTACAAACTGCCCGAGCACGCCAAGCCGCGCTCGATCGATTTGGGCGCAACGCCTGTCGCGGCCTCGCGTGCGGGCGCCATAGCGCTCGGCGCGACGCGCATCGGCGGCGCGCTGGTGCAGCCCGATCAATGCGATGCGCTGGGGCGGTTGCGCGGCGAGCACATCCCCGGACGCATTTCCGATTCCGCGCCCAATCTCCTCGCACCGTGGCGCCAAGCAGCGACGGCCGATGGCGTCCAGCCTGCCGGCGCCGTGGTCGAGGCGCGCGTTGTGTTTCGCAAATTTCCGCGCGCAGGAGAACTCATCGAGATTCACTCAGGGATCGTCGAGATCGGCGACAAGACTTTGCGCATCGTCCACTGGGTGATCGATCCCGAAAGCGGCGGCGCTTGGGCCAGCATGGAAGCGGTGGCGCTCACCTTCGACACCAAGACCCGCAAAGCGCTGACGCCAAGCGCAGAAGCGCGCGAGCGGGTGGCGAAACTGGTGGTGGCCGGGCTGAAAGTGTAACTCGGTTATCGGTGGTCGGTTATCGGTTGTCGCGGATCGGCTGCCGATCCCCCTACTCCACCAGCGCATCGTGATACTTGCGCCCCTGCCGCGCCATCAGCACTGCGCTTTCGATGGCGGCGCGGGCGCGATCGGGGCGCTCCATCGGCAGCATGTGGCCTGCGCCCTCGACGGTGGCGACCCGCGCATCGGCCTTGATCGCCGCGATCCGGTGCAGGCTTGCGGGCGAAATCGTCGAATTGCGTTCGGCGCGCAGCACGATCATCGGATCCGTCACGCGGCGCAGCGCGCCCCACGGGTCGTGGCGTTGGGCGCAATAGGTCGCCGCTTCGAACGCCGGCGGGCAGGCCAGCTTGAAACCGCCCTTGCCATCCTCAACCAGGCCGTCGGCCACATAGTCCGCAATCATCTCGGGCGAAAACGCCTTGAAGATGCCGCGCCCCGTGAAGGCGGCGACCGCGGCTTCCTTGCTCTCAAAGCGGTTGCGCCGGTTGAGCGCCCCGCGCGCCAGCGGCATCGAGTAGCGCTGCATCAGCGGCGCGAACGGCAGTTGTGACATCGCCGCAGCCGCGGCTGGCAGAATCACCGGTTCGAGCAACGCCAACCCGCAGACCAGATCGGTGCGCGCGCCGGCGGTGAGCAGGCTCACCATCGCGCCCATCGAATGGCCGGCGAGCGTCACCGGCGCGGTGAAGTGTTCGAGCACCGCGATCAGATCGTCGCGATGGCGCGTCCATGACGTGTAACCGAACAGCCGCGCCGGCAGCGTGCTTTGTCCATGCCCGCGCGCATCGAGCGCCAGCACGTGGAATTTGTCGCCCAGCGGCGCCAGCAGCGTGCGATAGGTGCGGGCGTTGAAGCCGGTCGCGTGCATGAACACCACGTCCGGCGTCGCGGTTTCGGCGCCGAAGGCGATGCCGGCCATGCGCCCGCCCGGAATCTCGAACGAGACGCGGCGGAAGGGTTGGGAGTCAGTCACGGCGCGACCATGGCCATCGGCACGGCGAGGTCAAGCGACACTCCTCCTCGCCTTTGATGGGCGAGGTGGCGCGCAGCGCCGGAGTGGGTGGCGGCGCAGTCTTTCAAAACTTGAGCAATCACCCAATCAGTTAGTCCGCTGCGCGGCCTGACAGCTCGCCCATCAAGGGCGAGCAGTTCACCCAAACACCCTGCGCAAAATGTCTGACGTGCGCCGCCACGGATCGCGGCGGATGGCGCGCTCTTCTTCGGCGATGAAGAAGAAGCAGCCGTCGAGCGCTTTTGCGGTCGAGAAATCGATCACCTCGCGGCGAAGATCGGTGGTCAGCCCCGAAAGTCCGACTTCGCGCAATGTCGTCCGCATCAGCGCGAAAGCGCCCGACTCGGTCAGCGCCCGCGTCATCGGCGGCTTCAAGAGCGAGGTGAGCCGCGTTTCGGTGCGCCCGCGCAGATAGCGTGTGGCGCTGTCGTCGCCGCCACGGACAATATCGATAGCGTCGGCGATGGTGATGGTGCGCACGGCGTTGACGAATAGCGTCCCCGCTTGCGGCATCGTCGTCTCGGCGGCGCGATTGATGTTGCGCTGCAGATTGTCGAGCGGGCCGGACATGCCGAACCCCGCCAGCGTCCGCTGCGTGCGCCCGAGCGCGCCCGGCAAAGGAATCCGCACCTGAACGTTGCCCCAGAAGCCGTCGGGCTGCGCCAACCGGTTGGTGGCGTTCATGGCGGCGAGGCCAAGCGCCTCCTTGATGCCGCGGCTCGCATCGCCCTGGGTCAGGCCGTCCAGCAGCGGCCGCTGGGCGAAGGCCGGCGTGGCGGCCAACAGCGCTGCGACAAAGACGCGGCGGTCGAGCTGATTCTTCATGCGCGCATCATACGCGAACGATGGGGCGCGAACGACGGCGCCGCTGACGAGCGTTGCAGTATTTGCTTTCGGGAGCGAGACATGCGCCGGCGCCCGCGG
>FKKE01000663.1_pt1 | contig 19384 bp, 16 predicted proteins | sample 1106331 | NCBI WGS metagenome assembly FKKE01 (sample SAMEA3931202, study PRJEB13176) | freshwater metagenome | biome: Drinking water system; feature: drinking water; material: freshwater | place: China | collected 2013-02-06 | reverse complement strand
TTTCATCTCGTCCTCTCCATGCCGACCAGGACCGATCCGTTATCGGTGCAGCGGGCGGCCCGTGACTTTGCGACACGAGAGTTTTCGGGATATCAGTACGCGATGGTGCTGCACACCTTCGAGACTGATCCGGATCCCCACCCCTCTCCGCATCCACATGTCCATCTGACGGTGAAAGCGGCAGGTCTCGACGGAGTTCGTTTGAATCCGAGAAAGGCCGATCTCCAACGGTGGCGGGAGGGATTTGCGGAAGCGTTACGAGAGCATGGGATTGAAGCCACGACCACGAGTCGGATTCATCGCACGACGCATGAACGTTGGACGGTGCGGCATCTGCATGAGGTGAGCAGGAAAGGGGAAACGCTTGAGCGGCTGAAGCGCACAACGGGCCGATATGGACGAGTCCAGGAGGTTATGCGGAATTATGAGCAGGTGATGAGGGCGTTAGCTCGTTCAGATCGTGGGGAGGATCGGCAACTGGCTGCTGACCTGGTCCATTACTTGAGTGAGCGCTCGCGGGATGTTTCAAGAACTCGTTCGCCGGAGCGCGACCGGTCTTCGTGAGCTACTACAGCCTCCGTTTCTTGATCCTTAATTATTGTTGCACCTGTTGTGTCACAGACCTGAAATCCCAGAGGTATGCAGGCTAAACCGTTGTATTGTGCCAGGCGCAAGGAGTTGGGGTTAACCTTCAAAGGTGTTGTCCCGAATGAATTCGTTTGGGGCAAGGTGTGCAATGTGAATATTGTGGACCGAGATGCGCGGGTGTGGTCAGCTGGGAAGGTTCTACTTTCTGTATTCTCGATGATTTCTGAATGATAAAAGGGTAAGCTGCGCCACGCCGGACAGGTTACCCATCGTGGAGTCTGGAATTGATAGGACTGACACCCTACCACGCCAAGTACTTCGCCCATGAACTCACAAAACGTTGTGCCTCCGACAGTGTTGAAAAACTGGCTGCCGCCCTATCAGACGCACAGGTGGATCTCAACCCGCACCAGGTCGAGGCTGCGCTGTTCGCCTTTCGCAATCCCTTTTCACGCGGCGCCATTCTGGCTGACGAGGTTGGGCTTGGAAAAACCATTGAAGCTGGGCTGCTGATCTCCCAGAAGTGGGCGGAACGCAAGCGCCGACTTCTGGTCATCGTTCCAGCCAATCTCCGCAAACAGTGGAGCCAAGAATTAACCGACAAGTTTCATCTTCCATCAGCCATTCAGGAAAATAAAAGTTTCAACGAAGCCATCCGTGCCGGCAATCTGAATCCCTTTCAACGAGATGAGATCGTCCTTTGTTCGTATCAGTTCGCCCGGACGAAGGAACCATATCTCCGGCAAACCAATTGGGATCTCGTCGTGATCGACGAAGCCCACCGGTTGCGCAATGTCTATAAGTCCTCCAGCAAAATTGCCACCGCCATCAAGCTGGCGGTCGCCCCATTTCCAAAAGTGCTGCTGACCGCCACGCCGCTCCAGAATTCGTTACTGGAACTCTATGGCTTGGTGAGCATCATCGACGACTTTGCCTTTGGCGATTTCAAGAGCTTCCGCGCCAGGTTTGCCCGTCTTGGTAACGATGCCGACTTCGCCGAGCTTAAGGAGCGGCTCAGGCCCCTCTGTAAACGGACCTTGCGCAAGCAGGTGCTCCAGTATGTGAAGTACACCAACCGCCATGCTCTGGTCCAAGAGTTCGTGCCGACAGCGGAAGAACAGCGGCTCTACGATCTGGTGTCTGACTATCTGCAGCAGCCTATGCTCTATGCCTTACCAGCCAGTCAGCGGCAACTGATGACCCTCATCTTGCGGAAGCTCCTCGCTTCTTCCACCTATGCCATCTCCAGCACACTCGACGGACTTGCGAGCAAATTAGAAGTGGCGGCGGCGGCGAGTGAATCGGTGGATGCATTGCCGGACGAGTTGCCAGACAACATGGAAGAATTGGAAGACCTCGCCGATGAATGGGAAGAGGACGAAAACGGCACCTCGAAACCTGAGCGGGTTCGGCTCACCCAGGAGCAGCTCGCTGAACTTCGTCAGGAGACAACGAAGCTCAGGGAATTCCACGCACTCGCGAAGTCGATCATCAAGAACTCAAAAGGCGAGGTGCTCCTGACAGCGCTCCGTCGTGGATTTGCGGCAGCATCCGAGGCACAAAAGAACCAGGTAGATGCCACCATTCAGCAAAAGGCGATCATTTTTACGGAGTCTCGCCGGACTCAGGATTACCTTCTGCGTATTCTTGAAGGGACCGAGTTTGGGGGCAAGGTGCTGTTGTTCAACGGCACAAACAACGACCCCAAATCGAAGGAGATCTATCACCAGTGGCTGAAGCGGCACGCGGGTACCGACCGGATCAGCGGCTCGCCCAGTGCGGATATACGGGCGGCGCTGGTGGATTATTTTCGTGACGAGGCGGCGATCATGATTGCCACCGAGGCCGCTGCAGAGGGGATAAACCTCCAATTCTGTAACCTCGTCGTGAACTATGACTTACCCTGGAATCCCCAGCGTATCGAACAACGCATCGGTCGCTGTCATCGATACGGACAGAGGTTCGACGTGGTGGTAGTGAATTTTCTCAACAACAGCAATGCGGCAGATCTGAGGGTCTACCAGCTGCTCGACGAAAAGTTTCGCCTCTTCAATGGAGTGTTTGGCGCAAGCGACGAGGTGTTGGGCGCGATGGAGTCTGGCGTGGACTTTGAGAAACGCATCGCCACCATCTATCAGAAGTGCCGGACACCGGAACAGATTCAATTCGAGTTCGATGCCCTCCAGCATGATCTAGAAGCGGAAATTGCAGAGGGCCAACGGGACGCTCGTGAAAAACTGCTGAACAATTTCGACCAGGACGTGGTGGAAAAAGTGCGTATTCAGAGCCGCGATTATTTGGACCGTTTCGAGGAACGGCTCTGGCGGCTCACGCGGTACCTCCTCGCACCCTATGCCCGTTTTGAGGAGCGGGAATATAGCTTCACATTGGAGCGAAACCCCTTTCCTGGAGAAACCATCCATCCCGGCCCGTATCGTATGGGAAAGAACGTCGAAGACGCCAACACCTACCGTGTCGGTCATCCCTTGGCGCAGCGTCTTCTTGCGCAAGCGAAAACGTTGCCAGTCCAGTCCGGTGAGGTCCTCTTTCGGTACCCGGAAAGTGGCATACATATCTCGATTCTTCAGCCGCTGAAAGGCAAGAGCGGTTGGCTCATGTGCCTGCATGTGACCCTCACGGCTCTGGAGACAGAGGATCACCTCATTCTTGCTGGAGTGACTGATTACGGTGAAGTGGTTGATGGGGCTCAGTGTCGAAGGCTTTTTGACCTTCCCGGTGAAATGAAGGGAGATGTGTTGCTGCCTATCGAGAGGAAGCAGGCCCTCGAAGACATGGCGGCGCGGCAGATGCAGGAGGTTCTTAACGCCATCTCAACCAAGAATGGGACGTGGTTTGATACCGAAATGGATAAACTCGACCACTGGGCAGAGGATCGCCGGGCTTCACTCAAGGCAGAGCTCGACGATCTTGACGAAACGATCAAGCAAACCAAAAAGGCTGCTCGTCTCGCACCGAACCTTCCGGAGAAGCTGGAAAGGCAAAGAGCCTTGCGCCAATTGGAATCCAAGCGGACTGAGGCCTGGAAAACTTTCGATGAAGCATCGCGTGAGATTGATCGGCAAAAAGACGCTTTGTTGGATGAAATCAGCCGGAGGCTGGAGCAGAAGACGGAATGCTCGGAACTGTTCGCACTGCGATGGAGAGTCCTATGAGCAAGTCTCAACTGACCATTCCCGCAGACTTTCCGATCCTGTTGAAGGAGATCAAAATTCGCATCCAGCAGACCGCCACTTGTCTGGCTGTTTTGTCGAAGAAGAAGCCGAAGACCGCCAGGGCGGTGAAGCCAATCAGGAAACCCAAGAAGACACCCAAGGGTTGGCTCGGAAAGTCCTAGGCGACGCATTGACATGAAGATCAAGAAGCTCCGCATTGAGAACTTCCGCAGCTTCAGCGACCAAGAATTCGCGCTCAACCGCTACACCTGTTTCGTTGGGCCGAATGGGGCCGGCAAGTCCACCGTTCTTTGCGCCCTCAATGTCTTCTTTAAGGAACAGGATTCTTCCACAACCGATACCAGCAAACTGTCTGACGAAGACTTCTTTGCCCGACAGACAGACAAGCCTATCAACATCACGGTTATATTCGACGACCTGAGCGATGAGGCAAAGTCCGCGCTGTCGGACTATGTTCGGCGGGATGAATTGGTGGTGACGGCAGAAGCCCAGTTCGATCCGCAAAGCGGCCTTGCACAGGTGCGGCATTTTGGCCAGCGTCTCGGCATGGCGGAATTCCGTCCGTACTTCGAAGCAATGAAGGTCAATGCCAAGGCAGACGAGCTCAACAGTATCTATACCAAGCTTCAAGAGACATTCACCGGCCTGCCTGCAGCACGGTCCAAAGAGGCCAAGGCTGATGCCCTCCGCCAGTACGAGTCAGAGTATCCCGACAAGTGCGTGCTGATTCGAAGTGAGGACAACTTCTACGGAATCAACAGCACGGGAAAACTTGCTCCCTTTGTGCAATGGGTGTACGTACCTGCCGTCAAAGATGCTGGCCAGGAAGGACAGGAGGCCAAGAACACGGCCTTCGGAAGGCTGATTGCCCGCACCGTACGAAACCGGACGAACTTCGACGAGGACATCAAGGCTCTGAAAGAAGAAACGCTGACCAAATACAAGGAGCTTCTAGAGAAGAATCGAGCTGGCCTGAACGATATTTCCGAGTCGTTGCAAAAACGCCTTGAAGCATGGACGCATCCCAATGTTCGCATTGGCATGGAGTGGCTGTCCGATCCGAATAAGTCTGTTCAGGTTGCCCAGCCTGTTGCCGGTATAAAGACCGGCGAAGGGGACTTCCTTGGCAGTCTTGCCCGCATGGGGCACGGCTTGCAACGCAGCTACTTGCTTGCTTTGCTGCAAGAACTCGCAGCATCTGATGCGCCCGATGCCCCAACGATGATCCTTGCCTGTGAAGAGCCAGAGCTTTATCAGCATCCACCACAAGCAAGGCATCTCGCCGATGTTTTCCTGCAACTTGCACAGGGCAACAACCAGGTGCTCGTCACCACGCATTCTCCGCTCTTCGTCAGCGGCGACGGCTTTGAGAATGTCCGCCTCGTTCGCACGCCGACCAGGACCAACGGCTCCCAAGTCGCCAGCCTGACCTTCCACACGCTCTGCACTAGAATCAGGACCGCCCTTGGAGAAGACCCAGGCCGGAAACTCGAAGGCCTAATCGCAAAAATTCATCAAGCCCTGCGGCCGCATGTGTCGGAAATGTTCTTCACGCGCATTCCCATCCTTGTGGAAGGTCTTGAAGACGCGTCGTACGTCACCACCGCCCTGCACCTGTCTGGGGAATGGGCTGATTTTCGTCGCCTGGGCTGCCACCTCATTCCGGTAAATGGCAAGGACAAGCTGATACAGCCGCTGGCAATTGCGAAGGAACTTGGAATTCCTGTTTTCGTGATATTTGATGCGGACGGCGATACGGTGAAGGCCGACCATCGGGCGCGCCATGAAAAGGACAACAAGGCGTTGATGCATCTGCTCAACGTCACAGAGAGTGCGTTCCCGGCCAAGAATGTTCTTGGACACGATCACGCCATCTGGCATACCAGTCTGACGCAGATTGTCGAAGCCGATTTTGGAGCGGACTGTAACAAATACAAGGAGTCCGCCCGGCTGCATTACGCGCAGGAAGGCGGTCTTGAGAAACATGACTTTTTCATTGCGGACTGGCTATCGGAGGCACATGCCGACGGCAGATCAGCAACCACGTTGGCCGAACTTTGCACGGCCATTCTAAGATACGCACAGGAGAATTGACCTAAATGAAGAAACAGATTGAAAAACTCAATCTTCATTCCCACGATATCGCTGAACACAAGCGGCAAGAATTGCTGCGTTTGTTTCCTGAAATCCACACCGAAGGCGGGAAGCTGGATTTCGAGCGGCTCAAGCTCGCGCTGGGCGAATCGGTGGATGTCGGCAAGGAACGCTACGGCATGACCTGGCCGGGGAAGGCCGACTGTTTCAAGACCATCCAGATGCCGAGCCTCGCGACGCTGCGGCCCTGTCCCGAAGAGAGCGTGAAGTTCGGTACGACGGAGAATCTCATTATCGAGGGCGATAATCTGGAGGTGCTCAAGCTCTTGCAGAAGTCCTATCTGGGCAAGGTCAAGATGATTTACATCGACCCGCCCTACAACACTGGCAACGATTTTATCTACCCAGACAATTATAGCGAATCCTTGCAAACCTATCTGGAGTATACGGGGCAAGTTGATGCCGAGGGGAGGAAGTTCAGCACGAACGCCGAAACCGACGGCCGCTTCCATTCCAAGTGGCTGAACATGATGTACCCAAGGCTTTATCTAGCAAGGAATCTACTGCGTGAGGATGGAATAATCTTTATCAGTATCGACGACAAAGAACTGCCCAGCCTGCGCCGACTTTGCGATGAAGTCTTTGGGGAAGAGAACTTTGTTGCCGTGCTAGTGTGGGATCGAAACCGAAAGAATGACGCCAAGTATTTTTCAGTTGGCCATGAATATATGGTTGTCTATTTCAAGAATGAGACCTTTCTTTTCGAACAGGAAGTCATATTCAGGGGCGAAAAAGAAGGCGTCGCTGAGGTCAAGCGGGAGTTCGAGCGGTTAAGAGTAGTTACGAATTCTGATTGGAATGCAGTTCGAGAGGGTTTGGTGGAATTCTATTCCAAGATCCTGCCAGATGACCCGCGTAGGCCGTTAACGCGATTTACAAAAGTAGATGAGCAAGGGCCTTACAGAGACGATGGGAATATCAATTGGCCAGGCGGCGATGGACCTAGATATGAGGTGCTACATCCGAAATCAAAGAGACCTTGCAAGTTGCCAACAAGTGGCTGGCGCTACTCCACGCCAGAGAGATTCTGGGAAGAGGTGAAGAAGGGGCGGATTGTGTTTGGGCCGGACGAAACCACAGTTCCTCGTGTGCGCACCAATTTATTTGAGAATAGCGATCAAGTAATGGTAAGCGTGCACTACAGTTACGCACAAACGTCGGCTAATCAATTTAACGCTCTTTTTGATGGCAAGCGAATTTTCGACAATCCAAAGCCAACAGACGACTTGAGGCGCTTAGTCGCGTACGTCACTAGTCCAGACGATCTCATTCTTGATTTCTTTGCCGGCTCAGGCACAACTGGGCATGCCGTCCTCGACCTGAACAAGCAAGACGGGAGCACCCGCAAGTTTATCCTCGTCCAGCTCCCCGAGCCGACGGAGCACAAGGACTACCCCACCATCGCAGACATCACCAAGGAGCGTGTGCGTCGGGTCATCAAGAAGCTCAACGAGGAAGATGCGGACAAGCTCGATCTGGAAGCTACTAAAGCGCAAGATCGTGGGTTCAAGGTCTTCAAACTGTCCGAATCCAACTTCAAGCCATGGAATGCCGAAGGCCAGCAAGACGCCGGTGCGTTGGAGAAGCAGCTTGACCTGCATGTGGATCACATCCGCGAGGGCCGCACGGCAGATGACCTGCTCTATGAACTCCTTCTGAAAAGCGGCTATCCGCTCACGGCACCCGTTAATGTGCTTCAACTGACCGGCAAACAGGTCCACAGCGTGTCGGGAGGTCTTTTCTTTGTCTGTTTGGAACGAGAGCTGACGCTGGAATTGATCCGCGCCATGGCAGAGAAGAAACCCGAGAGGGTCGTATGCCTCGACGAAGGCTTTGCTGGGAACGATCAACTCAAAGCCAACGCCGTCCAGATTTTCAAGACCAAAGGCGTGACAAGTTTCAAGACGGTGTGAGGGCTACTTAGGCCATGCCTGAAGATCGAAGAGACAGAGAACACCAGTTTGGCGGAGAATGGACCACCCGAAAGCTAGAGGTGCTGGCCGGGTATCTGCAGACCTACACGACTGCGCTAAAGAAGACGTCTTTTCAGAAGTTCTACATCGATGCCTTTGCAGGCACAGGATACCGAGATGTGCGGCGGGAGGAAGAGGATGACTCGCCACAGAATACCCTTTTCCCAGACATGGCAGAGCCTGAACCTCAGTCGTTTCTGGATGGCTCTGCTCGTCTGGCACTCAAGATTGAAACGCAATTCGATCAATACATTTTTATCGAACGTAGCCCTGAACGCTGTGGTGACCTTGAAAGCCTGAAGGCTGAGTTCCCAGGACTTGCCGACAAAATCGATATTCGCCAAGGAGATGCGAACGCTAAAATCCAGGAACTATGCCAAACAGATTGGCGCTCAAAACGCGCGGTGCTATTTCTTGATCCCTATGGCATGCAGGTTGAATGGACGACGATCGAAACTATCGCGAAGACGAAGGCCATCGATCTGTGGATCCTTTTCCCGCTCGGTATTGGAATGAATCGGTTGCTGACCAGGTCGGGTGATATTCCCAAATCGTGGCGCCACCGTCTCAACCTGCTTCTTGGTTCTGAAGACTGGTACCAGGAGTTCTATAAGATTGAGCCCATGCCGACACTGTTCGGGGATGACAATGAGCGGGTGATTAAGGTTACTATGGATACCATGGGACGGTATTTTAACAACAGACTCAAGAGCATCTTTGCTGGTGTAGCGGAAAAGCCGGGGGTGTTGCGTAACTCAGCAAATAATCCACTCTACCTTTTATGTTTTGCAGTTGGGAATGAACGTGGAAAAGACATCGCGTTGCGCATCGCGCAGCATTTACTGAAGGAGGTGCGCTGATGGCACAGGGATCTGGCATAGAGTGGACAGAGTCCACATGGAATCCGGTTACGGGGTGTACAAAGATCAGCCCCGGCTGCAAGTACTGTTACGCCGAACGTATGGCCGAGCGTCTCCAGGCCATGGGGCAAGCCAATTATGTAAACGGGTTCCAACTGACACTACAGCCTCACATGCTTGAGCTTCCGCTGAAATGGAAAAAGCCGCAAACGATTTTCGTGAACTCGATGAGTGACCTGTTTCATGAGGATGTGCCGATTGAGTACATCCAGAAAGTGTTTAGCGTAATGAACCGTGCGGACTGGCACCGGTTTCAGATTTTGACCAAGCGCGCTGAACGTCTCGATGCACTGAGCCCTCTGCTGAACTGGACTTCGAACATCTGGATGGGCGTCAGTGTTGAGAACAACGAATATCGGGAGCGAATCGATCATCTTCGACGAACAGGTGCATCTATCAAGTTTCTCTCCCTTGAACCACTCCTTGGTCCGCTGTCTTGCCTCGATCTGACCGGTATGGACTGGGTGATTGTAGGTGGAGAGTCGGGTCCTAAATCGAGACCAATGCATCCCAAGTGGGTCATTGATCTGCGTGATCAATGTCGCCAGGCTGGGGTTCCATTCTTTTTCAAGCAGTGGGGAGGCAAGAATAAGAAACAAGCCGGTCGCGTGCTTGAGAGAAGGGTGTGGAATGAAATGCCCCGCGTTTCAAATAGAAGGAAAGACCTTCCTGTACTTGCTTAAGAAATTCTGGATGTTCAATCATGTGACCATAATAAAAAGGTCATCGCGTGAAAATCCAGTTTGACGCCAATCAACCGTTCCAGCTCGACGCCATTGCCGCCGTCACCGACCTCTTTGATGGCCAGCCGCAAGGTGCGCCGGAATATGCCGTGATCAACATGGGTACCGGCACAGGCCTCTACGCCGGTCAGGAACAGGCTGAGTTAGGGGTGGGCAATCGACTGTTGGTCTCGTCTGACAAGCTGGTGGCCAATACTCGTGCCATTCAGACGCGTCACGACATCGAGGTGACCGATCCGTCGGTGTCTTTGGACGCCTGGGAACTGTTTGATGGTTCGGTGAACCAAGCTCGGACTTGTCCGCATTTTTCTGTGGAGATGGAGACCGGTACGGGGAAAACCTACGTCTATCTGCGCACCATCTTCGAGTTATCGCGGCGCTACGGGTTCCAGAAATTCATCATCGTGGTGCCGAGTGTGGCGATTCGCGAAGGCGTGCTCAAGAACATCGACATCACGGCTGAGCATTTCCGAGCGTTGTACAGCAACCTTCCCTTCGAACACTTTGTCTATGATGCCAGGAAGGTCAATCGGCTCCGACAGTTTGCGACGAGCACTCAGCTGCAAATCCTGATCATCAACATCGACGCCTTTCGGAAGAATTTCACAGGCACTGAGGCAGAACAGAAGAGCAACGTCATCTATAAGGAGAGCGATAAGCTTTCCGGACGGCAGCCGATTGAATTCGTGCAGGCGGCGCGACCCATCGTCATCATCGACGAGCCACAGAGTGTGGATTCGACCGAGAAGGCGCAGGAGGCGATCAAAGCGCTCAATCCACTCTGCACCTTGCGGTATTCCGCCACGCACCGCAATCCCTACAACCTGGTCTACCGGCTCGATCCAGTGCGAGCGTTTAAGCTGAAACTGGTCAAGCAGATCGTGGTGGCGAGTGCTTATGCAGAGGGAGCGGCCAACGATGCCTTCGTTCGTGTCGAAAAGATCGACTACAAGAACGGCATCAAGGCCAAGCTCCGCATCCATGTGCAGTGTACCGATGGACCAAAGCCAAAATCAGTCACCGTCAAGCAAGGTGCGGATCTCTTCACGCTCTCAAATGAACGGACTAATTATAAAAACGGCTTCGAAATCGCCGAGATCAACGCCGAGCCCGGTAACGAATATATCCGCTTCAGCAATGGCCGGACTCTCCACCAAGGCGAGGAAATAGGCGCCATGCGCGACGACGTGTGGCGAGCCCAGATCAAACACACGATCAAACGGCATCTGGAGAAAGAGCTGCAGCTGCGCACGCGCGGCATTAAGGTGCTGTCGCTGTTCTTCATCGACCGAGTGGCCAATTACCGTGACTATGATGAGGCCGGCCAGCCGGTCAAGGGCAAGTTTGCGGAGGTGTTCGAGGCGGAGCTGTCTGGACTCGCGAAGGATGAACGGTATCGTGATCTGGTTTGGCTCAAAGAGTCGATAGACAAACTGCACAATGGCTACTTTGCCCAAGACAAAAAGGGCGTTCTCAAAGACACACGTGGCGACACGCAGGCCGACGACGAAGTCTACAATCTCATCATGAAGGAGAAGGAGCGGTTGCTCTCGCTAGAGGAACCACTGCGATTCATCTTTAGTCACTCGGCCCTGCGAGAGGGTTGGGATAACCCCAACGTCTTCCAGATCTGCACGCTCAACGAATCACACAGCGCGGTCAAAAAACGGCAGGAGATCGGTCGTGGGCTTCGCCTGCCGGTGGATCAGAACGGTCTGCGGGTCTTTGACGACTCGGTGAACAAGCTCTACGTGATGGCCAATGAGGGTTATGAGGACTTCGCCAAGAAGCTACAAACCGAGTATGAGGAAGACTGCGGGGTCACGTTCGGCAAGATTCCATTCACGGCATTGGTCAAGCTGAAGCGCATTGTCGTTGGGGTAGAGCAGCTGATCGGGCCGGAGACGGCGGAAGCGATTCGTACTGCTCTCGTGGCTCAGAAGATGTTGGACGCCGAGGGGCGTATCCAACCGGCCTTCGATCCCAAACGAAAAGACTTCAGGCTGGAGCTGCCGGAGGCGCACCTCGACCTGGCGCCGGCCGTAATTGATCTATTGTCTGGGTATCAGATCGAGCGGCATATTCGACGAGAGCGGGATGACGGACCGAACCGGCTCAAGAAAGAGGTCGTACTCAGCCCGGAGTTTGAGTCGCTCTGGAATCGCATCAAGTCCAAGACCACCTATCGGGTGGAGTTTGAGACGGATGAGCTGGTTGAACGAGCGGTGGATGCGATCAAGCGCATGGAGAAGATCGACGCGCCGACGATCCATGTCGCCGCAGGGCAAGTCCAGGTGGTCAAGGGCGGGGTGATGACGACTGCGATGAGTGTCGCTGAGGAGCAACCTGTTTACGGTGTGCGCACGTTACCCGATATCCTTGCCTACTTGCAGAACGAGACCGAGCTGACCCGCTCGACGCTCGTCCGTATCCTCAAGGCCTCCGGCCGACTCGGAGAGGTCTTCAACAATCCTCAACGGTTCATGGACGCCGTGGCAGCAATTCTCAAGCATGAGCTCCATCGACTACTCGTGGACGGCATCAAGTACGAACGGCTGCCTGGCGCCGGTGCCGACGCCGAGTGGGAGATGCTGCTCTTCAAGAACGAAGAGGTGATCAATTATCTTACGGCCATTCAGGTCAACAAATCCGTCTACGAGTACGTTGTATATGAATCGGAAGTGGAGCGCGAGTTTGCTCGGAAACTCGACCAACGTGAGGACATCAAGCTCTTCGTGAAGTTGCCAGACTGGTTTAAGGTAGATACCCCGGTTGGCACCTATAACCCGGACTGGGCGATCGTGAAGTATGAGGATCAGACGATCTATCTGGTCAAGGAAACCAAAAGCACAAAAGATTTCCTGAAGCTCCGCACGCTTGAAGCCGACAAAGTCCGCTGCGGCAAAAAACACTTCGAGACGCTGGGCGTGCCATTTGCCGTGGCCGTGACGGCGGACGAGGTGTAGCGCATGCGTCCTGCCTATGTCAGAGTCGACTTAATCGACTCTGAGGCTAACAGCGAACCTATCTTCGTTATCTCGCCTCTGCCTTTTCTCTATCGCCAGGGAGAACTCCTCATCCCTGTTGATATCAAAACCTATGAAGCTAAAACGTATTCGGCCCTCTGTGCAGTTCTAGCAAATGAGTTTCACATTCCTGAGGCCATGCTGCCTCCAGCCAAGTATTTTAAGCCCACGAAAGATGAGCGAACTAATAGAGAGTGCTACATTTACAGAGTCGTCCCCGACGGAGCGGGGGAGCCTATATGGCGTACCAGAGCTCACCAAGCAATTATACATGCACTGGATGAAGCTCACGACTCCTCGACCGTTGAAAATGGAAAGATCACGATCAACGGTAAGGACTGTTTCTCGATAGAAGAAATAGAGGATGAATTGACAGTGATTGCAGAGGTTGCTGGCGGTAGGGCTAGAATCCAAGGGGAACCATATCAGCCCGACTATCATAGGCTCGTAAAGGAAGCGCTCGGTCGCGATGCATACCTGTTAGAGCATTCAGGGATTCGGAAGAAGCGGAAGCACAATTCGTAAACCGGATCTAGGGTGGCGTTTCCTTCCATTGCGGCATGGTTGATCTACTGCAGTGGGAGTCAGTGGGATCAGGCTTTGGTATCTTACTCAGAAGTCAGTAACTTAGGCGACAGAGATAGCCATAAAACCCATGAATGTTGGACATGTTGTTGTTCAAATTACAGATTTCTGAGTAATTATCTATTAACGAGCAAGGCCAGGTTACGGAACTCTTGCTGAGTATGCATTCAGTTCGGTTACTACATGTGATAAGCGGTGATATTCTTGATTGCTTGAATCACACATCCATTGGTCTCTCCCTCCCGGCATGACTTGAGCGTTACCTTCCTCCAGGAGGCCACAGAGGCAATCACGTTCTCGGCATGAACAAGCCGCACCAAAGTTGAACCATTCCAATCCTGCCGGCGTAGCTTGCAGGGTGCTCCTGTGGGGCAGTGACATGATGAAGGTCGATCCTTTTGCACGAGGGTCTGATGTCACTGCTTTTCCTCTTCCTCTTTCTAGTCCCTCTTTCTGCCTCCGCTAAAGACCTTGGAGAACTGAGCGCCAACCCTTACCAGCAGAACTCGACGGCCAATCCGTTCGGGGCGGGGAGTCCGTTTGCGCCGAACGGGATCAACAATCGCTTCAGCCCGTACGGCAGTCCGTTCAGCATCCAATCGGCGAGGAATCCATTCGCGACCGACGCGCCACGGCTTTACGACCAGCGAGGAAACTACCGCGGCAAGTTGAGCGCCAATCCGTACGATCCCGAGTCGACCAGCAACCCCTACGGCCGGTACGGGTCTCCGTTTTCGCCCAATTCCATCAACAATCCTTACGCCACAGGCAGTCCCTATCGCTCCTATAGCCCCACCAACTCCTACGGCCGCGGCTTGAGAATCGAAGGACAGTAAAAGATTCGCTCGACCATCTGCATTGGTCATGGCGACCAACATCTCGCCCAAACGACAGGCAACGACGCTGCGATGTGGAAACATCAAGGCGACGATGTGGCAGAACGTGGGCGAGAACGGACCGTTCTTCGCAACGACCTTCTCTCCTCTGTTCAAGGATCAATCCGGTGCCTGGCACAACAGCACCTCGTTCGGTCTGAATGATCTCGAGGCCCTCATGAACGTCGCCTGTGACCCGAAGGAGTGGGTAACCGCTCACACACTGAAGCGCTGAGCCGCTGAAATTAGGATCCATATTGTGAATGTGGCATCAGGGCAAAAAAGGAGTGGCATAGTTTGCACCGCATGATCCGGTTCGTGTGTCCCGTCCTGGTAGCAGCGTTGTAGCATGTCTCAATGTGTTTTATGCTATGGCGCGTTGCGCAACGACTCGAAGCTAATAAAATTGTATAAACTGGGTCAAAGTCAAGAAATGGCCAATTGCTGTCTTGTGGGTAAGCCACATAATTATTTATCCGCATTGCCGATCGATTTCGTTCTTTAATAGGTTAAGTTGCTTGATCTGAGGCATCTGCAATCTATTGGCAAGATTTTCAGCACGTGCAATTAACTGAACCGCTGTAAGTTGGCTTTGCCGTTTGATTATCTCCGCCTCTGCCACAGCAACTGCAATATCGAGAGATGTGTTCCCTAATGACCATACTTTCTCTGCTGTTCCAAAGGGGGAGAATGCGAGAAGCAATGAGGCTGGAAGTGCTGCGACTGAGACAACATCGACATCCTTGGTTTTAGCATACTTCCCAAAGATTGTAGCCCAATCCGCGCCTCTAGTTCCTACGGCACCCAGAGCTTTCTCCTCCACCGCAGATAATGGTCGTTTGATACCAAATGTCGACAGTGTTTTTGCGGCTGCGCCAAGTACTACCCCAGCTACGGCCACTCCAATGCGCTTGGTCCTAGCCTCATCCGCCTTTTCGACTTCGGTGGCAAGCTCTCTGACTGAGTCACTAAACGATTTAATTGTTTCGACGATTCTTTCCTCCCGATTGGTGTTGAAATTATCCAGTGCGGAAGCAAATTCCATAAACAATTGGTTATCTCGATACGCACCAGCTGATTTACAGGAAGTTATACGTCCCGCATAATTGAATTCGCGAGCAAGAACTGGATCGGAGGTCAGAAGTAAAACTAAGGCAAGTATAGTCGCAACTAAGAAATCGAATAGACACCCACCTCTCTGTGAAAGAATTGAGGTTATGAATTTCATCAACTTTGTTACCCCTGACGGCAGATAACTCTAAACTTCAACAATGTGGGTTCTCCGTCCTTACGGGTCCCGCTGTTGATATTGACGCGCACTCCTTTACGCGGACTCTCCGCATTGTGCGTCCAAAACCAATCATTTAGATAGGCTCCGTACTTAAAACCTTCAGCTCCTCCGTCTGGAGACTTTAGTGTATCGGTTTCAAACATACTTGGGAGTACCCATCCCCTCGTCTGGTTCTCAAGAAGGCTTTTGCAGTAAGTGTCAGCTTCCTCGAACGTCCAGTAGGAAGTAGAAGGACTGCTCCATGTCCAGCCTGTAGAGGTATCAAGACATCCGCCATTATAATTACCAAACCGTTTCTTAAGATCTCCCAACAGATTTTCAGAACACCCCCCTTTTGTGATGGGCTTCGGCAAGATCGCAGGCAACCAAATCATCGAACGGTCGATTGGTTGGTAACCTGTACATTTATTCTGATTCCCAAAGCATGTAGCGGCTCTTTCGGAGAGAGTATCCATTAATCTAATAAGATTGCGTTCTGATGTTAGGAGATCTTTTTTGCTTTTTGTGCCCCAGGCAAAGAGCTTGGGTTCGGACTTGACATAATTAATTATCGCCCGACGTGATTGGAGCCATTCGAAATCAATATCAGCCTGATTAAGGAACTCTCGCTGTCGGCTGTCGAGCATCGGAGTCCCTGTCTCGAATGAGGGGAAGTCCGAGTATTCCCCTGTGGTAGCAGTCACAGGGTAAGCGTTTGAAGTGGAAACTTTATCAGGAAACTCACTGGCGTATTTAATTATGCCATTAGCAGAATCGGGGATCGCTCCGCCTGGATAACCAAGGCTCAAAATCTTCACGTGAACGTTCGTGAAATGGTGGACTCGGTCAAGGGCGCTAATAAACTGTGCACTGCCCGAGAAACTTCCTGTCGCAGTGCCGCCAGAGAAACTTGCCTGCAAGCTTTGTTTTTCGTTCTCGTCACGTGCCATCAACTGATAGAGTGCGACAAAGTTTGCCCCTTTTTTCATCCCACGAACGTACCTGTCGCCACATCCATCATAAAATCGCTTTCTTCCGGTAAGACCAGAATTCTGGATCTTTTTCCAGTCAAGCTTCAGGTCATCGAAGCTATAACTCAACTCCTCAAGACTTACGTCGACCTTGGCGAGAAGGTAGATGGACTGTTCACTGGCCTGAAAGGTCTGAGAGAATTGTGCGCTTGCATTGGCTCCGCCAAAGCCTGCGGTAACAGAAAACGATGCTGATGCGAAGAGCGAGCGTAGAAGAGATTGATAATCGTCTATCTTATCAAGTGAGTACCGGACAACTTTACTTGTTCCACCTTGGCTATCTGGCTGGTTTGGAGATGCCTTAATACAGCTACCCTTTGAATTTCCAGTCACACTGTTAACGCCATAACCGACTGTATATCCAGAGTAGTCCCAAGATGCGGCGGTAGTAGTAATGCTATGGCCTGCAGTCTTGTTTGCATCTGCAACTGTCACATGAGCCAATATTGCCATCGGCTTTACGATTGAGATGGGGGCTGAAACCTTCAATTCGCTGATTGAGAAGGTAGAGTTTTGATCTATGTCTGTTTCTGGATTCGTCTTCAATATGCTTACCGGAGGCTGAGAGTGCTCCCAAGCGGTTCGCGCGTCCTGTTCACTAATGGCTGCACCGTGCTTCAATATGAGGGCACGCAGTGCGTCAATCTTGGCTTCATTAGCCGGAGAATCATTTGTCACACCTGCTACGAGTTCGAAAATAATGGTTCTAACAGTATTAGGTAAGGTTGGAGTTTCGTTAATAGCTTTTGCGAGTAGTGCTGCCGATCTGTCGATCCTCTTGCCGGTATTCATGGCCTCTACAATTCGTGCATCGTCGATTTCGTGGTCTAGATGCCGGCATTTTGAAAATGTGGCCGCTGTTCGGCTCTCCTCCCCACATGCTGGGTTCGAACACTCCTTGTCGCGCATTTTGGAGAAGGTTCCGGTATGAATCGCTTCCCAGTAAACTCTAAAGTCCTGACTTTTTACATTACAAGTATGACTACAGGAACCCATCACCTCCCCAGGTTGGATCAATGGCGTACATTCTGCATTGGTGTGAAATCCCGGACAGCTGGTCCCGTCGTGTTCTTCCCGTCGTTGGCGGGTTTGCGAATCGTATTGCTCTTGACCGCAAGCAGGGTTGCGACAAGTTTTGTGAGTTATATTCCACGTGGCGACAGGACATTTGTTAGAAATAGTTTCAGTGTGGAAGTCAGATAACGATATAGCCAATGTTTGGGTCGACGAAAAGAGAATCCAGAAGAACAAGCCAATTGTTCTTATATTCTTTATGTTAGTTACAATGAAAAAATTCATAAGGTTGCCCTCATTCCAGGTTTGAGAATATGGCACCATGCCATTCTATTCAGTACATGGGTTATGGGGTGGGACCTGAGTCTCTCATGAGGGCACAGCTATATCCTTACTTCTGTCCAAATACCGGATTCTGTACTTTAGTAAGGGGTGCAGCACCCTATTTGCAGATGCATAGTGCTCTATCTCGCCGCGGTCCGCTTGGCCCTATTTTGAACACTATCCTCCACAAACTGGCTTCCAGTCCTACTCACTCGACAAAGTACTAGCTGAAATAAATTTGCTAGCATAGGCAGCGTATGCGATGCGGTATGACCGCTGCACCCACATGTTCTTTTAAACGAACCTGCAGCGAAACATTCCTGCTGCTGGGACCGCAAGTTCCTAGGGCAGCTTATACGACAGTGGTCCAGTTCAATGCAAACCTAGCAGAAACTGTCTTACGGAGCTAGGAACCATCGGGCACTTGCTATTGTTCGTAAGGCAGGTGCTCGCTTTCATGGACTCTTAGACGACACGTCAATGATTGATGTTGTGGGAAACCAAATACCCGGGAGGTCTCACTATCGTAGTAGGGACGCAATTCGGCTTTGAAGAAAAGCAGTCCCTCTGAAAGCTGCTCATAGCCCAAGCAAGTAGAGTCCCCATGGTGGGCGCCAGTAATAAACGTAAAACCGTCCCTCTTTGCAAGGTCGAACTTCCAGCCAGGCCTTGGAACAATTGGCTGAGACTGCACGCCGCTAATACCTTTAAATTGAAGCTCTATAGTTCTTTCTGCAAATGACGGATTTTGTCTAATCTCTTCAGCCGACTCACACACGCGTTCCGCAATGGTAAAATTGAATGCCAAAAGGAAGAGGGCTGTGTACTTCAGCAAAGGCATTACCCTCCCAGCCCCCAACAAATACATCAGATTCATCCCTTGCCTCCTTCCGCATAATTTCCATAGTAATGCACTGATTGTCCTGCCCTAATATTGTTTTAAGAAATAGTCTCACATTACCCCGTGCCCCCGTTCCTTGAGCTGCTGTGCCTGCTAGACCGAGAGGTAAACGCGCCACCTACTATAATGTCAGCTGTATAATAGATATATCGCTCACACTACAAAGATCGAAGAGTGAATGGCCTTAACCAATAGGGCCGAGAAAAGGCTCGGAGTTCCCTCTAATAAACCTTACCTTTTATCATTATCTGGTTATGGAACTGTTCTGGTCTCCGCCGGCTGCAGCCAACCGGCTAGAATCTGCCGGACGCATCGCCCGCGCCAGAAACCTTGTCACTCCCGCTGCGTGACCCTCTCTGGCCAGGTGGTTCTGGCTTCTCGCTCCTATTTCCTCTGTGAACTGTACACTGACCTCTTCTTTTTTCGTGAGAGAGCCATCTTCATCTCATATAAGGGGAAAAATGTCATGGCGACCAACTACTCACCCAGACGACCGGCTGAAGAACCCCCTCTTCTTCACTAGTTCCCCAGTGTCTTGCAGCATTCGTGGAGCCGCTTGTACAATCTTATAGACGGCTCTCCTCGTTTCTTCGCCACTTCATAGGACATCTAGACAAGAGTGTCTATCCAAATCTGGTCACACGCCGGCCAACGCGACGATCTTCATGACATCCGTCTCGCGGTGCGCACAGCAGGGGCAATAGATTGCTCGCTGTCTGATCTCAGGGAAGACAATCTCCACCCCGAGAATCCGTAGACAACGTCGGACCGACAGCCGGACGTTCA
>FKKE01000400.1_pt2 | contig 19471 bp, 25 predicted proteins | sample 1106331 | NCBI WGS metagenome assembly FKKE01 (sample SAMEA3931202, study PRJEB13176) | freshwater metagenome | biome: Drinking water system; feature: drinking water; material: freshwater | place: China | collected 2013-02-06 | reverse complement strand
CGGAGGCCGCGCGGTCCAACCTCCAGCCACCTCATGCGGACGGGGACGCCCGCGGTCCATGTCGGTCAGATTAACGCCCAAGTGCGCCTGGAAGCGCGCTGCAAGCTGGAGCGACTGGCGCCCTCTTGCATCTATATGCATTTACCTATAGTCTCTATAAGATGACGCATATAGGTGGCGCATGTCGCTGGACCACATCCTCCTCGGCGCGCTGGAGCGGCCGCAATCGGGCTACGAGTTGAAAGCCTGGTTCGACGAGGTTTTTTCGTTCTTCTGGAACGCCGATCAGAGCCAGATCTACCGCACTATCGGCCGCCTCTCCGAGCAGGGTCTGATCAGCGGCAGGGCGATGGCCTCCGCCATCGGCCCCGAGAAACGGGTCTATCGCACCACCGCCAAGGGCAGAGCCGAGCTGAAACGTTGGCTGAAAGCCGGCCCGGTCTCTCCGGCGCAGCGCACGGCGATTTACGCGCAGCTGATTTTTCTAGCGCGCCTGCCAGACGCGGACGCGGCGCAATTTCTTTCCGCGATGAAGGCCCAAGCCGACCGCATGATGGAGGCGTTGGAACGCGTCACCGAATCCAGCGCCGCCGAGGCGCCGCCGGTATCCGCCGAGGAGAAACGCGCCGCCTTCTTCAACAACGCCTCGCTGGCGCTTGGGCTCGCGCGCGCCAAGGCGACGCGGGATTTCGCGGCCGCGCTCGTCGACGCGCATCGCGAAACGTTCGGCACGGAGGGACAACATGGACATGCTGCATGACATCGCGCGCTGGACCCATGTCGGGGTCGGGATCATCGCGTTTGCGTCGCTGTGGACGGCGGGGTTCTCGCGCAAGGGCGGGCGCCTGCATCGCCGCGCCGGCGCCGTCTACGTTTGGACCATGATCGTGGTGCTGGCGACGGCGGCGGTGCTGACGCTGACGACGCTCTCGCGCGGCCAGTGGATGGGCGCCGTTTTCCTCGGCTATCTCCTGACCATCACCGCCACCGCATTGTGGATGGGCCGGCGCGCGCTGAACTTCAAGACCGACGCCGCCGGCTACACACGCGGATTGTTCCTGCCGGTTGGCGTGCTCAACATCTTAGCGGCGGCGGGCGCGGTGGCGGTGGGCGTCATCTCCGGCCAGATTTTCATCGCCGCCATTTCCGCCATCGGCTTCCTGATCGGCTTCGGCATCATCGCCATGCGGCGCAAGCCGCCCGAACATCCGCGCTTCTGGCTCAAGGAGCATTTCGGCGGCATGATCGGCGCCGGCATCGCCACCCATATCGCGTTCGCCAGCATCGGCCTGCGCCAGCTCTTTCCTGACGCCGACACGTCGGTGGTGACAATCTGGCCTTGGGCGCTGCCGCTCGTCGTTGGCTTTGCTGCGTCGGCGCTGGCCGAGCGCCGTTACATCGATCGCGGCGCGCCTACAGCATCGCCGGAATGACACGGTCGGGCGGCTTGTGGCCGTCGGCGAAAGTCTTGATGTTGACGATCACCTTCTCGCCCATGTCGATGCGGCCCTCGATCGTGCCCGAGCCCATGTGCGGCAGCAGCACGACATTGGTGAGTTTCTTCAGCTTCGGATTGATCGCGGGTTCGTTCTCGAACACGTCGAGCCCGGCGCCGGCAAGGTCACCCTTCTCCAGCATGCGCGCCAGCGCGCCTTCGTCGATCACTTCGCCGCGGGCGGTGTTGACGATGTAAGCGTGCGGCTTCAGCAGCGCCAAGCGGCGCGCCGAGAGCAAGTGATACGTCGCCGGCGTGTGCGGGCAATTCACGCTGACGATATCCATGCGCGACAGCATCTGATCGAGGCTGTCCCAATAGGTGGCTTCGAGCTCGGCCTCGATGTGGGCGGCGACGCGGCGGCGGTTGTGATAATGGATCTGCAGGCCGAACGCCTTGGCGCGGCGCGCCACCGCCTGGCCGATGCGGCCCATGCCGATAATGCCCAGCCTCTTGCCGGTGATGCGCCGGCCCATCATCCAGGTCGGCGACCAGCCGGTGAACTTGTCCTGCTCAACGATCTTCACGCCTTCGACGATGCGCCGCGGCACAGCGAGAATGAGCGCCATGGTCATGTCGGCGGTGTCGTCGGTGAGCACGCCCGGCGTGTTGGTGACGGTGATGCCGCGCTGCACGGCGGTGGCGACGTCGATGTTGTCGACGCCGGCGCCGAATTGCGCGATCAGCCGCAGCTGTTCGCCGGCGCGCGAGAGCACCCGCCCGTCGACACGATCGGTGACGGTCGGCACCAGCACGTCGGCGCGCTGGACCGCGGCGGCCAGGTCCTCGGTGGAGAACGGCTTGTCGTCGGCGTTCAGTTCGGCGTCGAACAATTCCTTCAGCCGCGTCTCGACCGGATCGGGCAGACGGCGCGTGACTACGACTTTCAATTTCTTCGACGGCATTCAGCTTCCATAAACCACGCCGCGCCGGGCTCCAAGCTGAGCGGATACAGGCGATATTTGACCTGAGTATTAAGCCCGCTTTCACGGCGCCTCGGCATCATCCTGCCTTCCCCGCCGGCAAAGGCCGGGGGATCACAAGAGTTGGGTCATGCGCCGTGGGATTTGCGCCGTTGCGGCGGCCGTATTGTCTTCCTTGACCGCCGCGGCGGCCGATCCGCCGGCGCGGTTCATGAGCCTCCGGGCCCCTGGCGCCGAGGGCAGGCAAGGCCCCAGCCCCGAACGGAACGTCATGTGGGTCTATCAGCATGCGCGCCTGCCGCTTGAAGTGATCGGCGAGCGCGACGGCTGGCTCAATGTGCGCGATCCCGACGGCGCCGAGGTGTGGATGGAGGCGGCGGCGCTGGAGCCGCGACGCACCGTCTATGTGCGCGCTGAAACGACGTTGCGCCGGTCCCCGCGCGCGGGCGGCAAGGCGATCGCGCTGTTGGCGCCCGGCGTTATTGCCTCATTCACCGGCTGCGAGGGCGAGTGGCGGCGCGTCGCGGTCGGAGGCCGTATCGGTTGGGTGGAGAATGGCGCTCTTTGGGCTGGCGATTGCGCCGGTCTGGCCTCGCCAATTCGGCCCTGACGCGAAAATGCTGGCAAGGGGGCGCCGGAGAGGCTTCCTCTAGAGCCGCTCGAAGTGGGCCGGAGGGGGTTCCATGCGTCATCTTCTATTCATTGCGGCGGCTTTGGCGCTGGGCGCCTGCGAGACCATGCCGGGCGCGTTCGCCCAGAGCACGACCGGTGCGGCGCCAACACAAACCAGCGCGCCGCCCGCCGTGTTCACACCGCCGCCGCAACAGCAATTGCTCGAGCTTGAGCGCCAGCTCTCGGCGACCGCGCAAGACGCCGGCCTCGGCGGCGCGCTGGCGTCGGTCATCCACCCTGAGGGCATGGTGATCCGCCCCGGCGTGACCTTGAGCGGCGCCGATGAGATCGCGCGCGGCCTGGCGCCGCCCGCCGGCGCCGGTCCGATGTATTGGCAGCCGGATCGCGTCGAAGTTTCGAACGGCGGCGACATGGGCATGACCAGCGGCCGCTATGTGCAGGTGATCACCGGCGCGGAAGCGCAGCAGGGCCGCTATGTCGTGGTCTGGCGGCGCGACAGCGACGGCGCCTGGAAAATCCTGACCGAGACCCGCATCCCCGATCCGCCGCGCGCCCGGCCTGCCCCGGCGCGTCGACGTTGATTAGGTCGTAGGTTCTAGGTGCTAGGTTCTAGCCGCCTAAAACCTGGCACCTAACACCTAGCCCCTTGCCTTGCCCCTGCCCGGCCCGGCCTGTAAGCCGGGCGGAGTTTTCCTCCGCTTTTCCGGCAGACGCGCAATGGCCATCGGTCCTCCCAGCCTTTCCTATGAAGACCTGATCGCCTCCGGCGAAGGTCGCATGCACGGGCCCGGCAACGCGCAGCTGCCGCTGCCGCCGATGCTGATGTTCGACCGCATCCCCCACATCTCGGCAGACGGCGGGGCGCACGGCAAAGGCCAGGTCATCGCCGAGTACGACATCAATCCCGAGCGCTGGTTCTTCGAGTGCCATTTCCGCGGCGATCCGGTGATGCCGGGCTGCCTCGGGCTCGACGCGATGTGGCAACTGGTCGGCTTCTTCATGTGCTGGTCGGGCTCGCCGGGGCGCGGCCGGGCGCTGGGCGTCGGCGAAGTGACCTTCCGCGGGCAGATCACGCCGAAGACCAAGCTCGTCACCTACGAGATCGACATGACCCGCGTCATCCGCCGCTCGCTGCACATGGGCATCGGCGACGGCGTCGTCAAAGCCGATGGCGTGCCTATCTATAGCGCCAAGGATCTGAAGGTCGGGCTGTTCTCGCCGGAACAGCTGGAAGCGCAGATGAAGTCGTAAGCCGGAGGAGCGCTCATGCGCCGCGTCGTCGTCACCGGAATGGGGATCGTCTCCTCGATCGGCAACAATGCCAACGAAGTGCTCGCCAGCTTGCGCGAAGCGAAGAGCGGCATCGTCGCCGCGCCGGAGTACGCCGAGAAGGGCATGCGCTGCCAGGTGCATGGCGCGCCGCAGCTGAAGCCCGAAGAGGTCGTCGACAAACGCAACATGCGCTTCATGGGCGAGGGGTCGGGCTGGAATTTCGTCGCCATGGAACAGGCGATTCAGGACGCGGGCCTGACGCCCGAGGAAGTCTCCAACCCGCGCACCGGCATCATCATGGGCTCCGGCGGCCCCTCCGCGCGCGCCATCGTGCAGGCCGCGGACACGGCGCGCGAGAAAGGCGCCAGGCGCATCGGCCCGTTCGCGGTGCCGAAGGCGATGAGCTCGACGGCGAGCGCGACCCTGGCGACGCCGTTCGAAATCAAGGGCGTGAACTATTCGATCAGCTCCGCCTGCGCCACCAGCGCCCATTGCATCGGCAACGCCTACGAACACATCGCCGAAGGCAAGCAGGACATCATGTTCGCCGGCGGCAGCGAGGAATTGGACTGGACTCTCTCGGTGCTGTTCGACGCCATGGGCGCGATGAGCACCAAGTACAACGACACCCCGCAGCGCGCCTCGCGCGCCTACGACAAGAACCGCGACGGTTTCGTCATCGCCGGCGGCGCCGGCGTGCTGGTGCTGGAAGAATATCAACGCGCCAAGAAGCGCGGCGCCAAGATTTACGGCGAAGTCGCCGGCTACGGCGCCAATAGCGACGGCTACGACATGGTCGCGCCCTCGGGCGAAGGCGCGGCGCGCTGCATGAAAATGGCGATGCGCTATCTCGACCGCCCGGTGGATTATCTCAACACCCACGGCACTTCGACGCCGGTGGGCGATTTGAAGGAGATGGAAGCGGTGCGCGCCGTGTTCGGGGCCAAGCCGCCGATGATTTCGAGCACCAAATCGCTGACCGGCCATTCGCTCGGCGCGGCCGGCGTGCAGGAAGCGATCTACTCGCTGTTGATGCTGAACAACGGCTTCGCCTGCGAGAGCGCCCATATCGAAGAACTCGACCCGGCGTTCGAGGATTTGCCGATCCTGCGCAAGCGCGAAGACCGCGAGCTGAATTGCGTGCTCTCCAATTCGTTCGGCTTCGGCGGGACGAACGCAACGCTCGCGTTTACGAGGGTCGCCGCCTAAGCTGGCTCGAGGAGTGATCCATGACCGTCGAAACCGTCAAGGGCGCCAAGGTCACGATCCGGTTCGACGCCAGCCGCTGCGTGCATTCGCGCAATTGCGTGCTGAGCCGTCCCGACGTGTTCGTGCCTAATGTCGAGGGCGAATGGATTCATCCGGACGCCGCTTCGCCCGACGAAGTGATCCGCATCGGCCAGAATTGTCCGTCCGGCGCTATCGAAGTGTTCCGCAACGAGGGCGGCGTCGGGTCTAATGCGCCGCCTTTGGTCAACACCGTGCGCGTGCGCGAGAACGGACCGCTCGCGTTCGAAGCCGAGCTTTCGATCGCCGGCGTCAAGCAAGACGCGCCGCGCGCGACCTTGTGCCGATGCGGCCAGTCGAAGAACAAGCCGTTTTGCGACGGCGCACACGCAGCGGCTGGCTTCACCGCATCGGGCGAGCCGCCGGCGCGCGACAGCCAGCCGCTCGCCGCGCGCGGCGGAGTCGTGGAGATTCAGCCGACTCCCAACGGATCGCTCAAGGTCATGGGCAATCTCGAAATCGTGAGCGGCACGGGACGCACCATCAACCGCGTGACCGAAGTGTTTCTCTGCCGTTGCGGCCAATCCAAGAACAAGCCGTATTGCGATGGCAGCCATAAGGCGGCCGGCTTCACCGCGCCATAGGCGGACACGTCGTGACCAGCGTTCGCGAGCATTGGCAGAACGTCTACGCCGCCAAGACGCCCGAAGAGGTCAGCTGGCATCAGCAAACCCCGCGCCTTTCGCTTGAGTTGATTGCGCGCGCGGGCGGCGGGTCCGAGGCAAGCGTTATCGACATCGGCGGCGGCGCGTCCACGCTCGTCGATCACCTGCTGAAGGCCGGCTATCGCGACATCACCGTGCTCGATATCGCGGACGCCGCTCTGGATCACGCACGCGCCCGACTGGGCGCCGATGCGGCACGCGTGAACTGGATCGTCGCCGACATCACGGCGCGGAAGCCCAGCCGCCAATTTGACATCTGGCACGATCGCGCGGCGCTCCACTTCCTCACCGCGCCGGCGGCGCAACACGCCTACGCGGAGGCGCTGTGCACAGCGCTCGAGCCTGGCGGCGCGGCGATCATCGGCGGCTTCGCTCCCGGCGGGCGCACCAAATGCAGCGGCCTCGACGTGGTGCAGCACGATGCGGAGAGTCTCTCCGCGCTGCTTGGCGATGAGTTTGCGCTGATCGACGCCATCGATGAACTGCACCTGACGCCCTCAGGCGCCGAGCAGCCGTTCCGGTTTCATCTGTTCAGGCGCCGCGTTTCAGCGTGAGAAGCCGGCCGCGCGCAGCGGTTCCGGCCACGCCTCAGACGGCGTACAGACAAGCGCGGCATTGCGGATGAGCGCGCCGAGCTGTTCGTTGCCGACGAGCTTGGCCGCGACCTCCGGAAAAAACCAAGCGCGTTTGCGCTCTGCGCGCTCCGGCCAGTCGCGCGCCATGGCGTCGACGTGCAGCACGAACGCCGACACGCGCAGCACATCGCGCCCACGCCGGGTCTGCTTCCAGTATTCGAACACGCCGAGCGCCTCCGGCTCGATGCGTCCGCTGACGCCGGCTTCCTCGAAGGCTTCGCGCGCGGCGCACGCGGCCGACGGCGCATCGCCGATCGGCCAGCCCTTCGGCGGCGTCCACCGGCCCGTGCCGCGCGTGGTGACGAGCAGCATCTCGGGACGGCCGCCGGTCCAGCGCACCGGCAGGGCGGCGACTTGAAGGTTAGAAGCACGCATCGGCGGAGGATACGGATCGCCGCTTAAGGTTGCGGAAAACGGTAGGCTTAACGGAAGCTTGCCGGCGCCCGGGCTCGGCCGGGTTCCGGTTTGCGGCCGGATAGGCTAGACGGCGCTCAACAGAGGAGTTTCGAGCGATGGCCGACGAGTGGGTGTTTCCGAAGGGCGAGTTGATGCGCGGCAAGCGCGGCCTGGTCATGGGCGTCGCCAACGACAAGTCGATCGCCTGGGGCATCGCTCAGCAGCTCGCGGCCCAGGGCGCCGAGATCGCGTTCACCTATCAGGGCGAGGCGCTGGAGAAGCGGGTGAAACCTCTGGCCGAGAGCCTGGGTTCGCAAATCGTGCTTGAGTGCGACGCCACCAATGACGCACATCTCGATGCGGTGTTCGATCGCCTGAAGACCGCCTGGGGCGGCATGGACTTCCTCGTCCACTCGATCGCCTTTTCCGACAAGAACGAACTCAAGGGCTCGTTCATCGAGAACACCACGCGCGAAAACTTCCTGCGCTCGATGGACATTTCCGCGTTCTCGTTTGTCGCCGCCGGCAAGCGCGCCGCCAAGCTCATGGGCCGCGGCGGCTCGATGGTGACGCTCACCTATCTGGGCGCCGAGCGGGTGCTGCCGAGCTACAATGTGATGGGCGTGGCCAAAGCGGCGCTCGAGGCCTCCACGCGCTACATGGCGCGCGATTTGGGTCCTGAGGGCAAGCGCGTGAACGCTATCAGCGCCGGCGCCATGCGCACGCTCGCCATCGCCGGCATCCAGGGCGGGCGTGGCCTCATCAGCACTGGCCGCGAATGGTCGGTGATGAAGGAAGATACGAGCATGGAAGGCATCGCCGGCTGCGCGCTCTGGCTGCTCTCGGATTTGGGCCGCTCGACCACGGGCGAAGTCGTGCACGTCGACGCCGGTTTCCACATTGTCGGCGTGCCGAGCACGGATGGGGAATGAGTCCAGAGCCGCTGCCCCCGGAAACCAAATCGGCGCGAAACGAGCGCCGCAAAGCGGTTGCAACCACACTCAACGCACTGAGCGTTGCGCTTATAGTCGCTGCATTGTTTCAACCATTTGCAGGTGGCGAGGCCCCCAGCCTTGAACTCACCTTTGCAGCGATGGCAGTCTTCGTTGTCTTTCAGAACTTGCTGCACTATGTTTTGGGTAGGATTGAGGACTAAGCCATGGACCCCCTGCTTTATGCAATCCTGGTCATTAGCGGCGCCGGAGCACTACTCATGATTGGCGCCTGGCTCGCGTCGCGGCGCCATCGCTAGCGACATCGTGCGGCGGCAAATGACAACTTCCACAGCGGCAAAGCGCATCCTCGCCGCGGCGCTCGGCCTTGGCGGCGCCGCCAACGGCGTTTTCATGCTGGCCGCGCCGGCGCTCTGGTACGACAGCGTGCCGGGGCTGCCGCACACCGGCCCGTTCAATCCGCACTTCGTCGCCGACATTGGCGTTGCGTATATGGTCGCCAGCTTAGGCTTGCTCGCGCGCGCCTGGCGGCCGCGCTATTGGCCGGCGGCCGTGGCGGGCGCGGCGTTCTTCCTTGGCCACGCCGCGATCCACGTCTTCGACATCGTGCTCGAGCGAACCGGAAACGCCGGCGTCGATGTGGCGCTGGTGATCGTCCCGGCACTGCTCGCGGCGTGGGCGGCGTGGCCGAGCAAAGGAGAAGCGCCATGATCGGCTGGATCGCCAACCGCTTCATCGACGGCTTCGCCAAACGCTACGATTACGACCCCGCCTATATGCGCGCCATGGTGCGCGATGCGCCGGAAGCCTTCTTCAAATTCGCACGCGTGGCCGACGCCTCGCAGCACCGCAAGGCGGCGCCCGTCGACGCCATTTTCGCGGCGAAGCTCGTGGGCACGGTGGCGGAGGATTGCGGCCCCTGCACGCAGCTTGTCGTCAACATGGCGCGCGAGGCCGGCATGGCCGAAGATCAGATCGCCGCCGTGCTTGAGCGAAACGAAACAGCGATGGAGCGCGATACGGCGCTCGGCTTCCGCTTCGCCGAAGCCATCGTTCATCACGGCGAAGACGATTCCGCGCGCGATGCGGTGCGCGATGCATGGGGCGAACGCGGCGTGATCGAGCTCTCGCTGGCCGTAGCGCTGGTGCGCGTGTTCCCGATGATGAAGGCGGGCATGGGCTATCACAAGGAATGCCGGCGCGTTCGCGTTGGCGCGCGCGACGTAGCGGTTGCTCGCTCAGCCTGAGGCGGCGGCGAGCAGCACCCGTTTCGCCGCTTCGAGTTCGTCGTCCGCCACCAGCAAGCGCCAGCCTCCCATGACGCCGGCGTCGAGCTGACCCGCGACCAGCCCCTGCTCCGGCATGACCACGCCGATGCCCTCGGCCTCCAGCAGCGACTTGGCCACCATGGCTTCCGGCAACGAGGCGAAGGTGACGAGCGTGACGACGGCCATGGCCCATCAAACAACAAAGCCCTCCTCTTGCGAAGCGGGCTTTGCGTTTGCGCTACAGCCTAGCGCGGAAACCAAGGGTAAGTATCACCTTTGGAACGGTTGTTGCGCCACCACAGCGGTTGAAGATTCGCGATCACTGTTGTTCCGCCACGCGCGCGCGGCAGAATGTGATCAATCTCCCAGCCGTACTCCCCTTCTTTTCCGTGTTGATCGTAGCGCATCCAGTTCCCGCAAACGTCCTTGCGATGCACTGCGGGATCCTGACCGGGAACCACCACGCCCTTGCTCCAAACCTGGAGCTTAAGGGCTTCGTCGACCGCAACAAACGGATAGCCAAAGTAGACCATCTCACACTCTCCACGACTTCTCGCGAGATGGGCTTGACAAGCGATTCGGCGAGAATCATCGTCCCGCTTGGCACCGAACCGTTCTCCCGCAGCCCATCACCAGATGTAGCAGGAGGCGTCGGAACCACGGCCGCGTGAGGGTCTCAATCACCCTCCGCGGCCATTGTGGTTCCGACACGCCACGTTCTCGTTATATCTCGTGATTCGCTGTTGCTGCAAAACAGCCGTCAATACTGATGCGAGCCCAAGCCAGGTTCGACTAACAACAAAGCCCGCCTCTTGCGAAGCGGGCTTTGCATTACTCTCAATCTGGAAGTTCTAGTCGCCCGAGCTTTCGCGGCGCGGACGGCGATCACGATCGCCGCCGCCGCCGTGACGACGCGGGCCGCGGTCGCTGCGATCGCTGCGTTCGCGGCGCGGACCTTCGTCCAGCGCTTCGGCGCCCATCTCAGCCGAGAGGTCGGCGCCGGTGGCCTGATCGACCACCTTCATCGAGAGGCGCACCTTGCCGCGATCGTCGAAGCCAAGGAGCTTCACCTTCACGACATCGCCTTCCTTGACCACATCGCCCGGCTTCTCGACGCGCTCGCGCGCCAGCTGGGAGACGTGCACCAGGCCATCCTTGGCGCCGAAGAAGTTCACGAAGGCGCCGAACTCCATCACCTTCACGACCTTGCCTTCGTAGATCTGGCCGATTTCCGGTTCGGAGGTCAGCGACTTGATCCACTTCACCGCCGCTTCGATCGAATCGGCGTTGGCGGAAGCCACCTTCACCGTGCCGTCGTCCTCGACATTGATCTTGGCCCCGGTCTTTTCGACGATTTCGCGGATCACCTTGCCGCCCGTGCCGATGACATCGCGGATCTTGTCGACCGGGATGTTGATCTGGACGATGCGCGGCGCGTTGGCGCCGACGCTTTCGCGCGGCGCGTTCAGGGCTTTGTTCATCTCGCCCAGAATGTGCATGCGGCCGGCGTGCGCGCGATCGAGCGCCACCTGCATGATCTCGGTGGTGATGCCCGCCACCTTGATGTCCATCTGCAGCGAAGTGATGCCCTTCTCGGTGCCGGCGACCTTGAAGTCCATGTCGCCGAGGTGATCCTCATCGCCCAGGATGTCGGTCAGCACTTCGAAGCCGTAGTCTTCGAGGATGAGGCCCATGGCGACGCCGGCGACTGGCGCCGAAATCGGCACGCCGGCATCCATCAGCGCCAAAGACGAGCCGCACACCGTGGCCATCGAGGACGAGCCGTTACTCTCGGTGATCTCGGAGACGAGGCGCACCGTGTACGGGAATTGCTCGGCGCTCGGCAGCACCGCTTTCATCGCCCGCCACGCCAGCTTGCCGTGGCCGATTTCGCGGCGCCCAGCGCCGCCCATGCGGCCGGTTTCGCCGACGCTGTAGGGCGGGAAGTTGTAGTGGAGCATGAAGCGCTCCTTGGTGGTGCCCGAAAGCGCGTCGATGAATTGCTCGTCCTCGGCCGTGCCCAAGGTGGCGACGACAATGGCTTGCGTCTCACCGCGGGTGAACAAGGCCGAGCCGTGCGTGCGCGGCAGGAAGCCGACCATGGACTCGATCGGGCGCACCTTGTCGACGGCGCGGCCGTCGATGCGGCCCTTCTCCTTGACGATGCGGGTGCGGACGATGTCGCTTTCGACTTCCTTGAACACTTCCTTGATCACGTTGGCGTCGTAGCCGTCCGGATTGGTCTCGCTCTTGACCAGAGCGGCCTTCGCCTTCTCACGCAGTTCGCCGACCGTGCCGTAGCGCAGGTCCTTCTTGGTGATGGTGTAGGCCTTGGCCAGATCGGCGCCGACGAGGTCCTTGATCTTGGCCTTCAGCGCCGAATTGTCCGGCGGCATGAACTCGAACGGCTCCTTGCCGGCTTTCTCGGCCAATTCGATGATCGCGTCGATCACCGGCTGCATGCCCTTGTGCGCCATGTTGAGCGCTTCGAGCATCTGCGCTTCGGTGAGTTCCTTCACTTCCGACTCGACCATCATGATGGCGTTGGCGGTGCCGGCGACGACGAGATCGAGGTCGGACGTCTTCATCTGCTCGATGGTCGGATTGAGCACGGGCTTGCCGTCGATCCAGCCGACGCGGCTGGCGCCGATCGGGCCCATGAACGGCACGCCGGAAATCGTCAAAGCGGCAGACGCGGCGACCATGGCCAGCAGATCGGACTCGTTTTCATTGTCCCAGCTCAGCACCGTGATGATGACCTGCACTTCGTTCTTGAAGCCATCAACGAAGAGCGGACGGATCGGGCGATCGATCAGGCGCGACAGCAGCGTCTCGCGCTCGGTGGGGCGGCCTTCGCGCTTGAAGAAGCCGCCGGGAATGCGCCCGGAGGCGAAATACTTCTCTTGGTAGTTCACGGTCAGCGGGAAAAAGTCCTGACCGGGTTTTGCTTCCTTCGCATAAACGACCGTCGCCAGCAGAGCGGTCTCGCCCCAGGTGGCGTAAACGGCGCCGTCGGCCTGGCGCGCGACCTTGCCGGTTTCGAGCGTGAGCTTGCGCCCCGCCCAATCGAGGGAAACGGATTTCACATCAAACATCATCGTACTCCAGGCGGTGAGGCCCCTGCCTCATCGCCGATAATGCGCAGGCGGCGATCCGCTGCGCGAATTGCCTCCGGCCCGGATGGCCGGAGGTTCGTTCAAACGCGAATGGCGAGTGGTGAGTGGCGAATGGGGCGCGAACGTGCATTTTCACTGCAGCCATTCGCTATTCGCCATTCGCCATTCGCTAACTGCGCCTAGCGGCGCAGACCCAACTTTTCGATCAGTGCTTGGTAGCGCGCGGAATCGCGGCTCTTCAGATAATCGAGCAACCGGCGGCGCTGGCTGACCATTTTCAGCAAGCCTTGGCGCGAGTGGTTGTCTTTCTTATGCGTCTTGAAATGCTCGGTCAGGTTGGCGATGCGCTCGGAGAGGATCGCCACTTGAACTTCCGGCGAGCCGGTGTCGTTCTTGGCCTTGGCATTGTCTTTAATGAGCGCGGCTTTGCGCTCTGCTGAAATCGACATCGGTACTCCTCTTAGTTTGCGATGTTGAACACGCGGCTCGGCTCGAAACGGCCGGCTCGCACGTCGCCCAGCGCAACGGCCTTGCCCTCGTAGAGAGCGACGGCCGCCCGGGAGGCGTCGACACCGCCAATCGTGCGGTCCCGAAACTTCGGCTTCAGCGCCTCCACCACATGCGGGAGGAGGACGATGGGCCGTCCCTGTCTGAGCTTGAACGCGTCCTCTCCGTTGATGGCCAGGGCCGGGATGTCGTCCAGCGCGGTCTCAACGGGTTTCAGGCGTTCTGACGCGGCGCCCTTCTGACCCAAAAGCTGCAATTCGTCCAGTGTGACGCTTTCGGCCTCGGTGAAGGGCCCGACGGCGGTGCGGCGCAGCCGCCAAACATGGCCTTCCGCGCCAAGTTTTGCCGCCAAATCGCGGACCAGAGCGCGGATGTAGAAGCCTTTGCCCGAGCGGATGCGGAAAGTGGCGAGATCCGGGCTCTCGGTTTCAACGAGTTCGGCCTCGTAAACCGTGACGCGGCGCGGCTCCAGCTCCACCGCTTCGCCGGCGCGGGCGATGTCGTAGGCGCGCTCGCCATCGACCTTCACGGCGCTGAACTGGGGCGGGACCTGCTCGATCTCGCCCAGGAAATCCTTGAGCGCCGCGCGAATGCTTTCCGGCGCGGGCCGCACATCGCTGGCGGCGATCTCCTTGCCCTCGCGATCCTGGGTGTCGGTGGAGACGCCCCATTTGATGGTGAAGAGGTAGGTCTTCTTCGCTTCCATTAGCCACGGCACCGTCTTGGTGGCTTCGCCCAGCGCGATCGGCAATACGCCCGACGCCAGCGGATCGAGCGTCCCAGCATGACCGGCCTTCTGGGCGTTGAAGATGCGGCGGATGGCGGCGACGGCGTGCGTCGAAGTCATGTCGTCGGGCTTGTCGAACACGACCCAGCCGGAGACGTCGTCGCCCTTCTTGCGGCGGGACATTTAGCTCGACTCCTCCCCTCCCCCTTGTGGGGAGGGGGCAGGGGGTGGGGGAGAAGCGGCGGCGTGCAAGAGTTCGCACGAACTATGGTCCGCCGGCGTCCTCGCCGGCATGCGCTCCATCGAGCAAACGCCGGGGTTGGTCGGTAGCCAGGGCGCCGTGCGGGCGAGGACGCCCGCGCTCCATATCGGCGCACCAACTTGCAGGCATGGAGCCTCACCCCACCCCCTGCCCCCTCCCCTCGCGGGGAGGGGGAGATGGATAGCGCGTTCGCTCACCCTCCCTCTCCATGCTTCAAATCCCGCGCGACTTCCGGGCTGGCGAGCAATTCGTCGATGTGACGCGCTTCGTCGTAGGAGATGTCGGGCTGGAAGTGCAGCTCGGGCGTGAAGCGCAGATCGACGGCGCGCGCCAAGCGTGCGCGCAGGAAACCCGAAATGCGCGAAAGCCCGTTGGCGATGCGTTGCGGATCTCCCGGGCCAAGCGAAGAGACGAAGGCGGTCATGTGCTTCAGATCGGGCGAGGCGCGCACTTCGCCGATGGTGATCGAGGCGCCTTTCAGGTCCGGATCGCGCAAATCTTCGCGCTGAACGATGTCGACCAGCGCATGGCGCACCAGTTCGGCGGCGCGCAATTGGCGCTGCGATGGCCCTTCATGGCCGCGGGAATGGCGCTTCATGCTATTGCGCTGTGTACGAGTAGGTGTTGCAGAGTTGCGGATCGTTGTTCGAGGGCGGCTGGTTGGCGCCGCTGAACGCCGCGATCTTGAAGGTCCAGCGCCCTGAGCCGTCGACGAATTCGCTGACAGCAAGGTAGGTGGTCACCGCTTCGCCGCAGAGCCCGCCGTTCGACGCGCTTCGCGTGACGTTCTCGGCATTGACCCGGTAAAGAAATGCGTCGACGCGCGGATCGCCGCCGAGCACCGCCGCGAAACTTTGCCCGCCGACGCCCGAGCGCGAATCCGCCGGCACCACGTTGTAGGGTTGCGCGATGATGGTGATGCCGGTCGCGAACGCAAACACCAAAGGCCCGCCGCGGCGGTCCTGCAGGCTGACGCGGAGATTGCCGGTGATCGAACGCGCATCGTCATTGGCCGCACGCCACTGCGAACGCGCCACCGCCGGCTCTTCCTGCGGCACGGTATCGACGCGCGTCTCCGGCTCGACGACCGTGACCGGCCGCTCGCCGGGCACGCCCGAGTCGCCGCTATTGCGGTCGCAGCCGGCGGCGCCGAACGCCAACACAGCAAGGCCTGCAAAAATCATCTGCCGCATGACACGCCTCAGAGCGAGCGCTGCACCACTTCAACGCTGAAGCACTCGATGACATCGCCCTGCTTGATGTCCTGGAACTGGCCGAAGCTCATGCCGCATTCCTGGCCGGAGACGACCTCGTTCACTTCGTCCTTGAAGCGTTTCAGCGTCGTGAGCACGCCCATTTCCTGAATGACGACGTTGTCGCGCAGGATGCGGACTTTGGCGCCCTTGCGGACGACGCCGTCGCTGACGCGGCAGCCCGCAACCTTGCCGACCTTGGAAATCTGGAAGACTTCCAGCACCTCGGCGTTGCCCAGGAAACTTTCGCGCGTGAGCGGCGCCAGCATGCCCGACATGACGCCTTTGATGTCGTCGATCAGGTCGTAGATGATGTTGTAATAGCGGATCTCGACGCCTTCGCGCTCGGCCAGATCGCGCGCTTCCTTCGAGGCGCGGACATTGAAGCCGATGATCGGCGAGCCCGAGCCCTTGGCGAGCTGCACATCGGATTCATTGATGGCGCCGACGCCCGAAAGCACCACGCGGGCGCGCACTTCCTCGTGCGCCAGCTTCTCGAGCGAACCGACGATCGCCTCGGCCGAACCCTGCACGTCGGCCTTGATCAGAATCGGCAGCTCCTTCGCCGACGAATCCTTGAACTTGGCCATCATGCTTTCGAGCGATGTGCCGGTGCGGGTTCCGGTCGCGACCTTTTGTTTCTTCGCGCGCGCGCGGTAGGCAGCGACTTCGCGGGCGCGGTTTTCGTTTTCGACCACGTTCAGCGCATCGCCCGGTTCCGGCACGCCCTCGAGACCCATGATCTCGACCGGCTCGGAGGGGCCCGCGGTCTGCAATTGCTGGCCGCGCTCGTTGGTGATGGCGCGGATGCGGCCGACTTGAGCGCCGACGACGACGATGTCGCCGCGCTTCAGCGTGCCCTTCTGAATCAGCACGGTCGCGACGGTGCCGCGGCCCTTGTCGAGCTTCGACTCGATCACGATCGCTTCGGCGGCGCGATCGGGATTGGCCTTCAAATCCATCACTTCCGATTGCAGCAGGATGGTCTCGACCAGCTTGTCGAGTCCGGTTTTCTTCAACGCCGAGACCTCGACCGACAGCGTCTGGCCGCCGTGAGTTTCGGTGACGATCTCATGCTGCAGCAGATCGGTGAGCACGCGCGTCGGATTGGCGTCGGGCTTATCGATCTTGTTGATGGCGACAATGATCGGCGCGCCGGAGGCGCGGGCGTGATGGATGGCTTCCACGGTTTGCGGCATGACGCCGTCATCGGCGGCCACCACCAGCACGACAATGTCGGTGACTTGCGCGCCGCGCGCGCGCATCGCCGAGAACGCGGCGTGGCCAGGCGTGTCCAAGAAAGTGACGCGCTGGCCGTCCTTCAGGCGCACCTGATAGGCGCCGATATGCTGGGTGATTCCGCCAGCTTCGCCGGAGACGACATCGGTCTGGCGCAGCGCGTCGAGCAGCGAGGTCTTGCCGTGGTCGACGTGACCCATGACGGTGACGACCGGCGGGCGCGGCAACAGATGCTCGTCCGTGTCGGCGTCGCCCGAGAGCCCCTCTTCGACATCCGATTCCGCCACACGCCTCACCGTGTGGCCCATTTCGGTGGCGATCAGCTCTGCGGTGTCGGCGTCGAGCTCGTCCGACTGCTTCAGCATCTGGCCCTGACGCATCATGAACTTGATGATGTCCGCGACGCGCACGGCCATGCGGTTCGATAATTCCTGAACCGTGATCGATTCCGGGATGACGACTTCGCGCTTGATCTGTTCGCGCTCGCCGCCGCCGCCCATCATCTTGGCGCGGCGTTCCTTCTCTTTCTGCTGCGCGCGCCGGTAGGCGGCGAGCGAGCGCACGCGGTCGTCGTCGCCAGCCACTTCGCGCTCGACCATGTCGAGCGTCAGCTTGCCTTCACGGCGCTTAGGTTCGCCCTTCTTCGCCGGCTTCACCGGCGCCGCCGGGATCGGCTTGCGCGCCGACTTCACCCGCCCGCCAAGTTCGTCGAGCAAGGAGGGGCCATTCTGCTGCGTGGCGCTTGTGGTTGTGTTGGCAACCGCGGCGGCGCGCGCAGCCGCGCGTTCAGCGGCAACGGCGGCCAATTCTTCTTCCGCCTGCTCGGCGCGGCGGCGCGCTTCGGCTTCAGCCTCGATGGCGGCAAGCTCGGCGGCCTTGCGGCGCTGCGCATCGTCGAGCGCGCGGCGCTGATCTTCCTCTGCGCGCATGCGTTGTTCGCGCGCTTCGCGCTCGGCCGCGGCGCGGCGCACCGCCTCTTCGCGGCGGCGGGTTTCGTCGTCGGTGATGGCGCCCGGCGCCGGCTTCGGCGGCAGCGGCGCCACCGGCTCGGGCATGGCGGCCTTCTGCTTCAACGGCGGCGGCACGCCAGGCCCCGGCGCACCCGGCGCCGCGGGCGTTGCGCCAGGGCGATTGATCGAGCGCTTCTCGCGCACCTCGACGGCGACCTGCTTGGTGCGGCCATGGCTGAAGCTCTGACGCACGGTGCCGGTTGCGGTCGTGCGCGTCAGCGTCAGCGGCTTGCGGCCGGAGGGAGCTTCTTTTTGTTCGTTGCCGTCAGACATGCAGTAGTGTTGCCAATCCTAAATTCGTCGTCACGCGTCGTCTCAAATATCGCCCTGCTCGCCGCGGCTCTGGACTTGCGATCCAGCCTCCGCGCCGCCCAGTCCCAGACCAGCCGAGCGCCAGGGTGTGGGCCAAGAGGCTGGAACGAGGGCGCGAAAACCCGCCAGACGGCCGATATCCGCCGCCCAAGCCTCCGCCAAGCGCTCTTGAAGCAGGCAAGCGTGTATCACACGTTCGCGGCCCAGCGCCACGCCCAAATCCGCCGCGTCAAAGCAGCCAACCGCCGCGGGCGGGCGACCCCAGAGCCCTATATGGAGGCTCATCAGCCTTTCGCGACCCTCCTCGGCGCCGTCAGCCGCTTCGATCAGCACCGGAACCGGTTGCGATCGAATCGCCGCCTCCACTTGCGTCGCGCCCGCAGCAATCGCGCCGGCGCGGCGGGCCATGCCCAGCATGTCGAGGCAGCGGCGCGCCAGCAGCGCCTCGACGCTGTCGGCCAAGCCTTCGGGAACCTTGACCTGCGTCTTGAAGGCGCGCGCGAACGCGCCCTTCTTCGCCGCCTGCTCGATGCTGGCGCGGTCGGCACGCACCCAGGCGCCGCGCCCCGGCAGCTTGGCGGCCACGTCGGGCGTCACCACGCCATCGGGCGACAGCGCGAACCGCACCAGGTTCGCGCCGCTTTCGCTTTCATGACTGACGATGCAGCGCCGCTCGCGTTCGCGGCGCTGACCCTCAGCCTCTATCCGGGAAGACGCTGGCGACATCGTCGGCGTCTCCTTGCATTGTTTCGGGCGTTTCTTCGGGTTCCGGTTCCGGCGGCGCCTCGATCCAGCCGGCCGCGATGCGCGCGTTCAACACCAGCGCGTCGGCTTGTTCCTGGGTGAGCTGGTATTGCTCCAGCACGCCCGGCTCGCGCACACGCTCACCATTCTTGGTTTCGAAATAGCCGCGAATATCGTCGCCGATGAGGCCGGCGAAATCCTCGAGCGTTTTCACGCCCTTTTCGCCCAACGTGACCAGCATCGGCGCGGTCAGTCCCGGCACCGCTTTCAGATCGTCGGCGACGCCGAGCGCAACGCGTTTGGCTTCCAGTTCGGCGGCGAGCTTGTCGAGATATTCCTGCGCACGCGCCTGCAATTCCTCGGCGATCTCGTCGTTCAAGCCTTCGATCGAAGCCAGTTCGATCGAGTCGACATAGGCGATTTCCTCGACCGTCTCGAAGCCTTCCGACGCCAGCAGCTGGGCGAACATCTCGTCCACTTCCAGCGCCTTGACGAAAAGTTCGGTGCGGGTGGCGAACTCCTTCTGCCGGCGCTCGGATTCTTCCGCTTCGGTGAGGATGTCGATCGACCAGCCAGTGAGCTGCGACGCCAGACGCACGTTCTGGCCGCGACGGCCGATGGCGAGCGAGAGCTGCGCTTCGCCAACCACCACTTCAACCCGCGCGTCCTCGGGGTCGAGCACCACCTTGGTCACTTCCGCCGGCTGCAGCGCGTTGACGATGAAGGTCGCCGGATCGGGCGACCAGGGGATGATGTCGATCTTCTCGCCCTGCA
>FKKE01000419.1_pt1 | contig 19483 bp, 17 predicted proteins | sample 1106331 | NCBI WGS metagenome assembly FKKE01 (sample SAMEA3931202, study PRJEB13176) | freshwater metagenome | biome: Drinking water system; feature: drinking water; material: freshwater | place: China | collected 2013-02-06 | reverse complement strand
TCGAGCGCAAGATCGAAGGGGACCGAGTGCAGCGTATCGCGCTCGATTCCGCGTCATGGACGCCGGGAAAGGTACTCAAGAAGGTCTCGAAGCACTTCATCTGGATCGTGATCGCATGGTGGACCGGCGGCGTATGGGTTCTCTATTTCGCGGACGCGCCGACACTCGTGAAGGAACTCGCGACCTTTCAGGCGCCGGCAATCGCGTGGATCGCAATTGGTATCCTCACCTTCACGACCTATTCACTCGCGGGCCTGATGCGGGAGCAGGTCTGCATCTACATGTGTCCGTGGCCTCGGATACAGGCGGCACTAACGGACGAGCACGCCCTTAACGTCACCTATCGTTACGATCGTGGAGAGCCGCGCTACTCCTTGAAGAAGGCGGAGCACCAGCGTGGCGCCGGACTTCCTGCCGGCGACTGTATCGACTGCAATCAATGCGTCTGGGTTTGTCCAACCGGCGTCGATATTCGTAACGGCAATCAGCTCGACTGCATTCAATGCGGATTGTGCATCGATGCCTGCGACGACGTGATGAAAAAGATTGGCCGGCCGCAGCAACTGATTGCCTACGATAATGACATCAATATCCGCCGCCGCGCGGAAGACCTCCCGAACGCTTACCGCCTGCTTCGTACGCGCACTGTTCTGTACGCCGTGATCATCGCGCTCGTCGGCGCCATCATGATTTTCACGCTCTCGACGCGCAGCGAGGTCGGCATCAGCCTGATACACGACCGCAACCCCGTATTCGTCCGCCTGAAGGACGGCGCGGTGAGAAATGCCTACACGATCCGGGTCGCGAACAAGCAACTGGAAAGGCGCACATTCCGCATTTCGATCGAGGGCTTCGCGCGCGGCAATTACGAAATCGTCGGCGTGCAGACGAATTCTATCGGGGAGATGATCGTCGAAGTAGGCCCGGATCAGACCCAGGAGTTCCGGTTGCTGATCACCAACTACGCCGAACTCCCGCGCGAGGCATCGATTGCGATCAGGGCAAGAATTACCGACGTGAAGACCGGCCAGACCGCAGCCGCAAGCGGCTACTTCCAGGGTCCGTAACCAGATGGAGCACACGAAAAATGAATCGTGCAGGTGAAATGAAGGTTTCCGGCAGAATGGTGCTGGTGACGCTGGTGGCGTTCTTCGCGATTATTGCTTCGGTCAACGCCCTGATGGCGACGTTGGCTATCCGCACCTTCGGCGGGGTTGAAGCTGAAAATGCATATCGTGCCGGTCTGGAATTCGCGCGCGAATTGGGCGCCGCTCGCGAGCAACAGGCGCGTAACATTCAGGTCGACATCGCGACGAGAAGACTTGCGGATGGAAGAACGGACTTCAGGCTGACCACGGGCAATATCGACGCAGCCGCCGGCTCGCAACTTCGTGTTGTCCTTGAACTCCGGCATCCGGCAGACCGCCGTCACGACCAGACCGTGGTGATGAACCGCATCAGTGCCGGAACATTCGGCGCGCAATCGGAGATCGCCCCGGGGCAATGGAATGTACGTATTTCGCTCGACCGGAGCGGGGAGCGCATCTTCCGCTCCGTGAACCGGATCGAGATCCGGTAGTATTATGGCGCAAAGCATCGCGCATCGCGGCATCCCGTTTGCAGCCAAAGCTGCAAACGAAGAGAGCTGCGAGCGGCAGTTCGCGATCGAAGGCATAACCTGCGCCGTCTGCGTCCAAACAATCGAGGACGGGCTTGCGGATTGTCCAGGCGTCGAGCAGGCACGGGTGAATTATTCTACGCAGCGCCTGACCGTGCGCTGGAAGGGCGGGCCGAATGCGGGCGCGCAAATCGCCGAGAGGGTCCGGAAACTCGGCTATCGTGCGCATCCGCTACGAAAGACCGTGGATGACAGCGAGCGCAAATATGCGCAGTGGCTGTTGCGCTGTCTTGCGGTCTCCGGTTTTGCGGCAATGAACGTGATGCTGCTGTCGGTCTCGGTGTGGTCCGGCAACGCGACCGACATCACGATAGAGACGCGAGACTTCTTTCACTGGCTCTCGGCGCTGATCGTTCTGCCTGCTGTGTCCTATGCAGGCCAACCGTTCTTCCGTAGCGCGATCGGCGCTTTGCGCACCGGCCGCGTCAATATGGATGTTCCGATCTCGCTCGGCATCATGCTCGCGTTAGGTCTGTCCCTCTACGAGACCTCGACGCATGGCATTCACGCCTATTTCGACTCCGCGATCATGCTCGTTTTCTTCCTGCTCGTCGGCCGGTATCTCGAGCAGGTGACGCGGCAGCGCATGCGCACGGCCGCGCATAACATTTCTTCGCTGCGCGCCTCAGCAGCAACACGGATCGAGGATGGGCGTCTCGTTCTCGTGGAGGCAGACGATCTCAGGCCGGGGGATATCGTTCTGGTGCGTCCCGGTGATCGCTTTCCTGCGGACGGCGTGATCGTCGATGGCGTGGGCACCATCGACGAAAGCATCGCAACCGGGGAAACCGCGGGTGTGCCGGCAAAGCCGGGCGGGAAAGTGCTGGCAGGCACGATGAGTCTGGATGGCAGCTTTCGGGTGAAGATCCATACCGCTGCGCGCAATTCCTTCGTGGAGAATCTCGAACGTCTTATCGATACCGCAGTCGAGTCGCGGCTCCCCTATATGCAGATTGCGAACCGCGCGGCGCGGCTCTATGCGCCGATCGTTCATCTGACCGCGCTGCTCACGCTTGCCGGGTGGCTGCTTGCCGGCGCGGGATTCCATACCGCCATTGTAACTGCAATCGCGGTGCTGATCATCACTTGTCCTTGCGCGCTCGCGCTGGCAGTCCCGACCGTGCAGGTTGTATCGATGGGCGAGATGTTCCGGCAGAGAGTTCTTGTGAACGACGCCGATCTTACGGAGCGCCTCGCCGAAGCGGATACCGTCGTTTTCGACAAAACCGGCACACTGACGATGCCTGAAACGGCGGTCTGCAATATGGAAGAGATCGCCGGCCACTTGCAGCGCATCGCTGCACGCCTTGCTGCGGGAAGCAGGCATCCGCTGGCGCGTGCGATTGCGCGAATGAACGGCGAGCCGATGCCGTTCGCCAATATTACCGAAGAACCAGGACGCGGCGTAAGGGCGGTCGCGGACGGCGTGGAAGTCAGGCTCGGTAGCGCTGCATTCTGCGATGTGACGCCGGACGAAGCGTCGTTCCGCGCAGATACGTCTTCGATTTACCTAAGAGCGGGAGACCGCGTTGCGGAATTTCGTGTCGGGCAGCGCATCAGGCAGGACGCGGCAAAGGTCGTTTCCGAATTAAAGCGCCGTGGCTACAGCGTCATGATCCTTTCCGGTGACAGGGCAGGGCCCGTGGAATCGGTCGCGCGCAGCCTGGGTATCGATGCATGGACTGCGAGCTGTACGCCGGATCGGAAAATTACCGAGCTGGAACGCCTGCGTAATGCCGGCCACAAAGTGCTCATGGTGGGTGACGGGCTGAACGATGCTCCTGCGCTTGCCGCGGCCTACGTCTCGCTGTCGCCGATCAGCGCAGCCGATCTGACGCAGGCTCATGCGGATGGAATGTTTCTCGGAGACAGCCTGCGGCCTGTGCTCGACGTGATCGATATTGCGAAGCAGGCGAAACGGATCATGTTGCAGAATCTTGCGCTCGCAGTCGTATACAATGTCATTGCGATTCCGCTGGCGATTGCCGGCTATGTAACGCCACTGGTCGCGGCTGCGGCGATGTCCGGCTCATCGATTTTAGTCAGCACGAATGCGCTGCGCGCGAAGCGCTGGAAAGTAGAGAACAGCAGCCCTGATTTGAGGCGCAACGAGGCGCTGGCATCATGAACATTCTCGTATTTCTGGTTCCGGTCGCGTTGGGCCTCGGGCTGCTCGGGCTTGCCGCGTTCTTATGGTCCGTGAAGTCCGGACAATACGAGGATATGGAAGGCGCAGCCTATCGCGTTTTGCGCGATGACGATCTGAGAGACGGTTGACTGGAATCTAGTATTTACCCGCAACAAGAGGACATCATGCCGGCCATGAATGCGAAGAGAACAGGTGCTGCATTCTCGGCGCTCCTTTTCCTGCTGAGCCTGTCGTCGGTGGGAGCGCAGCCTGCGCAGGATCCGGGCCGTGCATTGTTAACGAAGCACTGCGCGCAATGCCACGGGATTTCCGCAGGAGAGAAGAGCCGGCATCAGGCAGCACCCGGCTTTGCGCAGATCATGAAGCGGTACCGCGCGGAAATGCTCGCGGAGGCGTTGGCCGAGGGGCTGACAACGGGCCACCCGGACATGCCCCTTTTCACATTCGAGCCCGATGAAGTGGCTGCAATCGTGAGGTACCTCGACACGCTTTCGAGGTAGTATCTGCGCAGTGCGGGCAGACTTGCGCGGGTACCATGTCGACCTACCGGATTGCCGAACTGCTGGCGCCTCGATCCGTCGCAGTGATTGGCGGAAGCGAACGGGAAACCTCCGTCGGCCGTTCCGTCCTGAAAAATCTCCGCGAGGGCGGCTTCGCCGGCCATATCGGTCTGGCAAATGCCAAATACAACTCGCTGCTTGGTGTCGCGGCCAGGAAGTCCGTCGCTGCGCTTGAAGTAGTTCCCGATCTCGCAGTCATCACTACGCCTGCCGCAACAATTCCTCCACTGATCGAGGAACTTGGCCGGGCTGGCTGCAAGGCCGCCATCGTGATCAGCGCCGGTCTGGGACGGGGAGAAGGATCGCACTTCGAGCAGGCGCGCCTCGCTGCAAGGAAGCACGGCATGCGCGTGGTGGGGCCGAACTGCATCGGCGTACTCACACCATCGGTGGGGCTCAACGCGAGCTTCGCCGCGCACATGCCGATGCCGGGCGATCTCGCGCTGATTTCGCAATCCGGCGCGATCGTTTCCGGAATCGTCGAATGGGCATCGGCGCGCGGGATCGGATTCTCTTCCATCGTTTCCGTCGGCGATCAGATGGATGTCGATTTCGGCGATCTGCTCGATCACTTCGCAAATGACGGACATACCCGCGCCATCCTTATGTATGTCGAGTCAATCAAGGACACGCGGAAATTTATGTCGGCGGCGCGCGTAGCGGCGCGGTCGAAGCCGGTCGTGGTGTTGAAAGCGGGCCGGTTCGAGCAGGGCGCAAAGGCGGCTGCGACGCACACCGGCGCGCTCGCGGGTTCCGATGCGGTTTATGATGCCGTATTCCGGCGCGCGGGTCTGTTACGGGTTTACGACCTCGAGGAGCTTTTCGACGCGGCGGAAATTCTCAGCGCCGTCCCGCCGTTCAGAGGCGCGAGGCTTGCAATCCTGACAAATGGCGGTGGGCTCGGTGTGCTGGCCGTCGACAAGCATGCAGAAATGGACGGCGTACTCGCCACGCTGTCGCCCGGAACGCTGGATGCGCTGGATCGCGAGCTTCCGGCAAACTGGTCGCGGGCAAACCCGGTGGACATCATCGGAGATGCGGACGCGAACCGGTATGCTGCCGCGCTCGGGACTCTGCTCGACGATGGCGGCAATGACGGCGTGATCGTCATCAACGTACCGACGTCTCTTGCGTCGCCGGTGGAGATTGCGAAACGCGTAGCGGAAGTCGCAAGGACCCATCGCAAGAGGTTCTACCCGCCGAAGCCGGTACTCGCGCTATGGGTCGCGGAGGATCCTGCCGTCCGGGAGATATTCGGAGAAGCGAAGATACCGGTATTCTCATCCGAGAGCGCCGCAGTGCAGGCTTTCGCGCAACTCGTTCGGTACAGTCTGGCGCAGGAAGCGTTGCGTGCGACACCTCCCGCGTTCGCGGACAGCTTCTCGCCCGACCGCGCGGCGGCTAAGCGCATATTGAAAGACGCTCTGGCGGCCGGGCAGCAATGGTTGTCGCCCGAGCAGATGAGCAGCCTGCTGGCGGCCTATCAAATACCCGCTATTCAGTCGCATATCGCCGTCGACGCATCCGAGGCGAGGGTGCTTGCAGACCGCATGCTCGCAAGCTGCGACGCGATTGCGATCAAGGTCCTCTCGCCGGACATCGTGCATAAGTCGGATGTCGGCGGCGTGCGTCTCGGGGTTAAGTCGGGCGCAGATGCCGAGAAGGCCGCAGCCGAGATGCTCGCGCGCGTAGCCAAGTTACGGCCGGAAGCCCGGCTGAACGGCGTGCTGCTTCAGGAGATGATCGATCTGCCGAATGCGCGCGAATTGATCGTGGGCGTGGCAGACGATCCTTCCTTCGGCCGGGTGATTGCATTTGGGCAGGGCGGCGTATCGGTCGAAGTCGTGCGGGACAAGGCGATCGGTCTGCCTCCGCTCGACCTTAACCTCGCACGCTCGCTGGTCGATCAGACGCGCGTCTCGAAGTTGTTGAGCGCCTACCGCAACGTACCTGCCGCCAACCGCGCCGATCTGGAGGCCTTGCTTGTCAAGGTCAGCCAGTTGATTTCGGACATGCCGGAGATCGTCGAACTCGACTTCAACCCGGTGCTTGCGAACGCAGAGCGGGTCGTGGCGCTGGATTCGCGGATCCGAATCCGCGAAACGAAGCTGGCCAAGAGTGCGACGCATCTCGCAATCCGGCCCTATCCGAACGAGTGGGAGCAAACGTTGGAATACGGGGATGGGCGGCGTGCGTTTGTCCGCCCGATCCGGCCTGAGGATGAAGAGTTGCTCCGTGAGTTCTTCAAACACGTCACCGCGCAGGATTCTCGTCTGCGCTTCTTCAATGTGGTGCGCAATCCGGAACATGCATTTCTGGCGCGCCTGACCCAACTCGACTACGCCCGCGCCATGGCATTCGCGGCGCTGGATGAGGAGAACCGGCTTCTCGGCGTGGTCCGGCTACACGCCGACGCGAACTATGAGACCGGCGAATACGCAATCCTTGTCCGTTCCGATCTGAAAGGAAAAGGGCTCGGGTGGAAGCTGATGGAGCTGATCATCCGCTACGCGAAGGCGGAAGGTCTGAAGACGATCGTCGGCGAAGTGCTCACGGAAAACACGACTATGCTCGCGATGTGCGAACGGCTCGGCTTTGAGATCGCAAAAAGCAACGACCAGAACGATCTGATGATCGTGCGGCTGCCGCTTGTTTAGTGCGAAAGCAGGGTCGGCAGCGTCATCGTTTGCAGGATGGTGCGCGTTACGCCGCCGAGCACCCACTCGCGCAGGCGCGAGTGTCCGTATCCGCCCATCACCAGAAGATCGGCCTGAATGTCCGCCGCATGAGAGAGAATGGCATTGCCGGCGTCGATGTCATCTGCTGTGAGCACATCCATGCTGGCATCGATGCCGTGCGTGGATAAGTGCTTTTTGAAGTCCTGCTGTAGTTTCGCTGGCCATTGGCCGTGTCCGATGGTGATGACACTGACGGCTTTCGCGCGCTCCAGAAGTGGCCATGCGTCCGATACCGCGCGTGCGGCCGCGCGGCTGCCGTCCCAGCAAACCAGTACGCGGTTCAGCGAAAGCAGAGTGCGCTGGATGTAAGGCACGGCCAGAACCGGGCGACCGGAATGAAACAGCGCTGCCTCGGCAAAATTCGGTACACTCTGCTCATCCGGTTTGTTCTGCGGAACTACCGCGAGATCGAAGCTCCGCGCGGCCTCGGCGAAGTATTCTTCGCTTTCGTGAAAGCTTGCGCGAACGGTCTTGGCCGATACCTTGGGCGCATGGTCCTTGGCCTGACGCAGGAAGGCAGCGGAACATTCCTGCGCCTCCGCAATAGCTCTCGCGATGAGATCTTCGATAACAGCACCCGGCACGGCGTCGAACGGGCCGGACGCCGGGATGACGGGTTCGATAGCGAGCGCTAGCCCGGAGACCGAAGCGCCAAATTCCTTGGCGACGGATAGCGCATAGGCGTTCGTGCCTTCCGCGTTGGTGTGCCGGGCGAGCGGAAGGATGATGTCGCGAAAGCCGCCGGGTTTTCGGCTCGCAATCGGAATACTGATCGCGCGAACGATCGAGATCCTAGTTGCCTGCATGTCCATCCTCCGCATAGAGCCGGTCGATCGCGCGGTGCCGGCACGCTGTGCATTCACCGAGATACTTGATGTAGCTCTCCCGGAGACGGCCGCCATGATCGGCGAACGAGCGCCACAAATCCTGGCTGCTGCGTGCGCTGAGCAGGGACTGCTGAAGCGCTACGGCCGATAGCAGACCCGCGTTCGCAAGCACGGCGGACTGGTGTGTGAGATCGCTGAGCGTATCGAGGGCAACGTCGATGACGCGCTCGCCCGAGCGGACCGTGTTTTGCAGAGTTACGCGCAGGTTCCCGAAAACTGCCTGGGGATCGGTGGGTACTTGCGGAATGAAGCTCATGACGTCGCCTCCAAATGGCAATGTAAATGCAGGGGCGGCGCGGGTTATTGACGTGAGTCAAGGATTGACGCGCGAGGGCTGCGGTTTGACGCAGAGCAAGGCGCTTTCTGCCTTTCGTGAAACACTTCACAAAATCAATCACTTCATGCGGGGATCGCGATGCCGAAGGATTTGCTTTGTGTCGTGGGAGCTGGTGAGCGGCCTCCGCACGCGCTTGCGCAGGGATTGGCCTTGGCATCGGACTATCAGGCGTCCTGTCAGTTTGTGGCTCTGGTGCCCGGCCCGCCAAAACTCGCCAACATTTTTGGCGCACAGTTCGTCGAGGACCTCATCAGCCAGGCGAATGCCAGAGCTTCAGACGATGCCGCGGCAGTGCGTGCAAATATCGCCGAGCAGGCAAAGGGCAGAGGGATCGAAGCCGGTATTTCAACGGAAACGCGCTCGCTCGCGGAGGCGGCCGCTGCAATCGAAAAGTCTGCGCGTAGCTACGATCTTACGGTCATCGATCGTCCGGAATCCTTTTTCGATGTTTCGGCAGCCATCTTCGAGACCGTGCTGTTCGGAAGCGGACGGCCTGTGCTGGCCGCGGGATGCGGACGCAATCCCGGGCGGTTCAGGCGCGTGCTGCTCGCATGGGACGGATCGGCCCATGCAACCCGGGCGATGGCAGCAGCACTTGCGCTGTTCCCGGGTCTGGAAGAAGTCATCGTTCTTACGGTAATCGGCGAAAAGAGCCTGGATGAACTTGTACCCGGATCGGATATCGCCGCGCATATCCGGCGGCATGGCATGAAAACGGCGGTCGCTTGTATCGATCTCGATCCGCCGGCGGAAAATGCCGGCGCCGGCATCTTGAAGTATGCCAAGGCAAAGGAAGCCGACCTGATCGTGATGGGCGGATACGGACATTCCCGATTCCGGGAACTGGTTCTTGGCGGCGTGACAGAGTATCTGTCGCGGAAATCGGATGTGCCGCTACTGCTCGTTCATTAGAAAAACGGCGGCGTCGATCATCGCCCGAACTTCGTGCGAAAAAACATAACGGCAGCGGCGATCAATGCCGTGGCAATCATCAGCGGAATCCAGATCAGCACCGCGCTGGCAAGGATCAGGAACAGGATGACGCCCAGCGCGATAAGGCCGCCGATCGAGGCGGCCGCGAACAGGATGCGCTTGTAGAGCGGCAACTCGCGATACGCTCTCGCGCGATCCTCGAAAGTCACGAAAACCCATTCGGATTCCTGCCGCGAACCGGATCGATCCGGCGGAATGATCTCGATATCGCGGTCGTTCTTGTCGGTGGACATCCCGGCTCCTGCGTGTGCGGCTCAGGATAGCACAAACGAGCGTTCCCAAGCCCTCCAATGGTTAAACAAAACTTAACGCGGCGGGGCCGGTGGCGGACCCGTCGAAACCCATTGCCAATAATTGGTTGTTAGACAGTACCGTTTAGTACCGCGGATTAAGGGGATTCCGTGTCTGTTTTAAGTAATGTTCCGGTTCATGAACGTGCGGCGTTAGCCGCGCCCGATAGAATTTCTCTTGTGAATTTTCCTGCGGCCTTGAAAAGCCTGATGGATGTTGCCNNTTCGGCTCCGGCGACCCGGCTTCCCGCAGTGTTGAGAACCGTTTTCGCTTGCGATCGCGTTGCCGTGCTTGCGCAGGGCGATGGCCTGCTTGCTGCGCTGGCCGTGGAGCCCGCCACTGCGCTTAATCTTGCGGGTTGGCGGAAGCCGATTACCGATCTGCTCCATGTACGCGAACTGGCGCCCGATGAAGCCGTGCTTTGCTAGGCGAAACGGCGAGCCGGGAGGGCGTGCTGCTGACACTGCCTGTAGGCGTCGATGGCAAAGCCGCTGTCGCGATCCTGATGCTTCCTGCGAGCGCGGCCACTGCCGAACAGCTATCGCTCGCAAGGGCCTGCTCCGCCATAAGCATGGCGAGCCTCCTCGCGGGCGCGAACCGGAATACGGACAAAGAGTCCGAAGCCGGATCGGGCAATCCGGCGCTACAGGATATGCATCTGCTCAAGATGATCCTGGATCATCTGCCGATCAGTCTCACCGTACAGGATAGCGATGGCAGGTTCGTGCTCGCCAATGCAATGGCAGCTGCCGATCTCGCTGTTTCGATCGAAAAGCTGCTTGGCAGCTCGCCCGGCGATTTTCTCTCGCAGGAAGAGGCCATGAGCCGCCGCGAGTGGGAACGCGGCGTGATCGAGGGCGGCAAGACCATCATGGCCGAAACCCGCGTCCCCGACATCGGCGGCGAGCGCATTCTTTTGACATCGCACACTCCCGTGCGGATCACGAACAATACGCTTCTGATTTCGAGTTCCGCCGATATCACCGAGCACAAGGAAACCGAGCGCAGACTGACCGAGCGGGCGCACATCGACAAGCTGACCGGCCTGCCGGATCGCGTGCGGATCGCGGAGCACGTCGATAGCATCATTCAGGGAGACAACCCGGAGCCTCTTGCGCTCGCATTCATCGACCTCGACAACTTCAAGCATGTAAACGACTACTACAGCCATGCCACCGGCGATGCGTTGCTGGTGAAGATCAGCGAGCGCATCACGGCGAAGCTCATGCCCGGCGATATGCTCGCGCGTATCAGCGGCGACGAGTTCGTGCTGTTGCTCGCAGGTTGCAGAAACAAGGATGCCGTGAGCGGCCGCATCGAGGACATTCTCGCGGAAATCAAGCGGCCCTTCCACATCGAAGGCTTCGAGATATTCACGTCCTGTTCGATCGGCGTGAGCTTTTACCCGGTGCACGGGCGCAACTACGAAACGCTTCGCCGCAATGCCGACGGGGCGATGTACGGCGCAAAGACGAAAGCCAAGGGGCAGGCGCTCTACTTCGACGACGGCCTCGGCGAGAAGATCGCGGCACGCATGGAAGCCGAGCAGCGTCTCCGGCTCGCGATCCGCGACCATCGCTTCGTCTGCGCCTTTCAGCCCAAAGTCGACATGCACACGCAGGAAGTGGTCGGATTCGAAACGCTCGTGCGCTGGCGCGATAGTGACGGCGAGATCCATACGCCCGGGCAGTTCATAAGCCTCGCGATCGAACTCGGAATCATCAATCCGATTACGAACTTCGTGCTCAGCGACACGATTGCATCGCTGGAGCGGCTCGATGCGGCGTTCGGCCCGAACACAAGCGTCAGCATCAATATCGGCGCCAAGCAGGCGAGCGATATCGGCTTCATGACGCTCTTGAAGGATACGATCCGGGAAAGCGGATGCGCGAACCGGCTGATCCTCGAAATCACTGAAGACGCAATCGTCGATAACGGTCTGTTCCAGTCGAAGGTTCTTCCGGGCCTTCGCGAAATGGGCGTGCGTATCTCGATCGACGACTTCGGTACCGGCTATTCGTCGCTGAGCGCGCTCGCCGACATCATCGCCGACGAGATCAAGATCGACAGGTCCTTCATTTCGCGGATCAACGAACGCCCCCGCAGCCAGAGCGTTCTGAAAGCGATCGAGTCGCTGGCCATATCGCTGGGCATGAGCATGGTCGCAGAGGGCGTAGAGACCGAGGAAGAACTGATCTACTTGCAGACGGCAAGCCGCATCAGGCTCGCGCAAGGGTTCTACTTCTCGAAGCCCATCTACCTCGACGAGTTGCGCAGCGGCGCTAAGTTCGGCGAACGCATCAGCGAAACCCGGGTGAGCGCGCCGGGAAGAACCAGCGGCCGGCTGATGGCGCCGGCCCGCGCGCGTTAAAGCGGATTATCCTGCTAACAGAAGATCGGCAAGGTTGCGCTAGCGGCGCAAGAGCGGATTATCCAGAGGCGCCGAGATCGGCTTTTTTAGAAGGCTTAGCCGTGTCGCATCGATCGGAGTCGATGCCTGCGGAGCGGCAGCAGGCTGATGCGGCTGGAGCGAAGGTGCATCGGCATGCGCTGAAGGCGCGGCCGCCGGCGCAAACGAAGGCTGCTCGTCTTGCGTGCCGTGCTGGCTCATGGTCGCCTTCCGCCAGCGGTCGATCACGGCGCTGATGAAATCGCCTTCGATGTTCTCGCCGGCAATGCCTGCGTTGGTCGCATAGGACGCGCTTTTCGGGATCGCGTGCGCCGCGAGTTCGGGGAAGGTGAGCCGTGTCGGCAGCGGCACGCCCGCGCCGAATGCGATAGCCTCGCGCGTGCCGAGCGAAGGCACGAAATCGAACAGATCGGCACCGTGGTCGGCGACTGCGGAGCGCAGAAGCGCCTGGTCGCGGTCGTTCGACATGCGCATCGCAAACAGCGTCCCGCACTGGGAGATGATGGTGGGATCGAGTTCGGCCGGACGCTGCGTGACGAGCCCGAGATAGACGCCGTGCTTGCGGCCTTCCTTGGCGATGCGCGCAAGCGCGCGCCGGGTCGGCGCAAAGCCCGCTGTACGATCCGCGGAAGCATATTTGTGCGCTTCCTCGCACACGAAAAGCAGCGGCACTGCACCGTCGCTCCACAGGCCGAAGTCGTAGGCGAGGCGTGTGAGCACGGAGACGACCGGCTCGACGACTTCCGAGGGGAAGCCCGCGAGCTGCATGATCGTCATGGTCTTGCCGTTCGGCTGGAGGCGGAACAGCTGGCTGATCGATTCCGCCATGGTGTCGCCGCCGACATTGGCGCGCTCGAACATGAACGCGTAGCGCGGATCGTTGCTGACGGTTTCGATGCGCGTAATCAGGCGCTGATAGATCATGCGCGAGGAGCGGTTCTCGAGCTTGCCCATGCGGTCGTCGATGATCGCAAGAAGATCGGCAAGGCGATAGGGCACCGGCGTATCGACAGTGTAGCCGATGTTCTTCGCTTCCGGGCGCTTGATGCCCGGACGATCCGTAGTGTTGCGATACTGGTTGTAGTTCGCCTTCGCGATCGGGATCAGTTCGGCGAGAATGTCCGTCTCTTCCTGCAAGCCAGGACGACCCGCAAAAAATACGTCGACGATCTCCTCGAAGTTGAAGAGCCAGAACGGCAGGCGAAGGTTCGCCGGATTCATCACGTCGGCATGGGTGCCGAACGAGCGGTGATACTCGTTATGTGCATCGAGCAGGAAGATACGTAGCTTGGGCCGCACCTTCATGGTCTGGCTGAGAATATGGGCGACGCCGGTCGATTTGCCGACGCCGGTGGAGCCGAGCACCGCAAAATGCTTGTTCAGCATCTCATCGACATCGACGCGCGCATCGACGGTCGAGTCCTGCTGCAAGCTGCCGATGCTGACGGCGCTGGTGTCGGTCTCATCGAAGATGATGCGCAGCGCCTTGTTGGTGAGCGGCAGAGCCGTGTCCCCGATGGTCGGATAACCCGCAACGCCGCGGCGGAAGGTGGAGTTTGCGCCGGCTTCGACGATCTCGCCCATCAGATCGACGCGGGCCATTGCGCAGTAATTCTGTAACGGCGAGCTCTGCATAGACACTTCGGTGATGACGCCGACAAGCTGCGACTTCGACGTCTGGATCTTGAGAAAGCGCCCGACCGTAATGCCGGCGCGGTTCGGGCCGCTCATGGCGGAATCGAGCAGGCCCACGGTAGCCTGCGAACCGCTCACCGATTGCACATGACCGAGAATGTCCGCGGCTCCTGCCGCAGCCGTCATCGTCTGCGGCGCCATCGTTCTCTGATCGATCACCGGAATGCGCTCCCACCGATTGCAGGGCGCAACATAGCGATGAGGTATCTAAATCCGATTAATCCGGGCGCGTACCGTTGCTTCAAATAAATTCAGGTTCTCTTAACGATAAGCGTCCGCGACATTACAGGCCTTTCGCGAGGAACCCGCCGTCTACCGGTATGTCCGCGCCGGTGACATAACTGGCCTCGTTCGAGGCGAGGAAGACGGCCGCGCCGGCCAGTTCTCCGAGCTCTCCAAAACGGCCCATTGGCGTGCGCGAGGTGGCAAGCGCCACGCGCTCGGGGCTCAGTACGCTGGTCAGTTCAGTCCTGAAGTAGCCGGGAGAGATGGAATTGACGCGGATTTTGTTCGCCGCCCACTCTGTTGCGAGCGTCCGGGTTAGTGCGATCACGCCATGCTTGCTTGCCGCGTAGTGGGCTGCCATGGGCCAGCCCCTATGGCCGGCGATGGACGCGATGCTGATGATCGATCCACCTTTCGCCTTGAAGTGCGGAAATGCCGCCTGACAGCAGAAGAAAACGCTGTTCAGGTCGGTGTCGATCACGCTCAGGTATTCCTCTTCGCTCAGCTCAGCGGAGGGCTTGACGACCGTGATGCCCTGACTGTTCACGAGAATGTCGAACGACCCCAGGTCGCCCGCAAGCGCGTCGATGGCGGCGGCGCAGGCCGCTTTGCCGCGCATGTCGGCGGCAAGCCCGAACGCATTGGGATCGAGCTTGCGCAGCGAGGGAAGAACCGCGTCGATTTTCTCCTGGCGGCGGCCGATGATACCGACCCGCGCGCCTTCGCGGGCAAAGCCTTCGGCAATGCTCGCGCCGATCCCGCTCGAGCCTCCGACGACGATCGCTTTCATTCCGGCAAGACGCATGAATGGGCTCCGCTGATGAATTCCGGAGGAGCCTAATACGTTGCGCGACCGCCGGAAATGTCGAAGACAGCGCCGGTCGTGAACGAGTTGTCCTCCGAGGCCATCCAGGCCACGAGCGCCGCAAGCTCCTCGACCTTCACGAAACGGGCGCGCGGAATCTTGGACAACATGAAATCAATGTGCTGCTGCGTGATCTGATCGAAGATCGCGGTCTTCGCAGCGGCGGGCGTCACCGCGTTGACGGCGATGTCGTAGGCGGCAAGCTCCTTCCCGAGCGATTTCGTCAGCGCGATCACGCCGGCCTTCGATGCAGAATAGTGCGCGGCGTTGGGATTTCCCTCTTTGCCCGCAATCGAGGCGATGTTCACGATCCGCCCGTATTTCTGAGAAATCATGTGCGGAACGACCGCCTTCGAACAGACGAACGGCCCGTCGAGATTGATCCGCATCACGCGGCGCCATTCCTCGACCGGCGTATCCCAGACGGTGGCGTTCGTACCCGCGACACCGGCGTTATTCACGAGAATGTCGATCTTCCCGAAATCCTTGAGCGTTGCATCGCGCGCCTTCTCGACGGAGGGAAAGTCCGAGACGTCAAGGCCATATGATTTTGAGCCGGAGCCGAGTTCATTCGCAGTTCGCTGCGCATAGACTTGATCGAGATCCCAGATGGCGACGCGCGCTCCCGAATCCACGAAGCGTTCCGAGATCGCGCGTCCGAAGCCCTGCGCGCCGCCGGTGACGACGGCGACGCGGCCGGAAAGATCGATTCTGTTCATGGCGATTCCCTAGAGTGTCCAGCCGCCGTCCGCGACATGCGCGCCGCCGGTCGTAAACGAGCTTTCGTCGCTCGCAAGATAGACCGCGAGCATCGCGATTTCTTCCGCCGTGCCGAGACGGCCCAGAGGCTGGCGCGCGACGAAATTCTTCATGCCTTCGGGGCCCTGCGCGGCGGCGCGGCCCAGCATCGAAGGCGTCTCGATCGTACCGGGGCAGATGCAGTTGCAGCGGATGCCTTTGGTGATGAAGTCGGCGGCGACCGCGCGGGTGAGTGCGGCAACCGCGGCTTTGGTCGCGCCATAGACGTAGCGGTTGGGTGCTGCCTTCAGCACGCCGGCAGCCGAAGCGATGTTCACGATAGAGCCGCCGCCTGCCGCGAGCATTGCAGGCAGGAATGCCTTGATCGTGCGGTGCATGGATTTCACGTTGAGGTCGAACGAGAAATCCCAGTCCTTGTCCGAACATTCGAGCACCGTGCCGTGATGCACGAAGCCCGCGGCGTTCAGGAGAATATCGATCTTGCCGATGCGCTTCGCGGCTTCATTGACGGCCTCGGTCGAGAGCACATCGAGCTTGAATGTATCGGTGATACCGGCGTTCTTGAGATCGGGAAAAGCTTTGTCGTCGATGTCGCTTGCATAGACCTGTGCACCTTCGCGAGCGAAAGCGATGGCGCAGGCGCGGCCGATACCGGCCGATGCGGCGGTTACGAAGGCGCGTTTGCCTTGCAGTCTTCCGGACATATCAAACTACCCGACTAGTGAGAGTGACGCGGCGTGCCGAACTTGGTCGCGATATCCTGATAGCGCGTCGCGAGTTCGAGGCACGCCCCGCTTGCATGCTGCCCGACCGTGTTGCGGTACAACTCCTGCCACGGCGTGTGATGCTCCGGATAGGCGAAGCCACCCTTGGCTTTAAGATCGGCTTGCCGTTTCGAGAACTCGTCCGCCGAAATCTGAATGTTCGCTTCGCCTTTTCGAAGGTCGATGCGTACCTTGTCGCCGGTTTTCAGGATCGCAAGACCGCCGCCTGCCGCAGCTTCGGGCGAAGCGTTCAGGATCGAAGGCGAGCCGGACGTGCCCGATTGCCGTCCGTCGCCGATGCAAGGCAGGGACTTGATACCACGTTTAATGAGCGCCGCAGGCGGCTGCATGTTCACGACCTCCGCGCCGCCCGGATAGCCGATGGGCCCGGTGCCGCGAATGAAGAGAATGCAGTGTTCGTCGATGTTCAGCGACGGGTCGTCGATCCGCGTGTGATATTCTTCCGGTCCCTCGAATACGATGGCGCGGCCTTCGAAGGCGTCGGGATCCTTCGGATTCGAAAGATAGCGGTCGCGGAACTCTTGCGAGATCACGCTTGTCTTCATGATCGCGCTGTCGAAGAGGTTGCCGGAGAGCACGAGGAAGCCCGCGTCGTTCACGAGCGGCTTGTCATAAGACCAGATCACGTCGTTGTCGGGTTTGGGCGCATCTTTACAATTCTCGCCCACGGTCTTGCCGTTCACCGTGAGCGCGTCCTCGTGGATTTTCTTCTTCGACATCAGTTCCCGCACGACGGCCGGTACGCCGCCCGCGCGGTGATATTCTTCGCCGAGATAGGCGCCTGCGGGCTGGAGGTTCACAAGCAGCGGGATTTTGTGGCCCACATCCTGCCAGTCCTGAACGGAGAGTTCGACGCCGACATGACGCGCGAGCGCATTCAAATGGATGGGCGCGTTGGTCGAGCCGCCGATCGCGGAGTTGACGACGATCGCGTTCTCGAATGCTTTTCTTGTCATAATGTCGGAGGGCCGCAGGTTCTCCCAGACCATCTCCACGATGCGCTTGCCGGTCAGATACGAAATCTGCCCGCGTTCGCGATAGGGCGCGGGGATCGCAGCGCAGCCGGGCAGGGACATGCCGAGCGCTTCCGCAAGAGAATTCATGGTCGAAGCGGTGCCCATGGTGTTGCAGTGCCCGACCGACGGCGCCGACGAAGCGACGATGTCCATGAACTCGTCGTAGTCGATTTCGCCTGCAGCGAGCCGCTCGCGCGACTTCCAGACGATGGTGCCGGAGCCCGTGCGCTCGCCGTTGAACCAGCCGTTCAGCATCGGCCCGCCGGAAAGCACGATCGCGGGGATGTTCACGGTCGCCGCAGCCATCAGGCACGCCGGCGTGGTCTTGTCGCAGCCGGTGGTCAGCACGACTCCGTCGAGCGGATAACCGAACAGAACCTCGACCAGCGAAAGATAAGCGAGGTTGCGGTCGAGCGCGGCGGTTGGGCGCTTGCCGGTTTCCTGGATCGGATGGCAGGGAAATTCCATGGCAATGCCGCCTGCCTCGCGGATGCCTTCGCGCACCCGATGCGCGAGTTCGAGGTGATGGCGGTTGCACGGCGAGAGGTCGCTGCCGGTCTGCGCAATCCCGATGATCGGCTTGCCGGATTGCAGTTCTTCCCGGGTGAGCCCGTAGTTGAGGTAGCGCTCGAGATAGAGCGCGGTCATGCCGGGGTCGGAGGAGTCGTCGAACCAGAGCCGAGAGCGGAGTTTCGGCTTTTTGTCGCTGCCGCTTCCGGATTTGGACATGGATTACCTCTGTGACCGGCGCATTTTCGATCCTGAACAGTAATGCCGAGCGTAAGACAGCGCTACCATTTTCTTGCAATGGCCGGCTGGCACGTAGGCATTAGCTGTGGCGGGCAGCTGAACTCTGGCGGATCATCAGTTCGAAGCCGAGATCGACCACGGGTTTTTCCGGGCGTCGGCCTTCGATGGCCTCGATCAGCATCGTCACGGCCTCTCGGCCCATTTCGTAGCGGTTGGTGCGAACGCTGGAGAGCGAAGGTACCGCCGAGGCCATGAACTCCATGTCGTTGAACCCAACGATTGCAATCCGGCCGGGGACCGGAATGCCTCTGCGCTGGCATTCAAACAGCACACCGAGCGCAAGGTCGTCATTGATGCAGAATACGGAGTCGATGTCGGGCGCCCGGGAAAGCAGATCAGCGAGCAATGTGCCGCCGAGGGTTACAGCGGTAGGGGTAGAAGTCGTCAGTACGAGGTTCTCGTCGAAGAGGTCCGCCGCTTTCATTGCGGCGCGGTAACCCTCAAGACGGCGTTGCACCCGCGGGTCCATGCGCGCACCGATGAACCCGATGCGCTTGTGCCCCTGTTCGACAAGATGAGAAACCGCAGCAAAAGCAGCGTCATAGTGCGAGAATCCGACCATCATGTCGACCGGATCGGGCCCCAGTTCCATGATCTGCACGATCGGGCAGTCCATCCCCCTCATCACGCTCAGGGAATCTTCGGTCTGGTTGATGCCGGTAACGATCAGGCCCGCAGGCTTCTGCGCCTGAAACAGCCGCAAGAGCTTCTCTTCCTGGAATATGCTGTAGCGCGTATTCACGAACTGGATGGTGTAGCGGCTGCCTTCCGAAGCGTCGTAGATGCCGCGCAGTACGTCGTTGAACACGTTATTAGTCAGCGACGGGATCAGGACGCCGACGACTTCTGTGCGCTGCGATGCGAGCGCGCGGGCGGCAAGATTGGGTACATACCCGAGTTCCCTCGCTGCATTTTCCACTCTTTCCCGCTTGGCGGGTGAAAGGGCTTCGGGATTGCGGAAGAAACGGGACGCCGTAATCGGGCTCACACCCGCAAGTTTCGCGACTTCGGTGAGGCGGATCGGTCCTAGCTTTTTGCGCTGGCGGGGCATTTTCCTTCCATATCACGCCAGGCGGCCAATTGACAGCGCTACCAAACGACGCCACACTTCGGAGAACAAGAGCAAAAAGAGCAGAGAGGCGTAAACGCCCGCGAACTGCCCGGGGGAATACAGGGAGAAGTGCCCAATGGCGTCCGTGCAGATTAGCGACGTACGAAAATCGTTCGGCGACGTCGAAGTGCTGCATGGCGTATCCGTTCCCATCGAGGACGGCGAGTTCGTCGT
>FKKE01000012.1_pt2 | contig 19516 bp, 21 predicted proteins | sample 1106331 | NCBI WGS metagenome assembly FKKE01 (sample SAMEA3931202, study PRJEB13176) | freshwater metagenome | biome: Drinking water system; feature: drinking water; material: freshwater | place: China | collected 2013-02-06 | reverse complement strand
CGTCAACCAGGCTTGGAGCGTCCCCGAGGTGAGCGCAAGCGGGAGCCCTGAAAGAAACCCCAAGGGCAACATTACCAGGAGACGCCGATTCAACAGCGCAGCAAAATTGGACGAACCTTGCGTCACAGAAACTCGCTTGGGCGAGAGTGGATGGATTCGAACTGGTCTAGGTGCACCAATAGACCCTCAGTGGAACGCAGAATACCATCGCTGCGCGTGGCAACTCAGCAGAATCACAAAACACGCGGGAAGCAACCTACTTGGTTGGCACTGCGACTAACAGGGTTGCCCATTAAATAAGCAGGGTTTGTATCGTGAGAGATCAAACTCGGTGTTTTCCTGGTAGACCCGTTCATTGCCGTTGACGCCGTCCTGCTCGGGATCGCTCCACATCGTGTGGTTCCACCAATAGAACAGGGGCTGAACTTCCGTCTGGTATACCGGATTGCCGTAGCTGCTGCGCGAATACTCCTGAACCAGCCGGCCGGTCACATAATCGATCTGCCCGTTGCCTTTCAGGGAATAGAGGAGAATGAACAGACGGGCTTCATGGTCGTAGAGCTCATCGACGCGAGCGTTGAGATCCGGCTCAACCGGCAGGGCGTCTTTCCCCCACCCTGCCGCGGGAGGACCAGCCAGGAGCCAAAGAGAAACCGACAGAATGGCAAGCAACCGCACCATCCATCACACCCAGGTTGGACGACCCTGTTCCCTCCGTGCAGCCACCAATGGGCAGTGGGAGGAGCGGTCTCGATAGCGAGGCGACCTTGCCGGATTACGCATGACCTCCCTATAATGCCGATCCTATGGGAACAACCCGTGCTTCTCTACATACGCTCGGCTGCCGCCTGAATCAAGCCGAAACCTCGATCCTTGGGGAAGGGCTCAGACGAAAGGGGTTTGAGCTCGTCGAGTTTGGCCAACCGACCGATGTGCTGATCCTCAATACCTGCTCCGTGACGGAGGACGCCGAACGGACCTCGCGCTACCTGATTCGCAAAACACTGAAGCACTCTCCCCATGCTTTTGTCGCCGTGACCGGCTGTTACGCCCAAACCGGCATGGAACAGCTCAAACGTCAAGCCGGGATCGACCTCATCGTCGGGCATCAATTTAAGCTCGATCTGCCGGCCTATCTCCCGGCCGTTCACGAGTTGCGCAAACGATCGACCCCTGACATTCACCATACCAAGACGATGGGGCGTGGGGACTTTGCTCTGCCCTACTTCGCTGAGCCTGACTCGACTCGGGCGTTACTCAAGATACAGGACGGCTGCAGCGCCATGTGCAGTTTCTGCATCATCCCGTTCGCCAGAGGACATGAACGCAGCCGAGCATTCGACGACATTCTTCGCGAAGCCGAGAGTTTAGTGGCAGGGGGCTATCGAGAGATCGTCCTGACCGGCGTGAATATCGGGCAGTATGTTCACGGCGGCAACGACTTTTGCGCATTGCTTCGCCGGCTCGATCAGGTTGAGGGCTTCGATCGCATACGGATCTCCTCGATTGAGCCGACTACTATCAGCGAGGAACTGCTTGATCTGATCGCCTCCTCTAAGAAGTTCTGCCCCTATCTGCACATTCCTCTGCAAAGCGGGGATGACGAGATCTTGCAGGCCATGAACCGTCGCCATGCCATCAAAGAATACCGTGCACTCATTGACCGGGCATTCACCAAGATTCCCGACCTTGGCCTTGGAACAGACCTGATGGTTGGGTTCCCGGGAGAGACAGATGAGGCGTTTCAAAACACTCTCGCCGTCGCAACGGACCTTCCGTTTTCATACATCCATGTCTTCCCCTACTCCACAAGACCTGGTACGGCAGCCGCCCGCCTCAAGCAGCGGATTCCGTCGCCATCGGTGAAGAAACGCGCCGATCAGTTGTTGGAGCTGGACCGTGCCAAGCGGCTGGCTTTTCACAATAAACAGATTGGGAAGACGGTGTCCGTTCTGTTTGAAGCCGGAACCCACAGCGCCTATCGCTTCGGGACCACCCCCAACTTTACGAGAGTGGCGGTGACAGACGCTGCTGAGCTTCAGAACCAGATCATGCCCGTAACGATTACCGCTGCAACCGACCGCTACGGATTCGGCCATATCACCTTACCCCAAGCAATACCATCCACCATGACACTGCTATGAGCGTGAAAACCCTTCCTCTTGTGCATATCGAGACGTTCGGTTGTCAGATGAACGAATCAGACAGTGAGCTCGTACGCGCGATGCTGAAACAGGAAGGGTTCGTCTTCACGGAGGACCGTGAACGAGCCGATGTCGTGTTAGTCAACACCTGCGCGATCAGGGAGAATGCTCATAAAAAGATCTATCTTCATCTGTCCGAGCTCAAGGCGGTAAAACAGCAGCGCCCGTTGGTCGTCGGTGTACTCGGGTGCATGGCGCAGAATTTAAAGAGTGAATTGGCAGAGAAAGAACCGCTCATCGACGTTTTGGCCGGACCGGATTCATACCGACAACTCCCGTCCCTGTTGACGACGGCGCTTGATGCCCAAGAGCAGGGACTTGCGCGAAAAGGGTTTGCACTCGATCTGTCCGAGTATGAGACGTATGAAGGGATCCTCCCGGACCGCGACAGCGGGATCAATGCCTGGATCACCGTGATGCGCGGCTGCGATAACTTTTGTTCGTTTTGCGTCGTCCCCTACACCAGGGGGCGTGAACGATCACGCGACCCGGAATCCATCCTACTCGAGGCTCATGATGCGGCTACTCGTGGGTTTAAACAGATCACGCTACTCGGTCAAAACGTCAATTCCTATCGCCACGACGAATGGGACTTTGCCAAGCTCATCGGCGCCGTTGCAGATACACCGGGCATCGAACGCGTACGGTTCACCTCTCCACACCCCAAAGACTTTCCTCCCGCGTTGATCGAGGCCATCGCCACCCATCCAAAGATTTGCAAACACATCCATCTCCCGATGCAGTCAGGAAGCAATCGGATCCTTGAACTGATGGGGCGGAACTATACCGGAGCCGAATACCTGGCACTGGCCGATCGAATCAGAACAACAATCCCCCAGATCGTCCTGACCACCGATATCATCTGTGGGTTCTGTTCGGAATCCGAGGAAGACTTTGAGGCGACTGCTCGTCTCGTGGAACAGGCCCAGCTCGATTCGGCCTATATCTTCAAATACTCGGAACGGAAGAATACGATCGCCGCACGAAAATACGTCGACGATGTGCCGGATCACCTGAAGGGCCAGCGTGTCGCCAAGTTGGTTGAGATCCAACGCGCCATTACGGCGGAGCGCAACCGGCGCTATATCGGGAAAGCCGTAGAGATTTTGGTTGAAGGCGATGCAACCCGTTCGGCGACCCAGGGCATGGGGAAAACCGACGGCAACATCACCGTCGTCTGGGAGAAACACACCGGCCACGCTGAGCCCGGCACCCTCATGACGAAACGGATCGTTGACGCCTCGGCCGCAACGTTATATGGAAAATGATGGCCAGCCGCAGGCACGATCATCGACGAGTAAATTACCTAACTCACGACGCGGACAATTGTGTACACTTACTGATCACGATGAACATTTTCTGACGGCGGTCCTGTCGATTTTCTGACCGGCCGTCTTCTCTGTTTTCATGTCCCCGGTGGCAGGGACGCCCCTCAGAACAGTTTCCTTGGTCACCATCCTTCCTCCTCCTCCCTTCAGGCTTGATTATTTATCCACTGCTAAGCCCGTGACTTTCCTTGGAGACTGATGGCAACCCCCCGGGAAACTTCTGCGAACATTCCCTGCTCGGTTACGCCCGTCCATCAACACAGCTCCCCTCTGATCAACGACCAACCCCGGTTGTCTCCGTAAGAGCCAAGAGGGCATGGACCTTGCTGTACTCTCGGCGTCCAACCGTTTGTGCACCGGAGTGGGTTAGCAACGGCCATGAAGCCTCAAGATTCTGATTCCAAGCGTGGTCCCATCCAACCCGACTCTCGTATCACACTCGAAGCCATCATTTCTGTCGGAGTCGTCGGGTGGTTGGCCATCGGCATGGTGCTCATGGGGCTTGGGATCTGGTAGCTCAATCGTCGAAAACACGAAACTCATGGGCCTCATTCCAGAGTCATGATAATTCTTGAGACTCATACACGCAGAAGGAGACTTCCTATGTATGCATGGTTTGGAGTCCGCAGTGCCCAGTATGCCGGTGCCTTCCTGGCCTGCAGCTTGTTTATGACCGGATGCTCCGCGCTCTCCGGAGAGTCTAAAGTTTTCAAAACCACGAAGGGCGCCGTCCATCTGAAGGACATCGCCGATTGGTCGTTTGAAGCGAGCCATCCGGTGACGATAGATCCGACGATCATCCGCAGGGTCGTCGCGGGGATCGTGACCGAGGACGCCATAAAACCGTCAACCAACATGCCCGCCAGTGGCAGCAAGCCGATGAGAGTATTCAGCGATGAAGACGCCGAGTTTCTTGCTCCCCTGCTAGCCCAAGGTTTATCGGAAGCGAAACCGGAGCAGATCGTCGGTTTCAAGGTGTTTTCATCGGCAGGGTCAGGCGCTGAACCCACAGCGGGCACCCTCTATGCGCACAAAGGGTCTCTGTATCTCACCATCGCTCCTTCTCAATCCACCAAGGGACTACGATTCGCTCTTCCGTCCGCTGTCCGTATCGAAAAGTCTCCCTCCTTCGTGGCGATGGGAAAGGGAGCCATGACCATGGTGATCGATTACCAGGCCGTTGCGAAGACTTCGACCTCGGGGTCGGTTGTCGCAACCGACGTATCCAAAGGATCTGCTTCGTCGGCAACAACTCTCGTATCGCACACCTCGCCGGCATCACAGAGCCATGAGACGGAAACCGCCCCCTCGCGAACAGATGAGGCCCTTCTTGATCCCCAAGGTCTTTCAAGCCAGGCCAGGACTGAATCCGATGCACTGCAGTTGAGCACCGATGAATTGCTCAATAGAAAAATGGACGAGCTCCGCGCGGCGCGTGAAGCGAACAAGCTGAAAGATTCCGAGATCGCGACGCTGAAGAAGGAAGCCTCCCTGGCCAAGAAGGAACTCCGGCAGCGGGCGGATGAAGTCAAGGCGTTGAAGGCCAGCAAGGCCTCAGCCCCATTGGCTCCGAAGAAGAAAACAGCGGAAGCGCACCGGACGCGCTGAGCACCGATCAGCTCACGCGATGTCGCGCAACTCCGGTTGCAGTAGAACGACTTCTTTGGAGAGCGGTTGGCGAAAGTTCATGCGGCAGTAACAGGCATAGGTCACGTAGGTATCTTGCAAGCAGTACTGCGCCAGTTCACGCCCCTGCCGCTTCTCCCACATTTCGGCAACCTGCGCTCCACTGCCTGACTTCGTGTCGACCTGCAGCGCTCGGGCCAACACGTCCAGCTTGACCCACCCTCTCGTATCCCAATTACTCCAAATGGCCATTGTGTCATAGACCGGCTCGGTTCGGAACTTTGCCAGATTGATGTCGATGCTGGGTTTCACCTGATTGATGATTGATCGCTTCTTGATGAAGGGAAGATCAAAGCCCAGCCCGTTGTGCGTGATATATAAGGTCGGCCGGTCCTGAGCCAATCTGGCCCAAAACTGTCGCAGCAACTCGCGTTCATTCTCCCCGTACCATGCGATGGCGCTGCGCGCCTCCATCTGATCGGAAAATTCCAGCAGGCCGATGCAGACGATACGGCTGAATGTCCCATCGAACGCTGACTTTGCGTACGATTCGTCGTCCGCACGACGCGCCTCCTCTGCTGCACCCGCCGTGAAGAGATCGTAGCCTACTTCCCCTGGATCCGGACCGGTGCCTTCCGATGGTTTCCCCACAAGACGAGCCCATTCCTCTCGAGAGGCTTGGACCGTTTCGATATCGAGAACAACTTTCATGGTGACACTCCGATTGCATCGCGCCGTAAGGATTCAATGACGGCATGGTCCGCAGGAGGGAAGGCGAATTGCTGAAATTCTTCGGGGAGCACCCATCGGATTTCTTCGCAGCCGACCGGCACCACATCGCCCTGTTCGATTTCGCAGCGGAAGAAATGTAACTCGACAATCGTGTCCGGATATTCGTGCCGGACGATCTGATACGGAATGGGGCAACCGATTCGGATACGCAGCTCTTCGAACAATTCCCGCCGTAAACATTCCGTGAACGATTCTCCCGCTTCTTTTTTCCCTCCGGGAAATTCCCAGAAGCCCGCCAAATGAGCGCCGGGCTTCCGGCGTCCGATCAAATATCGACCGTCTCGATAAATGAGCCCTGCCGCCACTTCAATGACCGTCTTCTGCACGCTAGACCCTTTCACGCGGCGGTGGACTAAATGGATAGGTTTTGCAGAACGATTTCATTGGACAGAGGAGACAATAGGGATCGCGCGCGGTACAGACCATTGCCCCAAAATCCATGATCGCCTGGTTGAAGTCGTATCCCTTCTTCGGGGGAATGAGCGCCTCCGATAGTTCCCAGAGCACCGCCTTCTGCGCTTTCGGATCCCCTTCGGCAACAAACACTCGGTGCAGGACCCGTATCACGTTGGTGTCGAGAATGGGTGCATCTTCATTGAATGCAAAGGAGCGAATCGCCCCGGCGGTATATCGCCCAATTCCTTTGAAAGACAGCAACTCCTCCGCATCGCTGGGAAGCTTTCCCCCATACCGTTCCACCGTTTCGCAGGCGATCCCGTGCAACCGTTCCGGACGAACGTTGTATCCCAACGGATACCACGTCTTCTTCACCTCAGCCACCGGCGCCTCGGCCAAATCCTCGAAGCTCGGATATCGCTTGAGAAACTCATGATACTTGGGGATGACTCGATCAACCTGCGTCTGTTGCAACATCACCTCAGACACAAGAATGTGATAGGGATCCGACGTTTTTCGCCAGGGCAAATCGCGGCCATGCTCTCCATACCATTTCAAGAGTCGTTGCTGGAACCGACGCTTATCGGAAAGATCAGGAAGATTGGTCTTTCGAGATTGTTTCTTCTTATTGGATGTGCGTCGCCCGGGCATGTACCGAACCTATGTCCCACATTCGCATGACCGATGGCATTGTAGAAGTCTCGTTCTGAAAAAATCAAACAAGCGGTTCGATTACTGCCGTCAGATCAGCACCCCGCAAGCACCCGAAGCCGTCTGTTCAACGTGAACCTCGCATGGTATTCTCTGACCAGCTGCACAGGAGGAAGGCTATGGAACGGAAATCCTTCCGAAATCGGTGGGTGCGACCCTTGGTTTTCGCTGGAATTTTGGTTTACATCTTCACTCCCTTCCCATCCACGGCCGAAATCCTACAAGTACCTTGGGAGTGTTCGAGCTATACGCGGGAGGCACAGACCCGATGCGTAAACGCCTTCATGGAAGCACAGCAAAAGAAAATCGCCGAGCTGGAAGGGAAACTTCAGGCACAGCAACATACTGTCGGTCAACTCAAGGAACAGCTCGACCGGCAGTCTGCAGCCACAAGCACCTTGCAACGGCAACTTGCCGAGCGGCCCGCGACCGGCGTCGTTCCCTTCTCGTACGGCTATCCTTATAGTTACGCCTTGGCACCGGCCCTTGGCCTCGGGCTCGGACTAGGCCTGCATTTCGGAAACACGGCGTTCTCTGCCTCGCCTTACTACCACCCGTACTGGGGGCACCGGCATTTCGATTATTGGGGCTACCGCTGGTGATGGCAGGAAACAACCGCACCGGAGAAAAGTCCGCGAATCCCGCCTGTTTCACGACTGTTTAGATCGGGCTTTTGATTGACAAGATGGCCTTCACCACATAGCCTGCTCACTAGAGCACGATCGAGAGAGATTTCTATCCGCTCACTAAGTGGCCCCACAATCCTTCGATCCGCTCATCGGCAGACAGCGAGACCTATTAAAAGGGATCCTAGATGGTTGTTCGCAAGTTTCCGCGATTCCCTGTGTCGGCTCCCAGCACCTTGGTCCAACAAGACAAATTGCGATACAACGCCCTGGTGAAAGACCTTTCGCTCAAAGGATGCCGGCTGGAAAGCACGCTTCGCCCCTTCACCGGCATGCAAGTCGAACTGTTCCTCCAAGTTGAAGCAGACGCCACCCCAATCCATATCAGCAAGGCCACGGTCCGATGGTCCGGATCGCGAGGTATCGGCGTGGAATTTCGAACAATCGAGGCCCCGGAACAAGAACGCCTCAAACAAATCGTGGAGCGGCTTTCCATCACAGCGGGACAGGCGTTGGTCGTGCCGAAAGGCGGGCTGCAGAAAATCTGACTGCCTCTCTCTGGCACAGTCCTCCGGAACGCCCGCAGTCTACAACTCATTCTCGGCCGGGATCTTCATGAACCAAGACCGCCGTTTTGAGGGCCTGAGTGCAGGTTTTGATATGACGGAGCATGCTCGTTGGCCGCTTATCCCTGTCTTGAAGATGCAATATGAGTCGCCCTTTCATCGGATCACTCAAGTTGCGTGACGAGACTGCCGATCCATGACTGAACTTCGGATGGAGAGAGCCCTGTGAAGTGGTGGAAATCCTCCGCGAAAGCCAAACAGGAGGCGGTTCGTCTCGACTCTGAACGACGACGGGAGCCTCGCATTGGAGGAACGTTCAAAGTCCGGTACTCCGGTTCAGAAGGAAGCAACATTATCATCGGCCACGGCACCATCATCGACCTGAGCCGCTATGGATTCCGAATCCAAGGGAATCAACAGGTGAAGGTCGGCACGGAGCTTGGCCTGTTTCTCGAACTGCCGGATCGGGACAGTCCCCTCTGCATTCCTCAAGCCACCGTCTCTTGGGTGAACGGACGACGGTTCGGTGTGGAGTTACAAGCCGACAGAAAAAAAGAGCCGGAATGGTTGGAATACTTGCTTGAATAATGGTTCCAACCGCAGTGGGTTGTCTCAGCCCCCTCCGGATCCCCCCTCGCATCCTGATTCATCTTTGATGATGACGCACCGTGGAGCTACTCTATCCCCAGGGGCAGCATCTGAAAGGGGGACGTCGTAACCTAATAAACCGCAGGCCGATCCGGCAGACTGGCAAGGTGGACTGGGAACTCCCCGCTCTTCGCATCGGCAACGTAGCGCCTCAGCGCTTCGCTGACCACTGGGAAAGCCATCGTCTCCCAAGGGATGGCGGAGAGTGCAAAGAGCCTGACGTCCAAACTTTCCGGCCCGGCCATGAAAGTCGGCGCCGTCATGCGTCCCCGAAACACGAGGTAGACCTGTCCGATATGAGGTAGACTGAGCACAGCATAGAGTCCGGCAATCGTGACGTCAGCCTGCGCCTCCTCCATCGTCTCACGCACAGCCGCCTGCTCGGTACTTTCGCCCAACTCCATAAATCCTGCCGGGAACGTCCAGAGTCCAAGACGTGGCTCGATCGCACGTCGGCAGAGAAGGACTTGGCCTTCCCATTCCGGGATACAGCCCGCGACAATCTTGGGGTTATGATAATGAATGCGCTCACACTGATCACACACATGCCTCGGAAGATTGTCACCCGCCGGAACTTTGTGCGTGACGGTCGCGCCACAGTGACTACAATAGTTCATAGCCGATAGGTTCCCAATCTCTAACTAACAAGGACAAATCGCCGGCGCCACGACTGCACTGGCAGGCATGGATACCACAATCGTCCGGGCTTTGCACGTCTGGCCCATACCTCCGTCAGGGCGACGACCGCCTGCTGCTGCAGAAGGCACAGCCCCGGTCGGACTGAGGTCCGGACCGATGCCATTCAGATCCTACTTAAGAAGTACGGCAAAGATGTTATTTCTCAACCGGTTCTTGCCTGCCGGCGCCTCCATCCTCTTGACTTCTAGGCAGCGCAACCTATTAGGTTGTTATAATGCCCTGAACGTTCAGCCAGGATGGTTACCCATGGAAGAGACTGTCTTATCGATACTGCCCATACTCCCCGTCAAGCGCACGGTTCTGTTTCCAGGAATCATGATGCCGCTGACGATTGGACGCGAGCGATCCGTCGCCGCCGTCAATGCCGCGATGAAGACGGAAGAAAAAACGATCGTCGTGGTGGCTCAACGAGATCCTCAGACCGAAGAGCCGGGCTTGGGTGATCTGTACTCCATCGGGACAAAAGCCACCATCAAGCAAATCGGCCAAGCTTCCGAAGGAACCATCCATGCCCTTGTTCAAGGCCTGGATCGCGTCGTCCTCTTAAAAGAGGAACAGTCGGCTCCCTACTCCACCGTGCGCGTCCGGACGCTGGCCCGTCCTTCGGACGAGGGAACGGAGGTGCAGGCACTGCACCGGGCCATTCAAGAGCTTGTGTCCGAATTGCCCAGACTGATCCAGGCTCCGGCCATTCAAGAAGTCGGCGCCGTCTTGAGTAATGAAGATGACTCTGTCGCGCTGGCCTATCGTATCGCCTCTCTGGTGAATCTCAATGTGGTGGAAGAACAACGTCTGCTCGAGTGTGCGTCGACCCTCGACCTCCTGCGCAGCCTCTACGCCGCCCTGTCGAAAGAAATCCAAATCCTGCAACTTCGTGAAAAGATCACCCGAGATGCCCAGACAAAAATCGGAAAAACCCAGCGTGAGTACGTCTTACGCGAACAATTGAAGGCCATCCAGGAGGAACTTGGTGAAGGCGAGAATGATGAGAACGAGGCGGCTCGCCTCAAGCGACAAATCGCCGAGGCGGACCTGCCCGATCATATCCGCAAGGAAGTTGAGCGAGAAGTCACCAGATTAGGCAAAGTCCCGCCCACCTCACCCGACCATCAGGTGCTTCGGACCTATCTTGAGCTGGTCCTCGAACTCCCCTGGAGAAAATCCTCCGAGGAGCACCTTGATCTCTCCACCGTCCGTTCGGTGCTGGAGGAGGATCATTACGGCATCAAGGAGGTCAAGGAACGGATCGTCGAACATTTGGCGGTTCTGAAGCTCAATCCGAAAGCCAAGGCTCCGATTCTTTGCCTGGTCGGACCTCCTGGTGTCGGCAAAACCAGCCTAGGCCAATCGATTGCAAGGGCCATGAGCCGAACCTTCGAGCGATTCAGTCTGGGCGGGGTCCATGACGAGGCTGAACTACGAGGCCACCGTCGCACCTATGTCGGCTCGCTGCCCGGCCGTATCATTCAGGCGATTCGCCGGGCGGGGGTCAACAACCCGATCTTGATGCTCGATGAGGTCGACAAGATGGGACGAGATTTCCGGGGCGACCCTGCGGCGGCACTGCTGGAGATTTTGGATCCCGCGCAGAATCATACGTTCCGTGATCATTATTTGGATCTCCCCTTCGATCTGTCGAAGGTGTTTTTCATCACCACGGCCAACACGCTCGATACCATCAGTCAACCTCTGTTGGATCGGATGGAAGTGATTCGCCTCCAAGGGTACAGCGAGCGCGAGAAAGCCGAAATCGCTCGCCGCTACCTATGGCCCAGGCGGCTGAAGGAAGCCGGCATTCAGGAAAGCCAGGCGGTGCTCACGGACGAAGTGCTGAATCTTGTGATCTCGCGCTACACACGGGAAGCCGGGGTGCGACAACTCGAACAGATGCTGGGACGATTGACCAGAAAAGTCGCCTTGACATTCGCTGATCTCCCGGACGGCCAGGAACGCCGGCCTGTCGCGATACAAACCGACATGCTTGACGAGTGGTTGGGTTCAGAACGGTTTATGCCGGAAGAGGCGAGAAAGCATTTGCCTCCCGGTGTTGCAACAGGCCTTGCCTGGACGCCGACCGGCGGGGATGTGCTCTATATTGAAACCACCTTGCTCCCCGGGGGTCACGAGTTGACCCTGACGGGGCAACTAGGCGACGTGATGCAGGAGTCGGCGCGTGCGGCAAGAAGTTATCTCTGGTCGCATGCCGAGAGCATGGGACTGGATATCTCCCGCTTTAAGCGGAACGGAGTCCACATCCACGTACCATCGGGAGCCATTCCGAAAGACGGCCCATCGGCCGGCATCACCATGGCTACCGCATTGGCTTCCGCTTACGAGAATAGAGCCGTGCGAAGCGACACGGCGATGACAGGAGAGATCAGTCTGAGCGGACTTGTCTTGCCCGTAGGCGGCATCAAAGAGAAGGTGCTGGCGGCGCATCGCGCCGGGATCAAGCGAATCATCCTCCCAAAGGCAAACGAGAAAGACCTGAAGGACGTTCCACAGGAAGTACGCGATGAGTTGACGTTCATCTTGGCCGAACGGATTGAAGAGGTGCTGCCGGCGGCGTTCAATCCCGATTCTCACGATGCGCCCGCCGGCGGCGAACCGGTTGGGGCCACCAGCACCACGAAAGATCATTAAGATGTGTAGAAGGTGCGAACGATCTGTATCAGATTGAATAACAGCGCATGGCGGCGCGTATACACCGCGTGACCGAAGTAGTGGTCACGCGGATTCGTTGAGCCGGTACTGTCCTGATAATCAACGAGAAGGCAGCGCCCTTCGCTGGGGAACCGCACGGCCCGTCTCGCGCATTCCAGCCACCGCTCAAATCCATCATAAGGCTCTACCAGCTCCCAGATCATTTTGTTCGCCGCCTTGGCCGCCTCGGTCGCAGGGACGGCATCGCTGCCCGCTACGGCCAATTCCTGCACATAGTCTCCCCCCCAGGCGATCGGCATCTCCATGGTGATTTGAGGCAGTTCCATCTTGGCCAGCCAACTTTTCCCATCGGTTCGCAAATTCCGATGATTGACAACGTGCAGAAGTTTCCCGATCCCGGAAGTATCCCATCCGTAACGAACCGGCGTGCCGAAGGTGACGATGTCGAGCGCGACACCATTGAGAAGGGTAGCCGCCGTGAGCAGCGATTCGATACGTTTCACGGTGTCAGCGAGTTCAGACCGGTTGGTCTGGTCAGCATAGCCGTTCAAGACGTTGAGTAACTTTGGCCGCCCTGTGATGGGACTCGGGCAAAGCATATTTGAGGCAAGGGCCATGACCAATCCAGCTTGCCCATGCGCCTGGACGAGAACTCGTTGGCCTCTGCTCAGATTCTCCCGTGTGCAAAGCCTATGCAGTTCATCAAGCAACCGAACGGCGGCAAGTGCCCGGCCCAGATGGTGGTGTTCGGATGCCCAGAGCAGCCTGTGGCAGGAGATAGGGCGAGCGAGATTCTGGTTCAAGGCCTTTTGAAACGATTCGACATAAGCCTCGGTGAAGTTGCCTGCGTCACCAATCTGTTCATCCAGGAGATGCTTCGTGGCGGGATCGCTCGATAGCGGCGGCTTGAGACCGCCTGCCAGCAGCGGAATACCGTTGCTTTCCTCACGCATCGCCGCGAGTAAGGCATCGACTCCCGACACACCGCGTGAATAGCCTCGTTTCAAGCCACCCGCGTCATCCAATCGCTGCATGCCGAAGAGATCGGTGCCATGGAGCGAACCATGGAGAAAGACCACGCCGGTGACACCGGCTTGAGACAGGCTCATCCCATACCGGGCCATGGTCACGCCCCATTCCGGCGAATCTGGAGGAACACCGTCCGTCAGATCGGCGACGCGCAAACGTTCGCCCGGATTCTTGCGCGACAGCTCATCGTGTTGGAAGTTATTCTCGAGGGGCATAAGGGATTACATAGCCGATCTCGAATCTGGACTGCAACCGGATCTGTGCGGATCGAGTTCCGTTACTGATGGGTATCAGAAGGGCTTGGAGCGTGATTGGGAGGCTTCGGCAATATCTGACGTTTCGGCATCACGACAGTGGCAATGCAAACTTTCTGCTCTTCATCGATTCGGCGATCGACGATCTTCACGTCTTGTAAATATTCCTGCACGATTTCCTCGCGAGTCAGTTCAATATCCTGCTCGGTCTCTCGCCCTGACCGTTCACGGACCCGGTCGATCATATGTTCCTTGACCAACACGCGGATCTGCTTGGCCAGGTCGGTCCGAGCCGCCAGCTCCGACACCCGCTGACAAATCGCTCTCCCTTTGGTGAGATCTCCCTGGCCCCTCCCGATCCAGTACTGCTCTGCAGAGTAGCCACTGTCCGCGGCTGACGGCACATTCAAAACAAGTCCAAACCCTAGCCAGAAACTCCCCGCTGCGACAAGGACTCTCACGCTGTTCCTCGGAAATCGCATATCAACGGCCTCCACCCGGTCCTCCGAAAGACGGGGCACCCCGGTAAGGCGGATCCGATTGCTGCACTCCCGGCAGCCTCTGGGGTACTCGCCTCGCTCCGCTACCCCATTGGCCCGGTTGACCCATTGATTGACGATCCGCGGGAGGCACCCCACGAGGGGTCCGATGAATGGTCTCATTGAACGGGCGGGACCCTACGGAACCGCCGGGAGGCGGGACGAGCTCATGGCTCGGCATCCGGCCCGGGAACAGCCCTGGACGTGGGGGAGAGGGTGGCACATGGGGATGCCGATAGGCGATGATCTGTTGGGCAATGGCAATGTGCGGATTGGCCGGGGAAAGCCCGCTTGCGCTATTTAGGAGACCTTGGGGGATACCCATCGGTGAGACCAGCACCCAATTGGTCCAAGCCTGCGAGACCATCGCGTTCGACTGCACACGGTTCAGAATTTCTTTCCGCTTAAGCGCGGCCTGCTGCACTTGCTCCGGTGTGACGGCGCCGCCCAGCGCCTGATTCACCGACTTGAGCTCTTCTTGCAGCTGTTCATTTTCTTGCTTCAGCTCAGCCAGCTGCACACGGGCATCTTCGTTTTCGCGGAGCGCCGCGATCGCCCGCGCAACTTCCTCCGTATCCATCTGCGCCAGAAGGTCTGCTTTGATGACCACCACATCACCGTCCAAACTCGTGGTGATCTGCTGATTGAGCACCAGCACCAGACCGGCGGTATAGGTTCGGATTTCGTCTTTGGTCACGTCCATGCCATCGACGATCGTCACGCTCTCCAAATACGTAGCAACCTGTTCAAGCGCGTTCCGTTTGGCCGCCTCCGTCGCAAGACGGATCGCGTCCTCACGCGTATCGCGGTCGCCCATGCGATGTTCGCCTTGGGCATTGACGACTCGAGGCTCTGCACATGCAGGAGGTGTGACGGCAAAATCGGCAACGATGATGAGAAGGCACAAAATCAGAAGACAAACTCTGCAGAAAGCCATATGGAGGGACAACGACGGTGGCTCGAATCGACCGGACATCGCGTACCCTTCTCGCCTGTAAGCGGCGGATGATCAGCCTTGCGGATTCAGCTTAACATCGGAACGATGGTTCTGCCAGCATTCGGCGGGTGCCGTCTCCCACCTTGCCTTCCGGAAAATTTGCATGTTAGGGTACCTCTTTCCTCTATGAAGCAAACGGATCATTGTCACGTTATGATGCATCGTACGTCCCGCAAACGCACAATCCTGGGAGGCCTTCTAGCCTGCAGTCTTGCCTTCGGAGGGTATACTCCCGCTGATGCGACTCCTCCCTTGAAAGCAGCCGCTCCACTCAATCCCATAACAGAGCATGTCATCCTGTTCGTCCTCGAAGGGTTTAGCCAGGACTCGCTCAAGAGCGGTGCCATGCCGGTCCTCAACAAGCTCGTCAAGGAAGGATCCGTGACTTGGTCGGCCAACGCCGTTCAACCGTCCCTGCGGCTTCCGATGATGGCATCCCTCGTCACCGGCCTGCCGGTGGAGAAACATGGGATCACGTGGAATTCGTTTGAGTTCAGCAGAGGCTATCCACGCGCCCCGAGCCTCTTCGACTACTTGGATGTCGGCGGAGGACGAGACAGCGCCGTCTTTTTCATGGACGAATCCCTCTATCAACTCGCGAAACCGGCTCCCTACACCGACTATCAACTCTGCGGCGCCTTGCGGCCAGAGTGCGGCCCTCAGAAGCTCGTCGCCTACATCCAACAGTATTTCCAGAAGGCCGCAAGCGGTCACGGGTACGGCCACGCTGTCCATGCCCTCCCGCACTTGTTGGTGGTACATCTTCCAGAGGCAGGGCGAGCGGGTGTCAGCCAGGGTTGGAATTCGAAGGAATACCAGCAAGCCCTCAGGACGGTCGATGCTGCGATGAAGTCCGTCCTGGACCTCTTCAAACACTACAATCTCTTGGACCGCACGACCATCCTCGTAACGGCTCTGAGTACAAAGGGGAATGACGCCGGCGGGGAAGTGACGCAGGCCGAGACACCGGCCGTTCCTTGGATCGTTTCCGGAGCGGGTATCGCGCGCGGCCAGGTCATCCGTCAGCCGGTATCCATCATCGATACCGGGGCGACCGTCATGCGAATGCTCCAGCTCGAGACCCACACCGAATGGGACAGCAAGGTAGTCGAGGAGATCTTTCAACCCGAGACAGCCACCCAGCCTCTGCTCCCTACCAAGAAACGTTAACCATCTATGAGCTTCCACCCAGTCACAAAACACCGCCTTTTTCACCTCTGCATCACCGTCATCGGCCTAATGACGATGGTATTTGTTCAAGGGGGCGTTGCCGGAGACCGGCCGACAGCACATCTTCAGGAACACCAGATCACCATCGATGCCACCAAGTTGGTGCCGATGTCATGGTGGCAGGTACCCGGCGTCACGCCCTCGATATGGAATTCCGATCCGGAGTCGCTCGATGCCCCGAAGACATCCGAGCGTCGAGACCTGTCCCTCCGGCCCGGCAAGTACAAATTCATCAGTTTCACGTTCGATTTTTCCTTTACCGTCGGCATGAACGGCGCCATCGATTACTCACCGGCCTTGGACCAGTGTGTGCAAGGCCGTGGGACAAAAACCTTGGTCGTGCTGTGCAAACGCACCTACCCCCACGGCGGGCAACCTGACCCCTATTACGACCAGAAATCAAACAATGGCTAACGTACTCGACGATTTGTTGGATGCGCTTGAGGACGTGGACGACGCCACCCGTGAGGAGGCGGCAAAAACGCTTGCCGACCTGGGCGATCCCTCAACCTTGGAAGCACTACTCGTCGCCTGCAGCGATGACTATTGGTCTGTTCGAGCCTATGCCGGTTGTGGCGTCTCGAAAATCGGCGGCCCCAAAGCGATGGAAGCCCTGATCGGTCTCTTCAATGACCCGATCATGGAAGTTCGAGACCAGGCGGTCGAGGCCATGGCCAGGATAGGATCTCCTGCCATCGATCGTGTGGTGGCGGCTTTGAAAGACGAGCGCTGGCGCGTCCGAGAACACGCCGCCAAGGCCGCCGGCAAAATGAAGGATCCTCTATCGGTCGATGCACTGATCGCCTCGTGCCGGGACCGGGACGGGGCCGTCAAGAGCGCCGTGGCGGAGGCCCTTGGCCGCATCGCAGACCCCAAGGCTGTTCCCGCTTTGATCAAACTGTTCAGGGACTCTTCGAAAATCGTGAGGGAAACCGCAGGAACCGCACTGGTGTACATCGGACAACCCTCGGTTGACCCGCTGATCGAGAGTCTGAGCGATAAGGACTTCGTCGTTCGCTGTCATGCAGCCCGGGCGTTGGGGGGAATGACGACGGACTACCAAATTGGCCGGTCGTGGGTCCGCGATGCCAAGGTGGTCGAGGCCCTCATCGCCGCGTTGAAAGACCCGGATCGAGCCGTTCGTGAGGATGCCACGATTGCGCTTGGCATGATCGGCGACCCTCACGCGATCGATGCCCTGATCGAAGCCATGAAAGATGGAGCCGTGAAGCGCCATGCCATCGCGTCACTCGGCATGATCGGCGATCCGCGTGCGCTCCCGGCCGTACTGGACGCCTTGAAGGGCAAAGGGATCAAGCAGGAAGGCTCGCCGACACCGGGATGCATCGTCAGCGAGGATGCGTTCATCAAAGAAGCCGCCGCGACTGCTCTTGGACAGTTTCGTGACCCACGCGTGATTCCCGACTTGATCATGTTATTGAAAGACGGAGTCTTGCGCGAAAAGGCCGCAGCAGCCCTGACCGTCATCGGTGATGCGGCAATCGAACCTCTCATTGCCTTTCTCTACGACCCCAAGGCGTCGGAAGTTGAGGCGGAGAAGGAACGTGTGCTGTCCTACGCATCGGTTCGCCTGACGGCCAAAGATGCTCTTAAGCAAATTGCGCTCGAAACCTTGGAAACGCTTGGATGGATCCCTTCTGATGAAGAGGTCGAAATCAGTTCCAGCCAAGCGGATAACATGCGCATCGATCGGCCACTGGGACAGACGGGACGGTTCGGGCCGTCCGGCGACACCGTCTGACTCAATCCGACGAACGCCATACTCCTTCGCGCAAGGCCGCAGCGAGTGAAACCAAAGAGGCTGAGTGGAGAGTATTGGTTCGCTTAACCTGAGCCTGAACCGTGACCCTCCTGAAGCCGGCGGACGTTTCAATATCCCGGCAGAACGCAATATGGCCGACAAGGTGGCAGAACAGATTGCCGCGCTCAAAGATGAGGATTGGGCGATCCGTGAAGAGGCGGCGCGTCTGCTTGGCCAGTTCAACGATCCGCGCGCAGTGGGTCCTCTCGTGGCTCTGCTTCGGGATCAGGACCGTTCCGTGCGAGAGGCGGCAGGAGAAGCACTGCGCGCGATCGGAGCGCCGGCAGTGGAACCGCTCGGCATCTGTCTGACTGAGGGCGAATTGGCAGTTCAAGAAGCAGCTTCGGCCGTTCTGGCGACCATTGCGGATGAGCGTGTACTCGCTCCGCTCTTATCGGCACTGAAAAGTCCCGACTGGATCGTCCGGATGCACGCGGCTCGGGCGCTGGGCCGCGTGAAGAGCGCAGAGACCATGCACGCCCTGATCCCCCTACTGCAGGACAAGGTCAAGGCGGTTCGTGAAGAAGCAGCTACCGCCCTGGCGGCCATCGGTGATGCGGCGATTTCATGTTTAGTGCGTGCCTTGGAACATGAAGACTGGTTGGTTCGCCTGCACGCGGTGGAATCGCTGGGGAAGACACGTTCCCCCCGTGCTGTCGAGCCGCTGCTCTCGGCCCTGTTCAACGACCATGATTCAGCCGTTCGCGAAGACGCCGTGCGGGCATTGGGCGACATCGGTGATGCCCAGGCTGTGGATCATTTATACGTGGCTATGCGTGAACCAGGTTTACGGACTGTGGCGGTCGAGGCACTCGGGCGCATCGGCAATCCCAGAGCCGTACCCGTTCTGATCGATATTGTTACGGGCGCCGCTCCTCCGGAAACGACGAGAACGGCGGCCGGTTGTGGGGATCAGTGGAATGAGGAGCTCATCACGCAAGGGGCGGCCGTACGGGCGTTGGGACTGATCGGTGACGACAGGGCGATTCCTTCGCTCGTCGCCGCCTTGAGCCCGACCCATACGCGTGCGGAAGCAGCCGCAGCGTTGACAAAATTCGGATCGAAGGTCGTTCCGGCTCTGATTTCGCTGTTGAACGAGTCACCGGATGACAATATCCGGTTCCATGTTCGGGAGACGTTGACGCTCATCGGATGGCGGCCACGTCAGATCTCCGTCAGCCGCCTCTGAACGCCATGTCGAAAGAAACCATCGAGACACTGGTCTCTGAACTCATCCATGAAGAAGACTGGCGCCGCATGCGGGCGACGGCAGCCTGTGTGGCCGGTGGTCCGCGATCGGTCCTGGCGCTTATGGACGCCTTGCGGACCGGTCCCACGGAGTTGAAGAAGGAAGCGGCGGCGATGTTGGCCCGCATCAAAGATCC
>FKKE01001533.1_pt1 | contig 19524 bp, 19 predicted proteins | sample 1106331 | NCBI WGS metagenome assembly FKKE01 (sample SAMEA3931202, study PRJEB13176) | freshwater metagenome | biome: Drinking water system; feature: drinking water; material: freshwater | place: China | collected 2013-02-06 | reverse complement strand
GCACGGTGGTCTTGAACGGAGCCAGACAGGCGATGCCGATCCCTAAGATCAGCGCCAGGGCACAGGCGGTGCCAGCGACCCACCAGGCCTTTCGTTCCGACGCCTCCAATCGCAACCGCCAGTCGGTATCCCAGTCGCGGCCTAGATCGTAGAATTGCGGTTCGTCTGCCGCGCTCACGAGTGAAGGGTCCGTCTGCTTTTTCGTTATCTTTTCCATGTTCCTGTCCTCGATCTGATCAGCAGGACTAGGGCGTCCAGGGTGTCATGTGGTCAAAGGTTCGCGATGTGCCGGGGGCCAACATCTTGAGGACCCGTTCCTGTTGTTCCTGTTGCGCCGCTTTTTCTTCCGCCTCGATCATGGATTTCATCGTGAGAATCCGGTTCGTGTCGTTGCTCACCTGCGCTTGCTCCGCAGCGATCCGGCCATTGAGTTCCAGAATCCCTTTTTCGTCCTGGGTGTCGTTAATGCGAGTCGTCAAGGCGCGGATCTGTTGCATCCGGCCGAGTAACATCTGATAGGTGTTCGCGTAGTAGGCCTGACTTTGCGGCGTCTGGTTCAGCATGTTCTGGCAGATGCGCAGCGCATCGCCGGTTTTGCCCTCGCAGTTGTAGATCATGCGGTTGTGACGGATGATCTGGGCCGCTGCAGTCAACCCCTGGACCCCGCCGGACCGGATGGAGTGGTACACGGCGTTCACGTCGGAGGGGACGACACCGGCCAAGGTGAGGTTGTTCATGAGACTGCCCATGTTGCGTGAGCCCATGATCGCGTGAATTTGCTGGTCGGCTTGGAGGATCTGTTGCTGCATCTGTTGGAACTGTTGGATCCAGGCCAGGGCCTGCACGATCGATTGCACGAGATTGGCCGTGTCGATGACGGGAATCCCTCCGGCTTGACCTTTCGACGTTGGACTCATCACGATCAGCACGGCCAGTGCCATGGCGACTAACATGCGTTTCATGGGGGACATGATTACTCCTTTTGCGAGACGCTGTTGCGTAATCGTTCCATTGAGGCCCGTTGATAGAGGTCGCTCCCTGGCTGGGGCTTCGCGGCAGGCAGTGCGTTTAGTAGGGCGCGGGCCGCCCATGATCGCGGCCCCGCCAAGGACCCGCCGGTTGAGGCCACAGCCAACGGGACCAACCGACTCAGGCCGGATGTGACGCTGTGAAAAAGCAGCATTCCACTCCTGGTAGCATCGCCACCTGGGTTCCCCAACGAGAGGCCTCCGGCCAAACTTGCCCCCAGCGACGCGACATGTAGCAAGACGTAGGCGGCGGTGATGGAGAGAAACAGCAGGCCGACGACATCCGCCAGAAGCGAAGTGGTTGAATAGGCTTGTAGGACATGCAGACAGGCATTCCGCAGCAGGCTCGCAAGAAACGTGATCACCGCCATGATGAGGACATTCGTGAAGACGGCGACCAACGAACTGGAGAGCCAATTTTCCGCATAGCGCTGCGTGACAGGAAACATCGCGCAGAAGATGAAAGCGGGCCCGACTGCGAGCAGCAGGGCGAGGCTCACTTTCGCGACGAGAAAGAGCCCCATCGCGACAAAGGCCATCACGATCGACGCCGTGGCGCAGATCGCTCCAGCGATGAAGAGAGAGAATTGCGGGACCAATCCCGAACTCGCTTCGGTGAAGAGGGTTTCCATGAGCGTCGTGAAGGGGTCTGCCATCTGGTCGATGGTCCCTCCCATCGAGAGGACACCACCGAAGGCGGAGGCGAAGGCCTCTTGAAGCCCGTCCAATCCTTCTTTCACGAGGCTTCGATACTGCGGCCCGTTCAACGTCAGTCCGGTGATGAGTGCCACACGGAACCAGCGCCAGACGAGCCCGGTGACCGGTTCCTGCACGTCGCCGCGCATCACTTGAAAGCCGGTCCACATCACATAGAGCGTCACCGCCATCACGGCGACCGGCGTGAGGACTGAAATAACGGCATCGCTGCTGGTCACGACATAGTGGTCCAACGCGTTGTTCACCGACTGCTCGATGTAGGTCGCCATGCCCATGGAGTACCTCTACACAACTCCTTTTCCGTTCTCGTGCCGGAGACGTTTCCGCGCTGCGATGCGCTCATGGAATAGGGGCAGCCAGTCTGTGGGATCGTCGCCCACTTCGACTCTGATCTGGTCCAACAACGTCACGTTGTCCGTCGTGCCGGAGAGGACATTCAAGAGATCTGTCATGCCACCTAGGTCGAATTGCACAATCGCCGAGCTGTGACCCTGCTTTACGAGAAATAAGCGGCTCGCTTCGCCGAGATTCTTGATGATGTGAAATTCCGCCTCCGTGACTTTGAACCCCTGGACATAGTCGTCATGATCGGCACGCGGATTGGGCAAGAAGATCTGGGTCACACTCTGTTCCACCATCGTTTTCCCGATCGGGTGTCGCAGCACATCCGAGGGCGATTGCGTCACGAAGACGCCGAGGCCGGATTGTTTGCGGATGGTCTTTTGCTTGTTGAAGGCGAAGTCCGCGAACAGCGGGTCTTGAAGCGGCTTCCAGAATTCCTCCATGACATAGATGAAGGGTTCGCCCGTGATCAGTCGTTCGGTCAGATGGAGCAGGTAGGCCATGATCGGGGTGCGAACCTCGGGATCATCCAGAAAGTCCGTATAGTCGTAGCCAAATATCCGTGCGCCGCTGATCTCGTGGGTATCTGTTGGATTGTCGAAGGCCCAGCCCAGCGAATGACCACGGGTCCATCGCTTCAATCGTGCCCGCACACTCTGGTCGCCGCTGGCTGGCAGGTTCTGCCGGAGGAGGGACAGACCACGCAGATCCGGTGAAACCGTTTCACTCATCACCGTCCGCACGGCCTGGCTGATCTCGCTCTGCTCTTTCGCGGTGAGCAATGGAATCTCGTCACCAGGCTGCTTCACGAGTTGGGCCACGAGCTGTTCGCAGAATTGCCAGTTATTGGGGTGGGGTTTGAGCTGCAGGGGATTGAAGCCGGTCGGCAGGCCGCGTTTCAGGGACTGATACTGTCCGCCCATCGCCCGGATGCCGATCTCCGCGCCTCGATCTTTGTCGAAGACCACGCAGCGGAGGCCCTGGTACTTGGTGGCGAAGGCCAGGAGAGACAATTCAAGCGCGGTCTTGCCCACGCCGGTGCTGCCACAGATGAAGGTATTGCCGGGATACTTTTCATCGCGCGAATCCCGATCCTCCGGGGACACGTGGAAATTGAAATAGTAGGGTTGCCCGCTTGGGGTCTTGAACAGGGCCAGGGCTTCGCCCCAGGGATTGCCCGCTCGTTTACCGCGGGCGAAGTTGTGAAAGGGGCTGAGGCAGACAAAGTTCCGGCTGGTGATGACTGCTTCGCGCGGTCGCAGACTCCAGTTACCGGGGATCTGCGCGAACCAGGCACATTCGGGGATGACATCGACCCGCGCCATCTTGAATCCTGGCCCGTCCTGAAAGACGGCCCTGGCGTCGGCGAGCGCAGTGCTGACCGATTCTATCGTGTGGCCGAAGATGGCCAGACTGTAGTGGTACTGGCCCAGATCGATGAGCCCACTCTGCAGATCATCCGCAGCCTGGTCCATCTGTTCGATCTCACGCGTCGCCGCATCTTCTGACGCGATCAAATGCCCTTTCTGGGTGGCGAGTGACTTCAGGGCTGCGCGCTTGTTGAGACATGAAAAGCTCTGGGTCTCGATGTATTCCGCATCGCTGTAGAGCAGTCCGTTGTTCATACCCGGCTCAGAGAAGGGCGGATACTCCTGCATGTCGAGGAACCCGGCGAATTTCTTCTCGCGCGGGTGCCAGATTTCCAGCATGCCCGTCCGGTCGCCGAAGTGCAGGCGAGAAGAGGGGAGGTACGAGGCGAGCGGCGCTCGGCGCAGCGGGATTTCCTCCCAGACGCCATTGATGAGGTAGCTCAGAAAGGCCAGCTGGTCGGAGTACACGATGTCTCGTTTCGTATAGGTGCCCAATCGACTGGGCCCATAGCGGCTCAGACTCGCTTCGAGCTGTTTGCCCATGTCTTCCAGAATGGTTAGCTGTGCGGTCTCATGCTCTCGGCGTTGGGCTAAAGTGCGTGTGGACATCCGAGTGAAGAAGCTTGAGATCTTGGACGGAAACGGTCGGTACAACAGGGACAGGTACAACTCCGTCGCCATTTGTCGATGTTGAGTGAATGACTGATAATAGCGGTCGCTCAGGTGTTGGCAGAAAGCATTGGGCGAGGTGCCGTGCAACCGCTCAGTGACGACGCGTCTGATTTTGTGCGACCAGAGGGCGAAGGACCCGCCGCCCAAGGATCGGAGAAACTGGTGCAGCGCTTCTTTGCGCAGCAGGACTTCTGAACGGTCGGCTGTTTCGAACGTGATCCCCTCCAGTTTCCAACAGGCCAGGTATTCGCCACCGGTCAAGGTGATGACGGTGGGCGTGATCGCCGTGCCCAGCGGGATATAGTCACTCGCGGGAATCTGCGAGGACGCGGCTTTTGTGAGGGCGGCTCTAGATCGCATTCCCTGTCTCTGTTCAGCATGCTGCATTGAAAACACTCAGCACCTCAGCTCTTTCACGATGAACGTCTGGTCTTCCATGACAGAGGGCCATAGGAAATAGCGCCCCACGTTGCGCGGCTCGGTCCGTGCCGGAGTCGCATCCGCGCCCGCATCATCACTTGGCGCAAGCGCTGATCGTCCGTCTTCGTCGTCTGGCGCATCCAGAGCACGATGGGAATCGCGATCAAAACCAGACCCAACGAGACGTAGCCGCTCACCAGGTAGTACAGCCAGACGGCTACTAGGAGGGTCAGGCCGCCGATCAGAATCAGCGGCACGATCGGCACGCCGCCCAGCATCGCGGGCCTCGTGCAACCGGTAAAGATGGGATCGCGGAAGCCGTCCATGCTAGTTGATCAACCAGGCCGCGATGCCCGCCGCGCCGCCCACCAAGATGCCGCCGATCACGACGTTACTCACGTCGGACCATTGGGCATGGCTGAAGGCCATCTTGAACCCCGCCCACATGATGGCGACGGTAAAGAGTGTCACCGCCACGCTCGTCAGGACTGTTTGTACGTTCTGCATCACCGTGTTCACCTTGGTGATCTGGGCCCAAGCCGGGTCCGATTCCAACAGGATGACTACCCCGATCAGCCAAGAAGCCACCGCGATCAGCTGGCCATTTCCTCGGCTGACCCCTCGCAAGCTCCCTGTCCCTGACATACTCTTCTTTGTCACATTCCGTCCTATCATCACCTCTTCCATCTTCCCTTCCTTTCTGTGAAGTGGCTTCTGTGGCGAGTTTGCAGAGCCTTCTGCTCGCACTCATCGCCGAACGGGGGTGACATGTAGTGAGGTTCAGTTTTTGATGCAAGCCTGTTGGAAGTACGTAGTAGCGGCGACCACATGATGGAATTGTGTCGGCGAGAATAAAGAGGCAAGCGGGTGCCGTGATGGCAGAGAGCGTTCTCTGCATCGAACGGTCGGCTCGCACTATTGTTTTGAGGCTGAATGAGGCTGCGGACGCTGCGTATTACGGTTCAGCAGCCCAAAGAATATTCATTCCCAGCGCAGGGGGCAGCACCGATTGCTGCCCAAAGGGAAACCATGCGACGCACATTCCCAGGTGACGGTGCCGTGAGCCGCTCAGTGTTTTCCGTGCTCATACAGCAATGCCCGCAATGTTCTTCATTACGCTCTGCATTCTAGGTTCCACATCGCGGCACTCCGTCCATGTCCCATCACACTGCCCCAGGCGCATCCATCGGTCATCGTCGGTCGATCGGAATTGTTCTGTCATGGAAGGCCGGTGGACTGCCGCGCACTGATCGTCTGACGCAGCGCCCGCGCCAGCACAGATCTGTCACGTCCGCCGCCGAGTCTTTATCCGCCCGTGCTTCTTCGGCAGTCCTCGCCCTGTCACCTCCGTTGTCCTGCCCTGGCGCTTCGGTCTCTGCGAAAGCGCCAGTTCGTTCAACATGCAGGAGGTGCCACCATGGCCAAACAATCCGTCAACCGACTTCCCGTTCCACAGTTCATTCCGCGCTACCGGGTCACGCTTGTAGTTGAAGGCGGTCACACCGCTCCATACGGCGTTCTTCGCGATTCTGCTGCCGCAGCTGCGGCGCTGCGCCCCTGCTTTGACGGGCTTGATCGCGAGCAGTTCCTCGTCTGTTGTCTCGATGCTAAGAACGCTAGCATCGGCGTGAACATCGTTTCGATCGGATCGCTCACCCTCAGCATTGTGCATCCTCGTGAAGTCTTCAAACCGGCCATCCTCCTCAACGCATGTGCCATCATTGCGGTCCACAACCATCCGTCGGGTGATCCCACGCCGAGTCCTGAGGATCGGACACTCACTACGCGACTGCGGGAAGCAGGAGACCTGCTGGGCATCAGGCTGCTCGACCATCTCATTCTCGGTGACGACCGTCTTTATAGTTTTGCCGATCAGGGCTGGCCGCTGTGAGGCGTCAGCAAAAGACCTGTCGCACCTCCTCTCAATTATCTTTCCCAGCAGATGATGCATGGCGATACACTCGGAAGATTCCAGGTCTCTACCACAAGTGGTGGTCTGCTCCAGACAAAGCGGACGCCTAAAAAATAGGCAACATGCTGAAGAGCCCATGATCCGCTGTCACTCGTATGCGCAAGTCGATTTGTTCACACGGTTATCCCCAGAAGATGGGGACGACGGGCTGAGAGTGATGGCCTATCTGATGCTGAAGACGGGGTTGCGCATCATTGAAGTCAGTCGGGCACGGATTGAACATCTGCAGGAGCACGTGCCGGGAGAAAAATGGAAGCTATGGGTGCATGGGAAGGGGAGAGCATCGGCCGATGAGTCCGTGCAGGTGTTGCGAGAGGTCTATGACAAGATCCAAGTCTATCTGCGGCTCCGGCCGGAACCACCGCAGGGAAGTGATCCGCTGTTTGCGACGACGGTCTGTTATGATCGAGGCGGGAACGTGGTGACGGCAGCCGGGAAGCGACTCTCCACGCGGGCGATTCACCGCATCATTACGGAGGGGTTCTTGTTAGCGGGCGTCAAGAAGCCGGGCATTGTGGTCCACAGACACTCGACGCCGACCTTTGCCTTGCTCAATGAGGCGAATCCGACGCGGGTGCAGAAGATGATGCGTCATCAGCACTATGCCACCACCGAGATTTATGTCGAAGAGGTCCACCGGCTGCTCGATGGAGCCGAAGATGTCGTCACGCAAATATGATGGCGCATTGAACGGGTTTGTGTCACCGCACCTGACCAGCTTATCGTGGAGGTTCCGTTCTCTGTGCGTAAGACGCGACCACAGCCTACAAGATCGAGAAATCTGTCTTCTCCTTATACTGGAATTCCCTCGACGATACTCAGTGAGCATTTGGTCGGGATGACTCGGGTCAGCTTCAACCGCGCTGCGGCAAACAGTGCAGCAAATTCTTCCTTTGTCCGCTCACGTCCTCCAATAATGAGCATCTGAATGTCGAGGAGCTTTCCCCAGCTGGGATCGTTCCCCGGGGCAATGACGTTATCGACGACTAAAAGCTTCCCCTTCTCATTCATGGCGGCGCGGCAGTTGGTGAGGATCTTGATGCATGCCTCGTCGTTCCAATCGTGGAGAATGTACTTCATGATATAGGCATCGCCTCCCTTAGGCACGGCTTCAAAGAAGTCTCCGGATTCGAGCCTGCAACGTTCCGTGATGCCCTTTGCCGTCATATGCCGCTCATTCTCAGCGCGAGCGATAACGGGACCTCGATCGAAAAGCACACCGTGAAGTCGTGGATTCGCTTTGAGGATCGTGGCCAGAAGGCTCCCGTGTCCCCCACCGACATCGACGAGCGTCCGGATCCCTGAGAACTTGTAGGCCGCGGCTACTGCGGGGTTCTCGATCTGGGAAATGCTCGTCATCGATTCACCAAATACTTCAAGATCCTCCGGGTGTTTCTCAAGATATATAAAGATCGGGACCCCGTGAGCCTTTAGGAACGGGACCTCGCCGGTCTTCACTCCGTAGAGGAGTTCCTTCCAGGAGTCCCATGCCCAATTGTCGTTGATCATGAGCGCCCACGCATGCATGGAGCCTGAAACGCCTGTCTGAAGTGTCATAGCAAGCGGCGTCAGCTTGAACCGTCGACCTTTAGTTTCTGTAAAGATGCCGACGCTCGCCAGGGCGCGGAGAATTCGGTAGAGCGGCTCTGGCTGCACGCCGGCAGCTGTCGACAAATCTTCGACAGTCCTTGATCCTTTTCCCAGTAGATCCGCCAGTCTGAGTTTCGCGGCCACATGGATGAGGCGGGCGACCCAATATCCGATAGCGAGATTCCGCATTATTTCAGCAGGTGACTGTTGTTTGGCCATAGTACGTCTCCGTGAAGGTGTATTGCTTTGTCGTGTTGTCGAAGAATTGGGCTGTGTCTGAGCAAGCCGGGCAGCATTGTACGAGACATCCGTACGCTGATGGAAGCGTTTCGTGTGCAAATTGGGGTTCCGGTACCATTGCCCGGAAAATCTGTCCATCGCTATTGCCCGCTTACACGCGCCCCCTGACACAAAGGTTCGATCTCTTACACCAGCTTGGCAAACAAATGATAGGCGAGTGCAGCAAGTAATGCGGAGGCAGGAAGCGTGACGACCCAGGCGAGGACCATATCGCGCACGGTGGGCCATCGAATGCTGCTGAGGCCGTTTAACAATCCAATACCGATAATAGACGAACTGCTGACATGGGTTGTTGAGACCGGCAACCCCATCACAGCGGATACAAACACCAGCGAGGAAGTGGTAAGGTTCGCAGATAACCCTTCGCTGTGATCCATTCGTGTGACATTCTCGGCGAGGACTTGCGTGACACGGCGTCCTGCCATATAGCTGCCGAGGCCCATTGCCACCGCTACGCCGATGAGGGCTATCGCTTGAAAAGACCCACTGGACCAGGTGGTGACGGCACTGCCCAACAGCATAATGGCGGCTATCTTGGGGGCGTCATTCATTCCCCGGGCCAATGAGGCTAAACCACTTGAGCACCAATGGATACTGTCCAAACCAACAACAAGGCCCTTCAGTCCCGCCCGATCGCACTGGGCCGGAACTGTCACCACAGGTTGTCCCAGGGCTGCCGTCTGAAACAGCGTGCGCGTGGCACCTTGGGTATCGATCATAACCAATGCTCTGGCAGTCGGCATCACGCAGAGACAGGTGCCTTCCCACCGTGCCGCAAGCGTGCGAACAAGAGAGTGGATCAAGCCCGAGACCATCAACGCCAGCAGTGGACTCAGAATGAGCGGTAATAGAATTTTCTTTCCAATTCCCTCCCATAGAAGGCCCTCAGTCCCAAATGCGATAAGGCCTGCCCCTACGATCGCGCCGGTTAAGGCATGGGTGGTGGAAACAGGCAAACCGCTCCGGGTCGCGACCAGCACCCAGAGGACAGCGCCGGCGAGCACGGCAGTCGCAAGGATGGACGATGAGGCAACGCCTGGCGCCAGGAGCCCTTGGCTGAAGGTCTTCACCATCGCGGTGGCGACCAGTCCCGAAAGCCCAGCGCCGACGGTCGTCCAGAACGTTCCCCATAAGATGGCGGTCCGATAATCGGCGACGCCGCTGCCTACGAGGGTGGCAATAGCCTTGGACACGTCGTTCGCGCCATTGGCGAAAGCCAGAGATAACACCAAGAGACATGTGAAAAGTGACAAGTCCATATGTGTTTGCCTACTGTGTGGGAGTTGCCGTCATCACCGCTCCGCCGCAGGACGAGCCAGCCCCGGCCGTGCACCCGTAGCAGTGGTTGCCCGTCACAATCCTGCGTGTGCTGAGGCGGGTGGGATCAAAGTCGCGAATATGGCGCGGCATGCCTTCCTTGACCGGCAGCGTAAGCATCTGATTGAAGTCGCAATCATACAGCGTGCCGTCCCACCCCACGGAAATCATCGATCGGCACATGACGCCTGCCACAGCGGCAGGGTTGAAGGCAGTGGCCAGGCGTTCCATATAGGCATCGTAATTACCACTTTCGATCAGGAACTCGAGAAATCGGCTGATTGGCATGTTGGTGACGGTATAGAGATGGTTGAACTCAATGTCATATCGTGTCCGGAGCTCTTTCCGAAATTGGGCTTCGAGCGCTTCTTGCTTCGGCGGGAGAAACGCGCCGACCGGATTGTACACGAGGTTCAGGGCAAGACCGCTCTCTGGTCGCCCGTACCCCAGTTTGTTCAAACGCGTGAGGGCCTCGATGGATTTCTCAAAGATGCCGTGGCCGCGCTGTGCATCAGTCTGACTGGCACGATAGGCCGGAAGTGAGGCTATGATTTCGACTCGATGGCTGGCCAAGAATTCTGCAAGGTCCGCTTGGGAGGGAAGCAGCAACACGGACAGGTTGCAGCGATCTATCACATGACGACCGAGGGTACGGGCCCGTTCGACCAGCCGGCGAAAGTTCGGATTAAGTTCCGGCGCCCCGCCCGTAATATCGATGGTGGGAATGTCGGTCTTCGTCAACGCCGCGAGACAGAGATCGGCTATCTCATCCGACATGATTTCAGTACGATCCGGTCCCGCATCGACGTGACAATGTCGGCAGGTTTGGTTGCAGAGTTTGCCGACGTTGATTTGAAGAATGGTGATCCCCGTGGCATGCAGCGGGAATAACCCAGCCTGCTCGAGACGTCGTTCGAATGAACGACACCCGACTGTATCCATAAGAACTTTGAGTTGTTCATCGGAGGAGGCAAGAGGATTCTGTCGTCCGAGTAAAGTCAGCGGCATAGTTGTGTCTCCGTGAGCACGCGAGAAACACCTCGAAGATCCACTATCAGGTCAGTAGGTGCGTCCTACGCTTGGCATGTCTGAACACCGTGTCCGGGAAGCGCAGCTCGCAACATCCGAAGTTGAGCGCCCGTCCTTGCCGATGGGCGAGCAGGGGTTGAACCTTTGGCGCAATGCGATAACACACCTGCTGGCCCGCCCGAATTCCTTCGACTAATCCGGCATCTCGGAGAATACGGAGATGATGGGAGATGTGCGGTTGCGGACAGTGTAAGCACCGCACGAGGTCCGTCACGCATTTCTCCTCACCCAGTAACGACTCCAGGATACGCAACCGCGTGTGGTCCGCCAGGGCCTTGAGCGTCAGGGCGCATTGGTCCACGGTAAGCAGAATTCCGGTGGAGCCGGGCTTCATCAACAGCAGCCTCCGTCAGGTGAACAGGTCACAGGCTCCCCACTCACGTGTTCGCCGGCTCGATTCAAAATGGCGAAATGTGGCCGGTACCCTTGAGCCTCCAGCACCGCCACCGTTTTGGAGCAGACCTCCAAAGGCTCTCCTCGGCGATAGATATGGTGATCGTCGTCCTCGACTTCCGTAAAGGGGCCAGCCAGCAACGCATAGTGGCCTTGCCAGGTGCAAGGAACATTGGCAGGCAAGACGGCGGTCCAGCGCGGATCGTTGTGGTCGAGCGGTACAGGCTCGGTGGTCAGGAGAAAGTGGTCGACGAAAGGAGGAGCGCCCAACAACAGTGCATCGTCAGGCGTGATTGGGCGTGGGATGCCACGGTGATAGGTCGTGCCTCGTTCATCCGTCACTCCACTGAAGGGGCCTCGAAGAGTTGCGTACCTGACCGAAGCCGTCGTTGCTGCCAGTGGTAGCTTGTAACCGGTCAACGTCACCGAAAAGAAGTGGATGCCATCGATCACGCGCCAGGGTGAAAACTTGACGAGATGGATCCCGAGAAAGCCGACTGCCGCTATACCAGCCATGTAGTCCGCGAGCGTCAACGCGCCTGAGAGACAATCGCCCCATTTCTCCGCATCGTGAGCCAGGTATTGAGGGACCTGTTGGTCCGACACGATGTCAGAGATCGTAAAACGCCCACCCGGTTTGGTGACACGAAACATCTCCCGAAAGACCGTGCGCTTATCCGGTGCCAGGTTAATGACGCAATTGGAAATGATGAGATCGATCAGGTTGTCGTCCACCGGCATGGTGTCCGCCATCCCTTTTCGAAACTCCACATTCAAGGAGGCATAGCCCAGATTCGCTGCGACGATCGGTGCATTGCGGCGCGCGATCTCCAACATCGTGTCTGTCATATCGATACCGATCACATGCCCGGATGGGCCGACCAGTCGCGAGGCCTCGAAGCAGTCGATTCCTCCACCGGAACCAATATCGAGGACTGTCTCGCCGGAACGGACGGTCTGTAAACCGGCTGGCGTGCCGCACCCATAGGAAATCTTGAGCACCTCGTCCGGGATAAATGATTTCAGGTCTGCGAGGTCGTAACTCGTCGGACAACACATCTGCTCGCCTGTCGCGGCAGCCCGCGCGTATCGGTCACTCACGGTTTTGGTGATGGTGTCGATCGGCATAGTCCCCCTCTCTTAGGAAGATAAATAGCTCTGGAATGATCCGTCCATGTATCGATCCCAGATCTATCGAGATAGCTTGATACATCCATATACAGGGAAAGGCATATCACTTCTGTGAGCTGGCTTACAGTCACACGACCGCCAGTCTCTGACCCGTGCAGGGCGGTTGAGGAAAGTCACACGTTCAAGAGATCCTGAGGGGAGGGAATAGATTGAACACACCAACTTCCCTCCTTGACTCCGTACTATGGTACAGGGTGTATCGTCATCAATGAGGTGAACATGCCGACCCAACTCACAATTGGAAAGCTCGCAAAAGATGCTGGGGTACATATCGAAACGATTCGCTACTACGAACGACGCCACATACTCGGCCCCACCTCCCGGCTGCCATCCGGCTACAGGTTGTACAACCGCGAGGCGGCGCGACGTCTCCGTTTCATCAAGAATGCTCAGGCGTTGGGCTTCACGCTCCATGAGATTGAGGAACTCCTCAATCTTCGGGCCAGTTCGAAGGCCCGATGTGGGGACGTAGAGCGGAGGGCCGAAACCAAGCTGAAGCATGTGGAGGCCAAAGTGCGTGATTTGCAATCGCTTGCAGCGGCGCTGCGACGTTTGATCCGCCTCTGCCGGACTGGGCAGCCGACGGAGCAGTGTCCGCTTCTGACAAGTCTGGAAAATGAAGACAAGGCGTCAGGAAGAAGCCGGCAGAGGGGATGAGTGAGGGCTGCGATTGACCAGTGACGGATGACGTTCGATTCTGATGCGGGGAGCCAAGAGCGCTGATGACGAAGAACGGTGGAGAAATAACAGCGGTCTGGGGTGTTATGACCGCTTTCCTGGCGTCAATCTGCTGCATCGGGTCAGTGATGTTTGCAGCCCTCGGCATAGGCGTGGGCGTCACAGGCTCCCTAGCTGATACTGCCGTATTTCTAAGGTTCCTACTTCCCTATCGGCCGATCTTTATCGGCCTCACAATCCTTTTGCTGGGCATCAGCTTTTACCTGGCCTACCGGAGATCAAAACCTGTGTGCGTGTCGGGGAACGTGTGTGTTCCGGGAGCGATAAACAGGGCAAATCGGACATTGCTCTGGGTGCTAGCAGTCCTCGCGCTGGGGCTAATCGTGGCCCCGTACTGGTGGGGACTGTGAGAATGCGTAACGGAGAGGAGGTGCATACGCATGTGGCGACAGCTTGGATCGGTTGTGCTGATAGGCGCCATGACCGTGGGCTTGGTCATGTCTTCTCTTCTTGCGGCGGAGAGCCAGGGGCTTCAGACGGTGACCATACACATCGATGGCATGAGCTGCGGGGCTTGTCTGAAGGATGTGAAAGCCGCCCTCGCGAAGGTGCCCGGAGTCAGTGCAGTGGAGTTCACCGTCGCAAAGAAGTGGATCTTTTTCTCCGACTACGCGGATGCGCGCGCCTTGGTGGCGTTCGATCCGGAGAAAGCTGGTGCAGAGGCATTGATCAAGGCCGTAGAAGGCGCGAGCAGCCCACTGTCGGCGTACAAGGCTCGGGTGCTCGAAAAATAGGCGATGGGTGCGAGGTGTGAGGCCAGAAGGAGGAAGGAGAAATCATTATGGTGCAGGCGACGAATGTTGAGAGCGGGTTATTTGTTGAACTCAGAAAGTTGAGCCCGAAAGTCACGGGCGGGCTATTGCGCATGCGGCAGGAGGCGTATCGCGACGGAGTTGTTCCTGCGAAGTACAAACTGCTCACGGCCATGGCGATCTCCATCGCAATTCGTTGCGAGCCCTGTATTCGAGCCTACGTCAAGATGGCCTGCGGCAAGGGTGCCGCACAAGAGGAATTGATCGAGTTTCTCGAAGTCGCCATGACGATGCAAGGCTGTCCCGGAGAGGAGTGGGCGCTGAAGGCCTTTTCTGTCTACAAGGAATGCCTCGATAGTAGGCCGGCATCGTCCGCGTCAGGTTGTTGTGATCACCAAGCTATGAGCCAAAAGACTGAGGAGAGCACATCATGAATCCACGAATGATGTTCCTAATCATCGGAATGTTCATGGCACTTATATTAAGCGTTGGACTTGGCGTGATACCGGCCTCCGCAGCCAGCATTCTGATCCAGATGAAGACCTCGCTGACAGAGGACGATGCGCAAATCTGCGCGGTCCCGAATGTGGCGTGGGCGGCGGTGAAGGCCGGTCACCAGGTGACGATTTTGGTGGATGCGAGTGCCGTTACGTCGGTGACAAAAGGATTTGGGTGGTTCAGGAAGATGACCGGAAGTGAGACCACGGCGCTCGATCGCGCCAGTTTGCCCGAGCGAGAGCGGCAGAGCCTCTCCGAGCAGATGGGTGTCCCGCTAGATCAGATCCCGCACACCTATGGCGAGTACTTTGATTTTCTGAAGAACAAGCTGGGCGTTGAAATCTACGGGGATCAAACCATGATGCTCCTCTACAAAATCGATCCTGCGCGAGTTGCCTCTTCAGTGACCCCGATTCTGCTGGAAAGGATGGTGGACCTGTTCGCGTCTGCTGACCGAGTGATTGTGTATTAGAGATACCGTTGACGCTTGAGCTGGATGAGGGATAGACTGACACTATGCGATCGCGTCCCCGTCGATGCTGGTCTTTTCTCGCTGTGACCATCGTGGTGTTTCTGCTGGCGTTCAGTTTCAACGCCTACGCCTGTCTTCTGCCGTTGTCTGGAACCACCGATGCCGCGATGGCCAACGGCTGTTCAACTCCCGTGGAACAACCTAGTCGGCAATTGTGCGACGCCTTCAAAACCCTAGGAGTCGAGTCCTCCTCTCAGTCGTCTTCGTGGCTCATGGACCATCATTGGTCAGCAGATCATGCTCTGATCGCACTTCCAGCCGTGAGCTGTCGACTCGTACGGATTTCTAGTCAATCTTGCACTCTTGAATCAAGTTCTCCTCCGCATCAGTCGCTCGCAAGCACCGTGCTTCGCATCTGATCTCCTCGGTTCTTTCTGAGCCAATTCCATTATCGCGTTCTCTGTCCGGCGTTGAACCTCGGTTCATCCTGCTGCTCTTTCTGTAGCAAGACGGGGGCCGAGATCCGCGACAGGCGTGGGCAGGAACGCTTTTGGGGAGGACCATCCCATGACTCGCTCAATTCGGTTTTTGTTGTTGACCATACCAGTCCTGAGCATGACCTTCGTGACAGGTGGCAACCAGGTCGCTCTTGCCGTCGATCAGATTGCACAACCAACCTTGGCGTTGCCGGACTTGATCCGCGAAACACTTGAGAGAAATCCGGAGCTTGTGGCAGCGCGCAAGCAATGGGAAGCTTTCTCGCACCGGATTGTGCAAGCTCGGTCACTGGACGATCCCACCCTGTCCGTGCACTTGTGGAATTTCCCGCAGACCTTCAACGTCACAAGAGCGGACAACAGCATCTTCGGTCTCTCGCAGAATTTCCCCTTCCCCGGCAAATTGACCCTGAAAGGCGAAATAGCGAGTCGGTCGGCCGAGATCACCGAGCAGGCGCTGCATGGGAAAGAACGGGAGCTGGTCGCCCGTCTCAAACAGGCCTACTACGATCTGTTTCTCGCGCAAAAGGCGATCCAGCTTTATCATGAACAGGTCGAATTGCTGAGACAATTCGTCGAGATTACAAACGCGAAGTTTCGAACGGGAAAGGGGGCGCAGGCTGATGTGCTCAAGGCCCAGGTTGAGCTGTCCCTCCTCCACCAGCAACGTCCCGTCCTGGAACAACGTCACGAGACAGCCGCAGCGCTGCTGAATACGGTCCTGGACAGGGACCCCCTCTCGCCCTTGGGCATTCCTCAGGAGCCGTCTCTGATCCCGCTCGACACCGCCATCGGCGATTTGCACCGCCTCGCACTGAATGCCAGACCGGAACTGAAAGCCGCCGAGTTGGCGGTGCAACAGAGCGAGCAGTCTCGCGCGCTGGCTCAGCGTCAGTACTACCCAGACTTCAATGTGACGTTTCAGCGTTTTCAGAACTTCCAGGCCAATGACGGCTTCGGCGCCTACGTGGCGATGACCGTGCCGTTCGCCTTCTGGGCCAAGCCGAAGCATGACGCGCGCGTTCAAGAAGCAGCAGCGTCGGTCGCAGCTGCGCGGGCCCAACAGCATACGGTAGAAAACCTGACTCGTTATCAGATCAACGATCTCTTAGCCAAGGTCCGGGCGAGTGAACAGGTGGCCCGGTTGTATCACACCACGATCCTGCCCCAGGCCCTGCAGAACCTTGAAGCAGCACGAGCGGGGTATCGTGCGGGAAAAGGAGGGTTCCTGGATCTCATTGATACGCAACGAGCCTGGCGAGGATTTCAACATGAGTACTACCGAGCGCTGGTTGAGCGTGAGCACCGACTCGCCGAACTCGAACAAGTGATCGGAGCCGATCTGAACGGAAAGAGCTGAGAAGGGAGGAATGGCCATGAGCCTGGACAGGCGCAGAACAGGTCTTGTTGTCGGTGTCGCAGCAGCCGGTCTGTTCGTCGGAGTCATCGCCGGGTTCTTCGCCGCGCATCGGATGATGAGCGATATGTCGAGGATGCCAAGCAGTGAAGACATGAAAGACCATGGGATGGAAGGTGTGTCCATGAAAGGTATGGAAGGGATGAGGGGCATGGGGGATATGAAAGGGATGCCGATGGAGGAAGCGATGCCTACGAAAGGCACGGAATCTATGCCAGGCATGCCCGATGGCTCGTCCGGGGCGGTGGCTGTTCCCGCTGTGGCTCGGCAATTGATTGGAGTCCGCAGTGTTCTGGTCACTCATGCGACGCAGGAGGAAGAGATTCGGACAGTCGGCACCGTAGGCTACGACGAACGGGGTTTCACGCACGTGACGCTGAAAGTCTCCGGGTGGGTTCGAAAGGTCTTCGTCAATTCGATCGGTCGACCGGTACGGAAAGGCGAACCACTCTTCACTGTCTACTCGCCGGATCTTCTGGCCACGCAGGACGAGTATCTGTTGGCGGTCAAGACGCAGGCTCAACTGGCCGAAAGCCCGCTCGACGACGCGAAAGCCAACGCCGATGCGCTCGTGGCGGGCGCGCGGGAGCGCTTGCGACTGTGGGATGTGACCAATTCACAGATCGCCGCCCTGGAGCGTCGAGGTCAGGGCAACCCGGTTCTGACGGTCTACGCGCCGTCGTCTGGAATCGTGCTGAAGCGAGAGACCGTGCCGGGCAAATATGTGGAGCCAGGGACGACACTGTATGAGATCGCGGATCTTTCCTCCGTCTGGATCTCTGCCGATATTTACGAATCAGAAGTGGCTGCTGTGAAAGTCGCTCAACCGGCCTCGATCACCTTCGCTGCTTATCCGGGGGAAACATTCAGCGGCAAGGTGGCCTATGTGTATCCGACGCTGAATACCGAAGCCCGCACGGTGCGAGTGCGGGTTGAGTTTCCGAATCCTGAACTGAAGCTGAAGCCCGGTATGTATGGGAACGTGACCTTGCAGACGGATGCGGTCAGAACCTTGATGGTGCCAAAGGAAGCTGTGTTGGACACCGGGCTTCGTCAACTTGTGTTTATGGATCTGGGACAAGGCCGGTATGAGCCTATTTCCGTCAAGCTGGGTCGCAGGAGTCAGGATTCGGTGGAAGTACTGGAAGGACTCAAAGCAGGAGATCGGATCGTTACCTCGGCCAATTTCTTGTTGGACGCGGAGAGTAAATTGGCATCGGCTTCGAGCATGCAGGGCATGATGGGCCGGATCGGCATGGCCGACTGGCAAATGCGCGGCGCGCACGAAGGCAAGATGGCCATGGGAGAAGCGGGCGTCTCGGCGCCCCCAGGGCCCTCGGCTTCACCGCGAGGCGAGCGGGCGGGTGAGAAAGGTGGGATGGAGGGCATGGAAGGCATGCCGGGGATGAAATGATTGCGCGTCTGATCGAAGCGAGCGCTCGGAATCCGGTCCTGGTGATCTTGAGTGTGCTCTTGTTGGCCATCTGGGGTGGCTGGGCCGTGCTTGACGTACCTCTGGATGCCATTCCGGACCTTTCGGATGTTCAGGTGATCGTCTACACCGAGTGGCAGGGCCGCAGTCCCACGCTCATTGAGGATCAAATCACCTATCCGGTTGTGACCGCTCTGCTCGCGGGACCCAGAGTCAAACGAGTCCGAGGTGTCTCGGAGTACGGCGTCTCCTATGTCTATGTGATTTTCGAAGACCGGACCGACCTCTACTGGGCACGAAGTCGCGTGCTCGAATATCTCCAGAAGCTCACCGGTAAGCTGCCGATCGGCGTCACGCCGACCCTCGGGCCCGACGCAACCGGAGTCGGGTGGGTCTATCAGTACGCACTGGTGGACGAGTCGGGAGCCCATGACTTGGCGCAGCTCCGCAGTCTTCAGGATTGGTACCTGCGTTACCAACTTGAAAGCGTGCCAGGCGTGGCGGAAGTCTCAGCGATCGGTGGATTCGTCAAACAATACCAAATCGAAGTGGACCCCAACACATTAGCGGCCTATCGATTGCCCATTCAAAAGGTCATCGAAGCCGTCCGCAACAGCAATGCGGAGGTGAGCGGCCGAGTCTTGGAGATGGCCGGCACTGAATACGTCATTCGAGGGCGAGGCTATCTGCGGTCGGTGGATGAGATTGAACTGATTCCCGTCGGGACCGACGGACGAGGGACGCCGATCCTGGTGCGGGACATCGGGCATGTCCAGCTCGGGCCGGAACAGCGCAGGGGCATCGCCGAATTGGACGGCAAGGGTCAGACGGTCGGCGGCATCGTGATCATGCGGGCCGGAGAGAACGCCCTTGCGGTGATCGAGCGGATCAAAGCCAGGCTGGAGGACATTGTTCCGGCCTTGCCCGAGGGGGTGCACATTGTTCCCACCTACGATCGGTCCGATCTTATTCATCGCGCGATTGCCGTGCTCCGCGAGAAACTGGTTGAAGAAAGTGTGATCGTGAGCCTGATCGCACTGGTCTTCCTGTTTCATGCGCGAAGCGCACTCGTGGCCATCCTTCTGCTCCCCGTGGCGGTACTGCTCGCGTTTATCCCGATGGCCTACTTGAAGATTACCTCCAACATCATGTCGCTGGGCGGGATCGCCATTGCTCTCGGCGCCATGGTCGATGCGGCGATGGTGATGGTCGAGAATGCTCACAAACGGTTGGAGCAATCTCCATCAGGCAACAGAGCGGACATTATTATTGCCGCCGCGAAAGAAGTCGGGCGGCCCCTGTTCTTTTCACTGCTGG
>FKKE01000381.1_pt1 | contig 19566 bp, 17 predicted proteins | sample 1106331 | NCBI WGS metagenome assembly FKKE01 (sample SAMEA3931202, study PRJEB13176) | freshwater metagenome | biome: Drinking water system; feature: drinking water; material: freshwater | place: China | collected 2013-02-06 | reverse complement strand
ACTTGCCGCCCATCTCCTTCTTTTCGTCTTTCTTCTCGTCGCCTGCCTTTCCGCCCACGGTGTCCTTCTTCTCCTTGGTCTCACCGTCGGCTTTCGGGCCGGTCATGTCCTTCTTATCCTTCTGTTCTGAAGGGATCGGGTCTCCGGCGAAGGTCACTGGAACGCCGAAACCGATCGTCAGGAATGCCGCAAGCGCGGCCATGTGGATGTAACGAGTCATGATGAAAACCTCCTTGTTGAGTGAAGTATGAGAGGTCTCGTTGAAGGCCTCTCGAAATGTTCTGCTCCGAAGCGAGGCAGAGCTTGTTGTGCATATGAGCAAGTGCGGTGCCGACCGCTCTGATGATTGAAAAGCACCAGACGTGATCGATGATCTGCGAAATATCGTGGAAAGTTCCGAAGTTGGTGAGAAAGACTGGTGTCCATAGGAATATACGTATTTTGCCGGTAGAGTGAAATCTGTAGGCTTGCACCTGCATGCATACAGTTAACGGAGTGTTCTTCATCTCATCATTGGCAAGGTCTGTACTCCACATGATGCGTCCGGTATAGTCACAACCATGATCTCCTGGAAGATTCGACTAACCTTGGCCTTCCTTATCCTTGGGATCTTCGGGTGTTCGTCATCGGCGGTCAAGATTCCTGAATCGCTGGAGTAGCAACTTGATCGGCACGTCGGGTTTGCTGATCTTCTGGTTTCGCCGGACAGCTACAAGGGACGGCACATCTTACTGGGCGGTCAAATCTTACGGTCCAGGCGCTTGAAAGAGGGCACGCAGATCGAGTTGCTCCACTTGCCCTTGAACGAGGACCGGGAGCCGACTGCGGATCTCACGCAATCGCGGGGCCGTCTGATGGCGCTCCACCAGGATGGGCCTGATCCGGCAACCCTCATTCCGGGAACCATGGTGACGTTTGTCGGAGAAGTCAGCGGGGCAACGACCGAGAAGCTCGATGAAGTCGACTACCGGTATCCCACTGTGACCGTGAAACTATGGCATCCCTGGTCATTGCCCGTTGCCGAGCAGCGCCGCGATGGATCCCGATTCGGCATCTACGGCGGGATGGGGGTGGGTGGGGGGATCAGAGGCGGCGGTGGAGGAATCGGTATCGGATTCTAGGGCGCTCTGTTCCGCCAACCTCCAGCGCGCTCCCACCGGTATGAGTAGGAATCTGCTGTCCGGGCGTCTTTCCCTGTTCCTGCTATGCTTTAGGAGATGGCGCTCACCTCCCTGACATTCACGTTTGGAGACACGACGGGATCTCTTATCGGCGGCGCAGTCTTTCTGGTACTCTCGGTGGGGATTGGCGTGGGAGTCTTCGGGGCCGCACGACGCCTCTTCGCCATGGGATCGCTTGATCTGGAACAGCCGCCCTCCAACATTCCAATCGTCCTGGGCATCGGGATGGGAATCGGCGTCTTCGTCATGTTCTTTCAATCGTCGCTCTCAGGATTTCGCAGCGTGGAATTGCAAGAGGATCGACTCACCCTGCATTACGACTTTCCCCCGCAGGACTTCGTCTATCCCGCCATGCACATCATCAAGATCGAAAAAGTGCCGGCCTTCAAAGGACAATGGCGCCTGATGATGGAAGACATCGAGGGTGCCCACTACTACAGCGCCCTGGCGAGGCGCCACGATGTCGAGCAGGCCTGGACGGTACTGCATCCGCTCATCGAAGGGGCTCCATCCCCTGAGCTTCCCACGTCTTGACCTCTCCTGACGGTCCTGCCAAGGTTCGCCCTCTCCATATGTCTACGGGTCGAGCGCGCACGATCATCTTCAACAAACCATACGGCGTCCTCCCCTGTTTTACCGACAGCGAGGGACGTCCCACCCTCGCTGACTTCATTCCCGTTGCAGGTGTCTATGCTGCCGGGCGGCTTGATCGAGACAGCGAAGGACTCATGATTCTCACCTCTGACGGAACCTTGGCACACCGTATTACCGACCCTCGACGCAAGTTGCCCAAAACCTATCTCGCACAGGTTGAAAGGGTTCCCGATGATCAGGCGCTCGAAAAGATCCGGAGAGGCGTCCAATTGGGTGAGAGGAGGACGCGCCCATCAAAAGTCCGCCTGTTGCCGGAAACTCCGAGGCTTCCGGATCGACCTGTGCCGATCCGGTTCCGAAAGAACGTCCCTACGGTCTGGATGGAACTCATTCTCCATGAAGGAATGAACCGGCAGATTAGACGCATGACGGCGGCGGTAGGATATCCGACATTGCGTCTGGTACGGATCGCGATCGGTCCGATCGGACTGGGGGACTTGCCTCCTGGCCAATGGCGGGATCTGACTGGTGAAGAGTTGACTCGGATAAGAAAGGATGGCTAGTGCGCGAGTGCCGTCTATGTGATCAGCGGGGTCACCCCCGGCTCTTGATCAGGTGGCCGATGATGCCGATGCCGACTCCAAGAAACAAGTAGCCGGCGATCACATTGAGCATGACCACAGCCTGGCAGACAGGGTGAGTCGGCTGGTATTCGACCAGGGCCAGCGATGAGGTCACGTTGACGGCGTAGTAGAACCCCGACCAGAGGGGAATCCAAGGAACCGGTTCGGTATTGCTCATCGGTTGGAGCCATTGAATCCGGAAAAAGATTTCGTACAGTAGGCTGAACAGCGCCATGGACCCCATGACCCAGGCGGTCATTCTGGCGAGGCTGGTTCCAAAGCCGCTGGTGGCTTTCCAGGCCAGCAATGCGACGGGATGTTTGCCCTGCATCCTGGACCAGGCGATGCGGGCCTCGTGCTCTTTCAGATAAGCGGCTTCCGAATCGTCCAATTCTCCGGCTTCCGCGAAACAATGGTTGGCCCGCGAGTAGGCTCGCACGGCGGCATGTTGCAGATGTTGCTGGGTCGGACCTGCCGGAGCCGCCTGCGCGCCTCGCTCGGCGCAACGGCCGGCTTGTAGAAACGCGCGCGCGGCATGAATGAACTGTTCCAGGTGATGCAGTTGGCGGCCGGCTTGGTGGTAGGCATGGGCGCACCTTGTTAGATCACGGCTTTCGAGAAAATGCGCGGCGGCCAGGTAGTAGCAGGCTGATTCCATGACTTGAGCCCGCGAATCGTGCCGAGCCAGGGCATCCGCTTTCTCGAGGATGTCATCGGCTGATTGCGCCGTGCTGATCTCTCCAGCACCTTGCTGGTAGAACCCCTGCGCGACTGGATCGGAAAAAGTCGGGGTGGTCATGCCTGCCTCAGTGGCGAGCGATGTTACCTCAAGCGCGGGCACCCAGGATAGTCCACCTCCCGGGATACCTGGGAGGATCGGCGATTCAGAGGGGCTTTGGGCTGATTGGGGTGAAGGCCAGGATCTCGGTGCTCCTGAAAACCTGGCTTCAGGCGGGTCCATGGCCGGATTGACTTGGTTGGGGCAGCTGTTCTGGTCCGTTTGCGGTCTGGACGTGCAGGCCGTGTACTTCAGGCAGGAGGCGGTGGAGTTGAACCCTCGAGATCGTAAACCTCTTGAGTAGTTTATCGTGGATCTTCGGGACGAGAGGGAAAAGGCGCGGGGCATGTGAGCTTCCCGCGCAATCTTCATGAATTGATGCGCGATCCGATTCTGGTCGAATGGAATTGGTCGTTGAGAAATGCTGGGCTGCAGTTCAGGAAGCTGGCCAAAGAGCTTCGCATGTTTCCGCCATAGGGGAGGAGGCCAGGGATCTTTTCCAGATCGGGTGGAGAAGGCTGAAATGCGCAGAAACGAGGCGTGGGCTAACTCCAGCAGTGCTGAAACTGTACCTGCACCGGAAACAGGACTATGGCATTATCTCGAATCCCATCGACAGCGCGTGGACAAGGTCCTTCTTTTGGAAGAACAGCCGATTCTCCGGTTGGACCTTGTAATACTGCTGCGGTCGATAGAGTGTACCGCTGATGAGGTCCGCGCAATAACGATCTGGGCCCTTTCTCGTCCCCTTGATCGTATCGACGATCCAGCGGAACTCGTAGGGCAAGAGCAGATTGTCCGGTCCCTTCCAGAACCCTCTGTTCGTGGTTCGCGCTTTGCGGACGGCCGACTGAACCAATTCGAGGTCGTCTCGCTTCGGAATGTTGGGATAGATAAGTAGGCTGACGGCATGGCCATCTTGTAGCATCTGTAGGTTAAACGTGGGGCGCTTGCTCACGGGAATTGTCTCCCGTTCCTTCTTCTCGTAGGCCGCATTCACATAAGCCAACAGCCGCCCGTACTTGTCGAACACTTCTCTCGACACCATTATGAACAGGTTTCGAGGGCTGATCGGCTTCCCGTTTTTTCCTTTTCTGGCGAGTCGCTTCCGGACGATTGTTTGAAAGTGGTCGAAGGCAGCCTTGCCTGCGGCGATGTGACGGCTGCACGCCTTGTTCGAAATCTTCTTTGTCAGATACTGCCGCAAGCCGGCTTCCAAATCCTTTCCGGCATTGGCCGAGAAGGTCTCGAATTGGCCGTCGTATTTTCCCGGCGTCGTCTCCATCGCGCCTTGGTAGTGCAACTCAGGCGCATCGATCCCCATCATCCTGATGGGAAATCGAAGGGATGGTGTATCTCCATCTGTCGCAGAAACCCAGTCCGGCTTGTCGCCAACGGCCAAGTGCTCAGGGGTGTACTGAAAAGAGTAGAGGGGCATGGTGACGTCCTCCGCAGTGGGTTCGGTGAGTGCAGCGGATGCAACGGTAGCCGGGCCAAATGAAATGGTCAAGTTCTGACCCATGGAAATACGTGCAATTTCAGTTAGGATTTCATCAGTGGGAGGCGAAGAGGCTTGCGGATCTCGTCTTCGACATCCGTCACAATACTGGCCGTGAGGGCGCGGACTGGAAAGAGGCAGGGGATAACCCCCTGCCTCTGGGAGCCGTTCACCTAGCTCAATGGCGGGACGACGCCGGCGAACTTCAGGAGGTCGGTAATCCGAAAATCTCCCGGTGTGGCCGACGGCAAGACCGGCTTCCAGTTCCTGTTGTTGGCGAGAAAAGAAGTCCGGTCGGCCCTCAGGAGGCCGATGAAGACCTCGCCCACGATCCGGCTTCCAACGGGACCAAGCCGTAATCCATCTTCCATCAGCTCCGCTTCTCTTAAGATATAGAACCAGAGCGGGGTGCTCCGATCCATGTTGAACGGTTGAAGGTCCGCCAATTGAGCGGGTGTGAGCACTGGAACGTTCAAGATGCGTGCGATGGATTGTCCGGACGGTAAGCCAAAATTGACATGCCGCATCAGGTTCCTTGAAGGCAGGGACTGGACACCGTCTGCCGGCAGCCCAGGTGCCGGACCGCGCGAACCAGGGAGCGACAGCAAGATGGTGGACAGCTTGCCGTCGATCTTCTTGTTGGGACGGACATTGCCGTCGCCAAAGTCAAAGAAGGTTTGCCAGTCGACGAATCGCCGGGGGGCTCGCTTGCCTCCTCGCAGATCGTTCGGGTCCGGCTCGTTGGGGTCGATCGAGTCGTCGAAGATAAAGGCAAAGAACGGGACGCCACCATCAGGCCCGAAGTTGAGCCGGTAACTTGGCCGAACTTGCGAGTGCCCAAAGCGGTAGGCCGCCACGGAGAATTCGATGGGGATTCGAGGATTGTTCCGCGCATTGCGGAACTCCAAGCCGAACCGCGGATCGCCGACCTGAAAAAACCTCGGTCCGCGCCGAAGAAGCTCGTCCACGCGTTCTTTCCCGATCGTCGTTGGCAGAAACTCGTTGAGCACGATCCATTGGTAGTGCCAACGGACCAACCGTTGCGCCCGCTGGAAGATCTGTTCGGGGGACCGTTCGGCTTGGGCTGGGTCCTTGCGCAAGTGGTCGACCACGGCATTGTGAAAGCGCAGCATCGCCACATGGAACTGACTGATGACGACATTTTCATCGTTCCGGCTGTCGGCGATGATCGCGTTGTTGTTGGCATCGCGCGGCAGATCGAACCGCACCGCGCCCTTGCGGGAGACGGCTTCCGAGCCAGGGATCGTCTCCACACGAAACTTGATGTCGCCGGAACTTCTGTCGTACAGCTCGGGCGATTCCTCCGGACCGCCGCCGTACATGGAGTCGAGATCGAAGGCGGCGGTTCGAAAGTTCGTTGTTCTTCTGGGATTGCTCCGTTCCAGGAGCGGAGATTTCGGGTCCAAGGTCAGATCGTGATCGAGAAACTGGCCAAAGAATGTGACACCGGCAGTCATATTGGGATTGTCGGGATTGTTCGGGCTGAACACGGCTGGATTGAGGATCGATTGCACAGGATCAGTCAGAAGGTCTTGCGCGTCGATAAGCCCTCCTTTTTCTCCCAGCTTCTTGGCCCGTTCGCGAACCTCGTCCGTGGCCGGTGCGAACGGCGGCAGGCCTGGGAACATGCGGGTGAACGTCTCGTCCGGCCCTGGTGGACGGGTTGGAGTGCGCAGGTGCAATGTGTTGCGCTCTTCCGTTTGTGCCCTGGCGATATTCGTATGGAGTGTGCAACAGAGTATGCCGACGATACCGAGCGAAGTGAATGCAGTGCGATCGAGCGACATGGCGTTCCTCCCTTGTGGCGCGAGTGTGAGGTGATGTGATTCGTGCCCGGGCGCTGCGATCGATCGATTCTGTCTTCCATAATCAACATTGATGCCAGTCGCGACATTGTTGATTGAGAAATGCGTGAGCGAACGCTAGTTGGTTGTATTGCTGTGAAAATCGAGTCGAGCGAGGTCTGGCGCCTCGATGGAGAATTAACGAATCAAGTGTAGGCGTGTAGGACTTGGTGTGCGTGAAAGCGCTGCAGGATGTTGTTAAGTGTGTAGGGGAGGGACTCTACAACGATTCGAAAGCAGGATGCTCGGTGGAGCTCAGAGACCTGGAGGCGTCGGCTTGATGTCCGGCTGCGCAGGGGGTACATATTTCAGATGCCATACTTCGGTGATTTGATCTGGATGAGTCCCGACGGAAAGCCTAGGGTGGACGACAGCGGCAAATAGGATGGGAGGTGCCCCATGTAAAACTGTAGAAGGATCGATCTTTACGAAATACGTTTTCCCGTCTTCTACATCGACCCGCGCGTTATCTGGGGAAATGCCAAGCTCAGGTGACCAGCTTACGGTAAGCCAGTATCCTCCGGCGGGCAAACTGATCCACGTGAATTCTTCCGAGCCCAGATCGCAAATCTTCTGATTATTAATCGAAACCGTGCCCTTCCTGAGCATTGGCGGAGAACTGGTTCTGTAGACGTAGATAGCCGTTTGACCGTCTCCGGGTTTCGGAGCGTCTTTAAATGGGACGTTCGAAAAACATCCTGACAAGATCGTTAAGGCTAGGCCACAAGCGGCGCTAATCCGTGCAAATGTCGTAGTCGCACTGTTTTTCAAAATCATGTGGGCCGAACGTGTGAACGCTGAGGTTGTGCTCATATCTCCGCCACCTCAGAAATGATCGTGTGGTATCCGCTCGCCCCTGCCGGCTGCGGTCGGACGATCTCTGCAATCTGAAGTTGTCCCTTCGTGTCGGTGGCGCGCACGACGGTTTGGAATTTTCCGGACTTCGGTGGCCGCCAGGCGTAGTTCCAGATGACCCAGGAATAGGGCGACATCGGCGTTTCGATCCCGCATTCGTTCCACGTCCGGCCTGCGTCGAAACTGATCTCTACTTTGCTGATTGAGTTCGGTCCGCCGAAGGCGATGCCGCGGAATTGCTGTTCGGGCCCGCGTAAGGTTTGGTAATGCCCCGGGGAATCGATGCGGGAGAAAATCTTGATTGTCCCGTCGTCCGTCCAGCCCTTGCGTTGCCAGTAGCCGAGATAATCGCCCGGATAGACTTCGATTTCGGTGATCCACTTCACATTCTTAATGCCGTACAGGCCCGGAACAATCAGGCGGATCGGGAAACCGTGTTCCTTCGGGAGCTTTTCTCCGTTCATCAGGAAGGCCAGCATCACGTCGTCCTGCATGGCCCGCTTGAAAGGAATGCTGTCGTCGTAGCCGTCGATACCGCGGAAGATGACGTCGCGGGCGGTTTCGTCGTCGGCCCCGGCTTCGATGAGCAATTTCTTGAGGGAAATCCCGCGCCAGGTGGCGTTGCCCATGCTGTCGCCGCCGGGCAAGGTATCGATGCACATGAGAGTGGAGACCTGATCATAAGAGTCGCGATTCAAGATATCGCGCCAGCCGAGAGCCATCGGTGTCTTCACCACGCCTTTGACTTGGAGCTTCCACTGCTCGATGTTGACCTCACGGGACATCGACACGGCAGAGTCTGCGTAGTTCACGACGTAAAATTTAGAATTGGGCGTGAAGTAGTTCGTCTCACGAGGCGGCACGGCGAACATGCGGCCGAAGGCACTGCCGACGGCGTCACAGCCGCCGGTCAGACCGACAAGCGCGCTCAGTCCTCCGGCCTTGAGAAGAGTTCGGCGTGAGAATGTCACAAAAGGCTCATGTGGTGAGTTTGATCCCCATTATACAGTGTTCGCGCTCGACGCATGGCTCGATCACGAAGTCGTCGTTGTGATTTGAATCGGGCCGGCGTATCCTTGCCGCCATGCCTGACTTTTCCGGAGGTGCCAAGTGAGTGTTCAGCCTGCTTACTCCTTTCAATGGTGTCGGCTTCTTGCGGGTTCCGTTCTACTCATCCTGATGGCGGTGGTCTTTCCCGAGGCAGGCTACCCCGCCGATTCGGACAAGACCGTTGGGGGTCGGGAGCAGACGCCGGAAGAGGCCGCCGGCGGCCGTCTTAATCTGCTGCGGATCAAGAAAGCCTGCGAAGAAGACGTCAAACGTCTTTGTCCCGACATCCGTCCCGGCGGAGGACGGCTCCTTCAATGTTTGAGAGGGCAACCTGATAACCTCACGCCCGGCTGCCGCGAAGTAGTTCTCTCCCGCTCGTCGAACCGCTGACCGGTTCTTTGGTTTCAGGGGGCGGGGTTACGCATCCCGGGGCGCGGCGGGCTTGGCAGAGCCGGTAGCGGGTCTTATCGACCCAATAGGCGAGCATCTTGTGCACGTCGTCCCACGAATCGAACGACGAGGCATCCAATCGTTTGTTGCCCACCCGCCGATCAGCCGTGGCGGCCAAGACCTCACCGGTCACCGAGTCCGAGATTTTCATCTCGACGCTGGCTTCCCCGACGAATAACGGCTTGCCCGTACCAAGGTTTTTCAAGAGCGAGGCAACGGCGAGTACGTTCATGGGTGCAGGAATCGTCGAAATCGCGCGCAGCACCACGAATGCCCGGTCCGCTCTGGTGATTGCAGCCTGTACATGGAGCGTGCCGGGGCCGGGTTCAGAAACCATTTCATAGTCCTGCGAGAGGGCCTGGTAGGCCAACGCATAGAGGAGGTCCGCAACTTTTTGTGCGTCGGCCTGCCGGTCTTTGTCGAGGACCGGTTGGCCCCATACCTGGACGCGATCCAGCAGCATCTTCTTATACGTGCCCTGAGGGATAGTGGCGATCTTCGGATTCTTGTAGATGAGTAAGGCTTCTTCGTCGTTTCCCTCATGCATCAAGGGATACAGGGTGCCAAGAAATCCCGAGGTTTCCATCGATCTGGCCTGTTTGGTCGGGGCGCAGCTCGCCAGCACCATCAACATGGAGAGGAAGAGAAGGGATCGGACGAGGGACATGGCGGCCTCCTTCAAGACGGTCCAACGGAGGGGAAAGGGTACGTCAGCGAGCAAGACAGATCAAGAGCCGGTCTTGACGCTGGAGGGGACGGCTGTATACCCTAGCTCTCCTCCGCCAGAGAGAGGACCGGCCATCTTGGGTCGTTCAATCTATCCGCCACACTCCTCGCCGATCTCCGTCGTCTCTATTGCAGCATTTCTTGCCCTACTCTTCGGAGGAGGCTGCGACAAGAAAGAAGCCGGTTCCGCCCCTGCGCCTGAGGTGCTGGTCACCACCGTGGTGCAACGCCAAGTTCCTGTTTATGCGGAGGGGGTGGGCACGATGGCCGGCCAGGTCGATGCCCAGATTCGGGCCAAGATCCAGGGCTATCTGTTGTCTCGTCACTATCAAGAAGGCTCGTTCGTCAAAGCCGGCGACTTGCTGTTCAAGATCGATGCGCGGACCTATAAAGCCTCTTATGACCAGAAGAAGGGCGAGCTCGCGCGCGCCGAGGCAGCCTACAAGAAAACGCAGCTGGACGTCGCGCGAGACACTCCGCTCGCGAAACAGGGCGCCGTCAGCCAAAAAGAATTGGACGATTCGACCCAGGCGAACGAAGCGAACAAGGCCTCGGTTTTTGCCGCCCGAGCCGATCTGGAAAAAGCCAAGCTCAATCTGGATTGGACTGACATCCGCTCGCCGGTCGACGGCGTGGCCGGCATCTCGAATGCACAGATCGGGGACCTCATCATGGAGAACACGGTGATGACGACCGTGTCGCAAGTCGATCCCATCAAGGTGCTCTTCCCGATCAGCGAGAAGATGTACCTGCGGTTTGCGGAGCGGATTCAGCAGAAGGCGGCAGACCCGATGGGCGCCCGTGAGAGGGCCGGCGAGCTCGAGCTGATCCTCGTCGACGGCACGGTTCATCCCTATAAAGGAAAAGCCGCGCTGCCGGACCGGCAGGTTGACGTGAAGACCGGTACGATTACGGTCGTGAGTTACTTTCCGAACCCCGGTAACGTGTTGCGTCCCGGCCAATATGCCAAGGTCCGCGCGGTCATCGAAACCCATCCGAACGCGCTGCTCGTGCCGCAGCGAGCGGTCGATGAGTTACAAGGGACTTTCCGCGTAGCGGTCGTCGGCGCCGACAACAAAGTGGTGGTTCGCCCCGTCAAGCCGGGCCCCCGTATCGGGTCTCAATGGGTCATCACCGAAGGGCTCAATCCCGGCGATCGCGTCGTGGTCGAAGGGCTCCAGAAGGTGCGCAGCGGGTTGCTGGTCGCACCAAAGCCTGCGCCGACCGATCCCAATCCGTCCGACTCCGCGCCGACCTCCGAGAAGCCTGCCTAGGCATGGTGAGATTTTTTGTCCATCGACCGATCGTGGCCATGGTCCTGTCCATCGTCACGGTCCTGATCGGGATTGTCTCCGCACTGCGCCTGCCGGTCGCGCAGTTTCCCAATCTGGTTCCTCCGGAAGTTCAAGTGCAGACGACTTACCTCGGCGCCGATGCCCTGTCGGTCGAGCAAGCGGTTGCGACGCCGCTCGAGCAACAGATCAACGGAGTCGACCACATGCTCTACATGTATTCGACCAGCGCCGGCAGCGGCCAAATGACGCTGCGAGTCGCCTTCGACCTGAATACCGATCCCAATATCGACCAGGTCCTCACTCAAATGCGGCAGGCGATCGCCGAGCCGCAGTTGCCCGATGCCGTGCAGACCTACGGCATTACGAACCCCAAGGCCCTCAGCAGCCCGCTGATCCTGTTCGCCCTCTACTCGCCGAAGGGGACCTACGACGCCACGTTCCTCGCCAACTATGCCTTCATCAACATCAACGATCCGCTCACGCGTGTCCCGGGTGTCGGGCAGGTGCAGCTCTTCGGAGCCGGCCAATATGCGATGCGGCTCTGGGTGAAACCGGATCAGTTGGCCAAGTTGGGCCTGACCGTCGTGGACATCGTCAACGCAATCAACGCGCAGAACACGGTGAATCCGGCAGGGCAGGTCGGAGCTGAGCCGGTGCCGGCAGGGCAGGAATTTACCTATACGGTGCGGGCGCAGGGCCGCCTTGTCACGGAAGAGGAGTTCCGCAACATCGTGGTCCGTGCGAATTCCGACGGCTCCTTCGTCCGGCTGCGCGACGTGGCACGGGCCGAACTCGGCGCGCAGGTCTACAACGTGCTCGGGCGGTTGAACGGCTCACCCGCCGCCGTGATCGCCGTCTATCAGTTGCCCGGATCGAACGCGATCGATACGGTCGGCAGCTTACGTACACTGATGGACGAGATGAAGCAGCGCTTTCCGGACGACCTCGACTACGTCGTGTCGCTGGATACGACGCTGGCAGTGACCGAAGGGATCAAGGAAATCATCACCACACTCTGGGAAGCGATCCTTTTGGTCATCCTGGTCGTGTTCCTCTTCCTGCAAAGTTGGCGGGCGATGCTCATTCCGCTCTTGGCTGTGCCGGTCTCCTTGATCGGCGCGTTCATCTTCTTTCCCTTGCTCGGCTTTTCGATCAATACGCTGTCGTTGTTCGGGCTGGTGTTGGCGATCGGGCTCGTCGTCGACGATGCGATCGTGGTCGTCGAGGCGGTGGAGCACCACATTGCACAGGGTCTTCCGCCGCGGGAAGCGACGTTAAAGGCGATGGACGAAGTCTCCGGTCCGGTCGTCGCGATCGCGTTGATCCTGGCCGCTGTCTTCATTCCCACGGCGTTCATTCCCGGGATTACCGGGCGGCTCTATCAGCAGTTTGCCGTGACGATTGCGGTCTCCGTTGTCCTGTCCGCCATCAACGCGCTGACGTTGAGCCCGGCGTTGGCCGCGATGCTGCTGAAGCCCAAACAGCCGGCGCGCGGCCTACCCGGCCACCTGTTCGGCTGGTTCAATCGCACCTTCGCCCGCGTGACCGATCAGTATGTCGGACTCTGCGGCAGCCTGATGCTCAAATCCACGAGGACGATGCTGCTCCTGCTGCTCGTCACCGTCGTGGCATTGGCGATCGGGCTGCGGCTTCCGACCGGCTTCATTCCCGAAGAGGACCAGGGCTTCTTCTACGTGAACGTGCAATTGCCGGAAGCGGCCTCGCTGCAGCGGACCGATGCGGTGGCCCGCAAGGTTGAGCAGATCCTTGGCGCCACACCAGGCGTCGCGTCCTTCACGGCGACGATTGGATATAGCTTCTTGAGCCAGGTCAGCACCACCTACAACGCGTACTTCTCGGTAAATCTGAAACCCTGGCATGAACGGCAGGGGAGGGAGGAACGGTACGGCGCGATCCTGGCCCGGGTGAACCGTGCGCTGGCCGACCTGCCGGAAGCGCGAGCGGTCGCGTTCTCGCCGCCGCCGATTCCAGGTATCGGTATGGCCGGCGGTGTCACGATGATGCTCGAAGACCGGGCTGGTCGGGGCGTGGACTACTTGGCGACCCACACCCAACGGTTCCTCGAGACGGTGCAACAGCGTCCTGAAATCGCCGGCGTCACGACGACGTTGCTTGCGCGGGTGCCTCAACTGTTCGCGCGGGTGGATCAAGAGAAGGTGTTGAAGCAGGGGGTGCAACTCTCGCAGGTCTATCAGACACTCCAGGTGTTTATGGGCGGTCCCTTCGTCAACTACTTCAACCGGTTTGGGCGGCAGTGGCAGGTCTACTTGCTGAGCGAGGGCGAGTATCGCGCGCGCGCGGAGAACGTCAATCAATTCTATGTGCGTAACAAAGACGGCGGCATGGTGCCGCTGTCCACGCTGGTGACGATCGAAGAAACGTCTGGGCCGGAATTCACCATGCGGTTTAACGAATACCGTGCGGCGCAAATCAACGCGACGCCGGCACCGGGATACAGCACCGGCCAGGTCATGCAGGCGCTCGAAGCGGTCTTTGCTGACCAGGTGCCGCAGGACATGGGATTTGACTACATGGGGATGTCGTACCAAGAAAAAGCGGCGGCGGAAGGGGTGCCGGCCGGAGTGATCTTCGGGTTCTCGCTCCTGTTCGTCTTTCTCATTTTGGCCGCACAATACGAAAGTTGGGCCTTGCCATTTAGTGTCCTCCTGGCCACGCCCATCGCCGTGTTCGGCGCCTTTGCCGCAGCCTGGCTCCGCGGTGTCGAAAACGACGTCTATCTGCAGATCGGCCTCGTCATGCTGATTGGGCTGGGCGCGAAGAACGCGATCCTGATCGTGGAGTTCGCCAAGCTCGAAACGGAAAAGGGGCGACCTCTCATTGCCGCGGCGCTGGAGGCGGCCAGACTGCGGCTGCGGCCAATCTTGATGACGGCCTTCGCGTTTATTCTCGGCGTACTCCCGCTGGCGGTGGCAGCCGGCGCCGGCGCGCAGGCGCGCATCATCCTCGGCACGACCGTGCTGGGCGGGATGTTCGCGGCGAGTGTGCTCGCTATCCTTTTTATTCCTGTGTCGTTCTTCGTCGTGGAGCGGATGGCCGGGGAACACACATCGTCTCGCGGCGCCGTTTCGACGGCCGCCGCCGAAAAGATTCAATGATGGCCAAGTTCTTTATCCATCGCCCGATCGTCGCCATGGTGATCGCGATCATCATGGTGTTGCTCGGCGCCGTGTCGGTTCTGCGTCTGCCGGTTGCGCAGTTCCCCAACATTGCGCCGCCGGAAATCATGCTTCAGGCGACCTACGTCGGTGCCGACGCCCTCACGGCAGAGCAGTCGATCGCCACACCCCTTGAACAACAGATGAGCGGTGTGGACCGCATGCTCTACATGTACAGCGTCAACGGCAGCAACGGTCAAACGACCTTGCGCGTGGACTTCGACGTCGCGTCCGATCCCAACGTCGATCAACTCCTGGCGCAGATGCGTTACGCACAGGCGGAATCGCAGTTGCCGAAAGAAGCCAGAAGTTACGGTGTCACGATTCGCAAATCGTCCGGCGTGCCGATGGTCCTCTTCTCGCTCTCTTCGCCGAAGGGCACCTACGACGCGACGTTTCTCGCCAACTACGCCTATATCAACCTCGCCGATCCGATCGCGCGGACGTCCGGGGTGAGTCAGGTGACGGTCTTCGGCGCGGGGCAATATGCAATGCGGTTGTGGGTGAAGCCGGATCGTCTGGCTTCACTGGGTGTCACGGTGAAGGACGTGCTGGATGCCGTACAGCAGCAAAACGTCGTGAGGCCGGTCGGACAGGTCGGGGCGGAACCGACCGTTGCGGGACAGGCCTTCACCTATACGCTCCGCACACAAGGTCGGCTGGTGACCGAACAAGACTTCGACCAGATCATCATCCGGGCCAACGACGACGGTTCGTTCGTGCGGCTGAAAGACATCGGCCATGCCGAACTCGGCGCGCAGGTCTACAACTTCGTGTCACACTTGAATGGGTCGCCGACCGCCGCGATCGCGGTCTATCAACTGGCCGGTTCGAACGCGATTGAAACCGTTGACCGGCTGAACAAGCTGATGCAAGAGCTGAAACAGCGGTTTCCCGACGATCTCGAGTACGTCGTCTCGCTGGATACGACCCTGGCGGTGACGGAAGGGATTCATGAAATCATCACAACCCTGTGGGAGGCGATCATCCTGGTCGTGCTGGTGGTGTTCCTGTTCTTGCAGAGTTGGCGGGCCACGCTCATTCCCTTGCTGGCCGTGCCGGTGTCGCTGGTCGGCACCTTCGCGCTCTTTCCCCTCTTAGGTTTTTCGATCAATACGTTGTCGTTGTTCGGCTTGGTCTTGGCGATCGGTCTCGTGGTCGACGATGCGATCGTGGTGGTGGAGGCGGTGGAGCATCACCTTGAGCAAGGTTTGTCTCCGCGGGAGGCCACGTTGAAAGCGATGGAGGAAGTGTCGGGACCAGTCATTGCGATTGCCTTGATCCTGGCGGCGGTGTTTATTCCCACGGCGTTTATTCCCGGGATTACTGGGCGGCTCTATCAACAGTTTGCCGTGACCATTGCCCTGTCGGTCCTGTTGTCAGCCTTCAACGCGTTGACGCTGAGCCCGGCCCTGGCGGCGATGGTGCTGCGGCCGAAGCGGCCGTTACGGGGGGCGATGGGCGGATTCTTCGCCTGGTTCAATCGCAGGTTCGACCGCGTGACGGATCGGTACGTCGGACTGTGCGGCAGGCTCATGAACAAGGCTGGACGGACGCTGGTCTTTCTTTTCATCGTGGCGGCGCTCGCGGCGCTGCTGGGCAACAGGCTGCCAGGCGGATTTATTCCACTCGAAGACGTAGGTTACTTGATGGTGAACGTCCAACTGCCGCCTGCCGCATCGCTGCAGCGGACGGACGGGGTCGTGAAGAAGATCAACGAGGTGCTGGCTGATACGCCCGGCGTGCAATATTACACGGCGGTAGCGGGCTACAGCGTCCTCAGCCAGGCCTTCACGACCTACAATGCCGTCGTGTTCGTCGCGCTCAAACCCTGGGCTGAACGGAACGCGAAGGAGGAGAGCTACCGCTCGATCCTGTTTGGGCTGAACGACCGGTTGGCGAAATTGCCCGAGGCCATGGCCTTCGCCTTTCCGCCGCCCGCTATTCCAGGCGTCGGGACCTCGGGGGGCGTCACCTTTATGCTGGAAGACCGAGGCGGTCGTTCGTTCGAGGTTCTAGCCGAGCAGACGAAGACCTTTCTCGCGGCACTGCAACAACGGCCGGAAATGTCGCGCGTCATGACAACGCTTATTCCGAACGCGCCGCAATACTTCGCTGCGGTTGATCGTGACAAGACGCTCAAGCAGGGCGTGGAGATCAGCGACGTCTATAAGACGTTGCAGACCTTTATGGGAGGCGCCTTCGTGAACTACTTCAACCGCTTTGGGCGGCTCTGGCAGGTCTATGTCGAGGCGGAACCGAGTTACCGGACCAAGGCGGAACAGGTCGGCCAGTTTTATGTGCGCAATCGCGATGGGCAGATGCTGCCGCTCTCGACGCTGGTGACGATGCAGCCGGCGGGCGGTCCAGAATTCACCGTCCGATTCAACGAATATCGGGCGGCCCAGGTGACAGCGATCGCTGCCCCAGGCTACAGTTCGCACCAAGTGATGAAGGCGCTCGAGCGGGTCTTTGCCGAGACGATGCCGCGCGAAATGGGATTCGAGTATATGGGCATGGCCTATCAGGAAAAGGTGGCGGCGGAGGGTGTGCCTCCCGCCGTGGTCTTCGGTCTGTCGTTGCTGTTCGTCTTTCTGATTCTCGCGGCGCAATATGAGAGTTGGGCTCTGCCGGTCAGTGTGCTGCTGGCGACGCCGATTTCGGTCTTCGGCGCCTTTGCGGCGTTGTGGGCGATCGGGCTGGAGAACGACGTCTACTCGCAGATTGGACTGGTCATGCTCATCGGGTTGAGCGCCAAGAACGCGATTCTGATAGTGGAGTTTGCCAAGGCCGAGGCAGAGCGGGGGAAGTCGCCGGCGGAAGCGGCGCTGATCGCGGCGCGCTTGCGGTTGCGCCCTATCGTGATGACGGCCTTGGCCTTCATCCTGGGCGTACTCCCGTTGGTGATCGCGTCCGGGTCCGGGGCCCATGCGCGTGCGATTCTCGGGATCACGGTGCTTGGCGGGATGATTGCGGCGACGCTCCTAGCCATTGTGATCATCCCCGTTTGTTTCTCCGTCGTGGAGCGCATCGTGCGTTGGCGTCGGGGGATACAGCCGGTGGAGCCGCCGATGCTGTCCGGCATCGGCAGCGGAGGCGGATGAGCATGATACGGGGGATGGTCGGCGCACTGGTACTCTTAGCCTTCGCCGGCTGCAAAATGGGGCCGGACTATGCGCGGCCGGAGACGCCGGCGAAGGATCATTGGCGTATGGCGCCGGCTCAGGCGGAATCCATCGCGAACCTGCCCTGGTGGGAACTCCTCAAAGATGAAGAGCTGCAGAAGCTGATCAAGATCGCGCTGGTGGAAAATCAGGACCTCCGTACCGCCATGGCGAGTGTCGAGCAATATCGCAATCAGCTGATCATCTCGAAGTTCGATCTGGCGCCGTCGCTGTCCTACAGCAGCCACGCATTTCTGTTTCAGACGCAGAAAAACGCGAACACACTTCCCACCGGCGGCGCGCCGATCGTGTTGCCGAACCAGGGAGGCTCGACCGGCAATACCTTTTCGAATGAAGCGTTTTTTGGCAGTCTCAAATGGGAAGTCGATCTCTGGGGGCGGCTGCGCCGCAATGTGGAGGCCTCACAGGCTCAGCTTTTCGCGCAGGAGGAAAACCAGCGCGCGGTCATTCTCGGTCTGGTGGCCGGAGTGGGCGAAGCCTATTTCGAACTCCGTTCTCTCGATCTGCAAATCGAGATCACGAAACGGACCCTCAAGTCTTGGGAAGAATCAGTCCGGCTGTCCACGCTACGATTCAAGCAGGGCGCGATTCCGAAACTCGATCTCGATCGGTTCGAAGCGGAGCGCGCCGGCGCGGCGGCAAAGTTGGCCGAACTCGAGAAACAAGTGGTGCAAAAAGAAAATCAACTCAGCGCGTTGTTGGGACGGAAGCCGGCGCAGATTGCCAGGGGCCTGGCCTTAACGGAACAGCCGATGCCACCGGCCGTGCCCGCGGGACTACCGTCCGACTTGCTGCAGCGTCGTCCTGATCTTCTGCAGGCAGAGCAGGATGTGGTGGCTGCCACGGCGGCCATTGGGATAGCGCAGGCGAACCGGTTTCCCCAGCTCGCGTTGACGGGGTCGTTGGGTGTGGCAAGTTCGCAGTTGGGCTCGCAGTCACTCGGACCGCTGTTCATCCAAAACATCGCCGGCGCGATCTCCGGGCCGGTGCTCAACGCCACGGCGCTGGGGTACCAGGTGGGCGTAAATGAAATGAAGGCGCAGCAAGCGGCGTTGCAGTATGAGAAAGCGATCGTGACGGCGCTCAAGGAAGTAGAAGACGCCCTGATCGCTGTGCAGAAGACCCGCGAGCAGCGGGAGGCGCAAGAACAACAAGTGACAGCGTTGCGATCCGCGCTGAATCTTGCCGAGCAGCGATATCAGGGCGGACGCGCGAGTTATCTCGACGTGCTGACCAGTCAGCGGAGTCTGTTCGATTCCGAATTGGCGCTGGCACGCACTCGCCAGACACAGCTGGTGTCGATGGTGCAACTTTATAAGGCGCTCGGCGGCGGCTGGTCGGTTGAAGGCAACCCCTCAGCCAACTTGCCGGATCCCCGGATTCGGTGAGGACCGTGCTCACCCCGTCAGTCGGCGCTTGCCACACGGGTGCAATAATCGATTGCTACGGTGGGCACGAGAGACGGAAACGGTCCGTTCGATGGCGTTCAACCAGGGAGGTGTTTCGATGGGAATCTTGGCGGCGGTGGTGTTGAGCGCGGTGACGGCGCTGGCCGTGACGTCGCTGGCGCAGGAGATCGCACCCGGTCCGTCCGAAGGGTTAACGGACCGCAGGGAGATGACTGCGGACATCTTTCTGCAAAAGGTGAAGGCTGACAAGAAGCTGTTGGTGGCGGCGAACATGGACATCACCGATGCGGAAGGCAAAAAGTTCTGGCCGCTCTACGATGCCTACCAAAAAGATTTGATCGCCTTGAATCATAGACTCGACCAGCTCGTTCGGCGCTATGCCGAGGCGTTTCAGGCCGGCATGGGAAAGATCACGGAAGAAACCGCGAAAAAACTCCTCGACGAGGCGCTGTCGCTGGATGAAGCGGAAGTGAAACTCAAGCGGGTCTATGCCAACAAGATCGGCAAAGTTCTGCCCGCGACGAAGACCGCCCGATATATCCAGATCGAGAACAAAATCCGGGCGGTCACAAGGGCCGAACTCGCCCAGCAGATTCCGCTCGTGTACTAGCCGGCTCTGCGAGAGGGCTTCCCGGCGAACCAGATCGCCTCTTGACTCTGCGGTTCGGGCTTGTTATCTTACGCCCTGTTGAGTCGTGCTCCTGCCTGTTGACCGCGCCTGACGGCGAGTCACGGTGCGGTTCCAAAGGGAAACTACCCGAAGCAAAGTGCCTCGAGCGGGTCCCTTGACACGCCTTGCTGCGCGTTGTATAGTGCGCGGCTCGCGTGAAGAGCGCGATCGTTCTTTGACAACTGAATAG
>FKKE01000452.1_pt2 | contig 19574 bp, 25 predicted proteins | sample 1106331 | NCBI WGS metagenome assembly FKKE01 (sample SAMEA3931202, study PRJEB13176) | freshwater metagenome | biome: Drinking water system; feature: drinking water; material: freshwater | place: China | collected 2013-02-06 | reverse complement strand
GACTCTATTGGGAGTCTGAACTCCCGTAGTGTGGTTGAGTCCTAGCGCACCTGGAGAACGAACATGCCCGAGAAGATCACAATCCTCATCAACCAGAAGCCGTATCACGTCGACACTGCCACGATGGCGCCGCAGGACTTTCGCGACCTCGTGGGCGCGCCGGCCGACTACGAAGTGTGGCAGGTCGTGAAGAACCCCGACCCGGAGGGTCAGTTGCCCGTCGACGACAAGCAGGTGACCGGTTCCGTTGGAGTGAAGAACGGCGACCGCTATCGCGTCGTGCCGCCTGGCACCTTTGGCGGGCTGTGATCCCCCAGCAGCTCTTGGACGAAGTCGAGGAGCTTCGCGCCGAAGGGTATTCGGCTGAGGCGATCGAAGCCGACGGTTGGGCAAACGTCCTGTTTTCGAAGTACCAGCTGCCGCGGGGATACAACAAAGATCGGAGCGATCTTCTGCTCAAATTCCCGCTCTCGTACCCGAATGGCAAGCCCGACATGTTCTGGGTGGAGCCGGAGGTCGCGCTGACTAACAGCGACATACCGAGAAAGGCGGACAAGGTGGAGGCGGCGGTCGGGCGACAATGGCGGAGATTCTCCTGGCATCTTCAGAATTGGAATCCTGGGCGCGACGGCCTAAAGACGTACCTCGAATTTGTGAACTCGCGACTCGTTAAGGGCGTGTAAAGATGCCGGTCACGCTCAGAATTGCGCAACGCGACTACGAGGAGCTTCGGCACTCGGTCCTCGCCGACATGCCTCGGGAGGCCGCCGCGTTCGCACTCGCTGGGTCCCTGCTCCACGGGAACAACCTTACAATTCCGGTTCGCCGCACCCTGCCAATTCCGGGCGATCTGGTTACGCTTCAGCGCGAGCACCGCCTCGAGTTCTCGTCACAAGCAATTAACGGCCTGGCCTCGCTGTGCGAGGCCAATCAACTCGGCGCTGTAATCTGCCACAGCCATCCAACCGACATACCGTACTCCCCCTCTGACGACACCGGCGAACGGCGCATCTCCGACACACTGCGGGCGTTCACACCAAGTGACGTGCCCATGGCAAGCCTCCTGTTCTGGCCGGACGGCGTTACGGGTCGAGTTTGGTTGCGTGGAAAAGCAAGGCCCGTTCCGCTCAACGAAATCATCGTAGTCGGCCGGTGCCTGAAGCGAATTCGAACGCACGGCGCTGACGCTGGACACGTACGTGATGACCGGACCTATAGCCGCCAGATTCTCGCGTTCGGCAAAAAAGGACAGGCAGCCATCGCCGCAACGAAGGTCGGGATCGTCGGCGTAGGGGGAACGGGATCCTCCGTCGCGGAGCAACTCGTGCGGCTCGGCGTCACCGACATCGTGCTGGTTGATCCGGATAACTTCGAGTGCTCCAACCTCACCCGCGTATATGGCACGTTCACGGGCTGGCCGCTTCGGCGTCGCCGGACAAAGGTTGCGCTCGTGGCAAAGCACCTCCGACGGATCAACCCCGCGGCCAGCATCGCCGCAGTTTCAAGACACGTTGCCCTCACCCAAGCGGCGCGAGCACTCCTTGACCGCGACATAATCTTCCTCTGCACAGACGATCATTGGGGGCGGTCCATCGTCAACCAGATCGCTTATCAGTACGTCATTCCGACCATCAATTTGGGCACGCGCATCGACAGCAAAAACGGCAAGATCACTTTTGGCGCAGGCGCCGTCGACGTGCTGCGCCCGGACCAGCCATGCCTCTGGTGCAAGCAGGTCCTCCGAGCGGAACGCGTTGCAGCTGAAAGCATGCCGCGGTCCACGCGCCGTACGCTGGAACGTGAGGGCTACGTCGAGGGTATCGACGAGGCAACGCCATCAGTCGTCAGCATAACCACGACGCTGGCGGGACTAGCCGCTACACTCTTCCTGCAGCTCGTGACTGACTTCATGGGCGACCGCGGTGGCGTGTCGCGCCTCAACTTCGACATGCTCGAAGGTACCGTCCGCCGCGGGATCTCGGACATCGCACACGCATGCATCTGCACCAAGGTTCGCGGGTTCGGAGACCTCCGGGGTCTCCCGACGCAGGACAACCTGGCTTTCGTGGATCAATAAACGACTCAGACCCAAAAGGGAGATACCAAATGTCTCATAGAAAGGTACCGCGGGTACGGCATGACGCGCCCGGCATGAAGGGCGAGCGCGCCAGAACCGAGCACGGGACGCTCCGGAGGAAGCGCGACGACACTCATGCAGGAACAATCGAGGAGCTCTACCACGTCGACCTCGGCGTGCGCAGCGACAAGCTTTTGAGGAACGTGCTGAGGGATGAAGGCGTGGACTCGCTGAACGACTTGCTTGAAAAGAAGCGAGGTGGGTAGGTACTCAATCCGCCCGCATCGTGGTTTCCGGAAGAAACACTTCCGCGCGCGTTCCCCGCGCAATGCTCCGCATTGCGTGATACGTGCCCTCTCGCCAGCGCCTAGGCTGCGCCTGTCAAGGGTCGCCGAAGGCGACGAGCGTAGCGAGCTTGCCCTTGACAGGTGCAGACGGCGCTGGCACGGAACGGAAGGGGAGAAACGCCGAGCAGCTCGTCCCGGTTCTAAGACGGTGTTACTTCTTCTTCCGTCGCCTGGATCGCCTCTTAGTGTCCGTGACCTCCAAGATCTCGAAGAGTTGCTTCGCCTGCTCCCGCGCTTGCTGGGACATCCGTTGAAAACGCCGTAACAACGCCAACACTTCGGGATCGGTGGCCAGGATATCCTTCCCGACCGGATTCTTCACCCGCCCCAGAAGATAGTCGGTGCTCACGCCCAGGGCGTCGGCAAGCCGGCGCAGCGACTCCGCATTCGGGAACCGATGTCCAGTCTCGAAGTGGCTGACACTGATCGTCGGAACCTCGGCACGTCTCGCGAGCTCCTCCTGCGTGAAGCTTCGCTTCTGCCGCCACTGCCGGAGCCGGTCGCGAAACCGCTTCCGGCTCTGCCGGGTGGTGAGGGTCAACTCCTTCCTCCTCAGAATCACCGCGGACTAATGAAAACTCTTCACCCGGTCAAAAACCGGATCGCGATCCCGGTCCGCCCAGAGAAGGAGAATCTCCTCCGTCACCCGTTCGAGCACCTCCCAGACCTCCCGGTCGGAGGATCTGCCCGCCCGCGTCTTGACGATCTCCAGGAGCAGATCCTCGACCCGTCCGACGTCGTACACACGCACCGTTCGCCTCCAAACCGCCCTCACCGATACACACGAGAAGGACGAAATTCGGAAGGCGAGTCCTCCTTCCGCGAGGCCTGGATCGCACTGACCGGACGTTCGGTGGAACCTCGCGGACGCAAAGCGCTCCGAGCAGATTCGTTTGCGACGGGGTTCCCGAGTGGTGGAAGCCTCTTCGGAAGGCTCGCCTGAGAATTTTCCAAGATACCGCCTTCGATGATCACTCCTGCTTGTCCCTCCGCCACACCAAGAATCGGTCACCCTCCTCTGGAACCGGTACCCGGGCCGCAGCGAGCTCGAGCGCTGCCGCGAGTCTCTCAAGAAGCCTCCGGACATCACCGGGATCCTCGGCGGCCCGCAGCAGAATGCGCGCGACCTCTCGATCGAGGTAATCGGGATCGTCGGTAGGGGAGTGGTCCATCGCGGTCTTCCTTCCGGCCTTCCTTGGAGTGCCGCCGCCAAGCCCGGAAGACCCTGGACCTGTCCTCCGTTGATCAGACGGAGTGAGGCGGCGACGCGGTGATTCTACATCCCGCGGCTCACCGTATCGTCGTCGCAGAGGACACCCGCGATCCGCAGCGCCCGAACGCGTGCTGTCTCCCGGTTGTAGCTGTAGGGGCACTCCGCCAGCAGCTCGACCGGCTCCTGCGGAGCAGAGCGGACCACGGCGAAAACGCGGGCCGCCGGGTGCTCCACCACACGGAATTCGTTGTCGCCGGCGTGGAACGCCTCCACCTCAAAGACGGGTTCCGTTGCGGCTCGCATGATGACCTCCTCGCAGGTCTGTTTATACGTCAGTAGATTATTTGTTGTCAAGCAACTATTAACTCCAGGGCCGTAGTTAATAGTTGACAACAATTCAAGTCCGTCCTACTTTCCCCGCGTGGCCAAGAAGCGCCCGGTGGGGCGCCCGCCTTTGTCCTCCAGGGAGAGGCTTTCGGACGCTCTCTACGTGCGGATGACGCCTCGCGAGAGGGAAATTCTCGACAGGGAAGCCCGGAGAAGGGGAGTCACGGCCTCCGAGCTCGTCCGGGAGCTCGTCCGCGCTGCCGACTATGGGAGGACGTCGCCGGACCGCAAAAGAAATAGTCCACCTGGTTGAGAGCTGGTCGAGCGGCTCGCCGCGAAGTTTGACGGCCGACCAGAGATTGACTTGTGGCCTTCCGCTCAACCCAAACAAAGTTTGCCGAAGCCAACAGCGATGGCGTAAGATGCCATTATAATGTTCTGCAAGCGTCATCCGACGACGGCTGCCGGTGTCGTCCTGGCGCTTCTTCTCTTTACCTCAGCCGACTTGCTGGGGGACTTCGTGGGCTTCGCCTTCTGCTCGTCCGATTCGAGCGTGGAACTCCACGAAGCTATCGCGCATGACGATGACTCTCACGAATCGAAGGCGCCGGTAGACAGCTCCTCACATCCGGAAAAGCATCACGTTGAGGATTGCTTCTGCTGCTCCCACTGTGTCCAACACACCACGGAGTTCGTTCTGATGCGAGGCGAAACCGTCGCCCTCGTCGTTCGGGATGGCGCCGCTCTGCACCCCCCGCTTTTCGTCCGGGAACTCTTCCGCCCTCCGCAAGCCTCCTAAGCAACCACTGAACCCTTTCGTCAATTCGCTCCGCTCCGTCGTTCGGGGCTGAGAAACAAGTGTTTGCCAGGAGGTTTCATGCGCGAGATCTCGATCTGTGCGCTTCTCGTTACCGTCATTGTGGAAGTCGGAGGCGCCCAGACAGCGCCGTCGCAGCCGATCACGTTCCAAGCCCGCGGAGAGGATCTCCGCATTCCAGACGAGCTGACCCTCGAGCACGCCCTCGAGATTCTGTTCGAGCGGAGCCCGTTGCTGCTGGCGGAGCGGCAGCGAGAAACAGCCGCCGCCGGCGAGCTGGAACAAGCACGCAAGTATCCCAACCCGTCTTTCAGTCTGGAGACGGAAAGCCTGGACCGGCTCGGCGGGGATTCCGCCGAGCAAGAGATCTTCCTCACGTTCGCGCAGCCCATCCTTTTGGGGGGCAAGCGCGGGAGGAGCATCGACGTAGCCGGGGCGCTCCTGCGAGCGGCGAGCAACGACGTCCGTGCGTTCGAGCGCGCATTGAGCTTCCAGCTCAAAACCGTGTACGCCGGCCTCGTTCTGTCTCAGTCCGACCTCGACCTTGCGAACCAGATCCTGGCGGACTTCGACCAGGTCATCCGACTGAGCCGGATTCGTTATGAGCGGGGAGAGATGTCGGGCGGTGAGCTCCGTCGCGTCGAAACGGAACGGCTGCGCTTTCTCGAACAGCAGGTTTCCGCGGAAATCGCGCTCGAGAACTTCCGGGCGGAGCTCCTGGGTCTCATCGGGATTCCCGAATACGCCGGTTCGTTTCGCGTCGTTGCGCCTTCGCGCTACGACGGCGAGCTCCTTGATGTGGAAGCGCTCGCGAGCGAAGCGGCGCAGTCGCGGCCCGAGGTACGGGCTCAGCTCGATCGCCGTGAAGCCGCACTGCGTGACGTGGATCTTCAAAAGGCCTTCGGCGTCCCGGACATCGTCCCCTTCGTCGGCTATCAGCAGCGGCGGGACACGGTCCTCGACGTGCGGACGAGCTTCGTGAACTTTGGGGTCAGCGTCGGGGTTCCGATCTTCAACCGCAACCAGGGCTCGGTCAGCCGAGCGCGAGCGGATCTCACGAGGGCAGAGGCGCTCGAACTGGCGGTTCGCTACCAGGTCACGGTGGAGGTGCGCCAAGCACGTCAGGCCTATCTCTCCGAGCGCAGGCGGGTGGCCTTTTTCGAGGAGACGTACATCCGCACCTCGCGCCAGGCGAGGGACATCGTCGAGGCAGCCTACCGCATGGGAGGGGAGACCTTGATCAATTTTCTCGACGCGAGTCGTGTGTACAGCGAAACGCTCCAAGCCTACAACCGCGCGTTGTTCGATCTCAGCGTGGCCCGCTTCGGCCTCGAGCTCGCTCTCGGGAAGGAGCTGACATGAAAGCATTGCGAAATCTCTATCATTTCGACGGCCGTCTAAGCATCGGCGCGCTCACCGCCGTTGGCTTGGTAGGCGCATTCCTCCTTGCGGGGTGCGACGGCGCGCCTGCGGCGGATGAGATCCATGGCGAAGAGCACGATCCCAACGTCGTCGAGGTGCCGGAGGAAGCCCAAGCCAACGTGGGCCTTCAGACGGCAAAGCTGCGGCGAACAACGCTCCAGCACATGGTGCGAGCCACCGGCATCGTTTCTCCGGACCAGACCCGTTACGCCCACATCACACCGCTGGGACGCGGGATCGTCGAGCGCGTGCACGTGAACCTCGGCGACCGCGTTCAACGCGGCGACCCGCTGGTGAGCTACGACAATATCGAGCTCGGTGATCTCATCGGAGAGTACATGACCCTGCAAGCCGGCCTTGCGAGGCTCGAAGCCGAACGGGAAGTGTCGAGAAAGATCCTCGACCGGGCGGAGTCACTTCTCCAAGTGGAAGCGATCGCTCGACAAGAGTATGAGGTGAGGCACGCCCAGTATGAACAGGCGGCGGCGGCGGTCGGAAGCCAGCAAGCCGAGCTCGCGCGGGTCGAGGAAAAGCTCCACCGCTTTGGACTCACCGACGAGGATATCGCGGAGCTGAAGACGTCTCCGCACGAATCGCCGCACCGGACCGCGTCCCACAACGTCTCGTCGGCGCCCTTCAGCGGCGTGATTGTCAAGTACGACGTATCGCCGGGTGAGCTCGTGGACCGGGATAAGGCGCTCTTTACCCTGGTGGATACGTCGAGCGTGTGGGTCCTTGCGAACCTCTATGAGAAAGACATCGGGCTCGTCGAGGCCGGCGGGGAGTGCCAGGTCGAGGTGTCTTCCTATCCCAACGAAGTTTTTCGGGGGAATGTGACCTACATCAGCGACTTCCTCGACCCCGCATCGCGAACGGCCAAGGTGCGCTGCGTCGTCGACAACTCCGATGGCCGACTCAAGCTCGAGATGTTCGCCGACGTGCGCATTCCGTCACGGGAATCCAGAGACTCTGCAACGGTCCCGGTGTCGGCGCTTCAAGAGGTTAATGGCCAAACGGTCGTCTTCGTGAAGATCGCCGCCACCCGCTTCGAAAAGCGCGTCTTGGGGGTCGGCGACCAGGGCGAGGACTGGGCGGAGGTGGTTCGCGGACTCGAGGCAAGCGAGGAGGTCGTGACCAAGGGCAGCTTCTATCTGAAGTCGATCCTGCTGCGCGAGCAGATAGGCGACGAGCATTGATCGGCGAGGGTTGTCATGAATGGACTCGTTAGCTTTTCCTTGGGGAACGGTTTCCTAATTGTCGTCCTCACGCTCCTCGTCGCCGGCATTGGCTTGTGGGCCATCGGAGCGCTTCCTGTCGATGCAGTGCCGGATATCACACCGAACCAGGTCATGATCTTGACGACCTCTCAGGGTCTCGGGCCGGTGGAGGTGGAGCAATTCATCACGTTTCCGGTCGAGACCGCGATGAGCGGACTGCCGGGGATTACCGAAATCCGCTCGGTCTCCCGCTTTGGTTTGTCCGCAGTGACCATCTTTTTCGAAGAGGGTATGGATCTCTATTTCTGCCGCCGCCTCGTGATGGAACGACTGCCCCAGGCGAGGGACCTGATTCCGGAAGGCTTCGGCACCCCCGAGATGGGGCCCATCAGCACCGGGCTCGGTGAAATCTATCAGTTCGAGGTTCGCGGCGAGGGTTACTCGCTGATGGAGCTCCGGAGCATTCTGGAGTGGGACATCGCCTTTCAGCTCCGCTCGGTTCCAGGTGTCGTGGAAGTGAACTCGTACGGTGGGGAGCTCAAGACGTATGAGCTCCAGTTGGATCCAGATCGTCTCGTCAGCTTCGGCATCCCGCTCGCGAGTGTCTTCGAGGCGCTCGAGGAGAACAACTTCAACTCTGGCGGTGGCTATATCGAGCACAACCAGGAGCAGTACATCGTGCGGGGAGAGGGGCTCGTCGGGTCGCTCGAGGACATGGGGAACATCGTCGTCGGCTCGACCGAGGACGGGACGCCGATCTACATCAAAAACCTTGGCGACGTCGCCTTCGCGCCCATGGTCCGCCAGGGAGCCGTGACCCGGGATGGCCGCGGCGAGGTGGTCACCGGCGTGGTGATGATGCTAATGGGCGAGAACTCGCGCGTCGTGGCCGAGCGCGTGGGAGAGCGGCTCGAAGGCATCAAGGCGTCTTTGCCTCCCGGAGTGACGGTAGATACGTACTACGACCGTACGTCGCTGGTGAGAAAGACGATCCGCACCGTCGAGAAGAACTTGGTCGAAGGGGCCATCCTCGTCATCGCCGTACTGCTTTTTTTGCTTGGAAACTTTCGGGGGTCGCTCATCGTCGCCTCCGCGATTCCGCTTTCGATGCTGGTGGCGTTTACCGGAATGGTGATGGCGGGCCTCAGCGGAAACCTCATGAGCCTGGGGGCCATCGACTTCGGGCTCATCGTCGACGGCTCGGTGGTCATGATCGAAAACATCGTACGACACCTGGCGGAGAGGAAGCCGAAGAGTCCGGGCGAACGTCTCACCATCGTGAGAGATGCGGCGCAGGAAGTCGCCCGGCCGGTGTTCTTCGCTGTGCTCATCATCACCGTCGTCTATCTTCCCGTCCTCACGCTCGAAGGCGTGGAAGGAAAGATGTTCCGTCCGATGGCCTTGACGATCATCTTCGCGCTTTTGGGCTCGCTCGTTTTTTCCCTTACATTGATGCCGGTTCTCGGATCGTATTTCCTCCGGAAGGTGCGTCACGAGGAACCCTGGCTCATCCAGAAGATCAAAGCCATCTACATTCCCTGGTTGGAGCGCGCCATGCGGCGGCCGGCGCGGCTCGCGATGACGGCGGTCGCCGTGTTTCTGCTCGGCGCCGTGGGTGCCGGGTTCCTCGGCGCGGAGTTCATTCCAAGGCTCGATGAAGGGGCCCTCGCTCTCCAGGCGTGGCGGCTTCCAAGCGTGTCGCTCACCGAGTCCACGGCCAGCACGACAGTTATCGAGAACGTCCTCAAACGGTTTCCGGAAGTGGAGACCGTCATCTCGAGGACGGGGCGCGCCGAGATCGCGACCGACCCCATGGGGATCGAAACGAGCGACGTCTACGTCATTCTCAAGCCCCGAGAGGAGTGGACGACCGCGAGCAACCGCGAGGATCTCATCGCCAACATCGATGCCGCGCTCGAGGAAGCGGTTCCCGGCAACATCTTCAGTTACTCTCAGCCCATCGAGCTCCGAATGCAGGAGCTCATCGCGGGCGTGCGCTCGGATATCGCGATTACGCTCTACGGGAGCGATCTGGACATCCTCCGCGAAAAGGCCGATGAGATCGTCCGGGTGGTCTCGCGGGTCCCGGGGGCGGCGGACGTAAAAGCGGAGCAGACTGGGGGCCTTCCGTACCTCCGGGTTCGCATCCTTCGGGATCAGATCGCCCGCTACGGCATCAACGCTCGACAGGTCCTGGATGCGGTCGAGGCGGTCGGCGGAAAGCCCGTGGGGCAAGTCCTCGAGGGTCAAAAACGCTTCTTCGTCCAAGTGCGGTTTCAGCCGTCGGACCGCGACTCGCTCGACAAGATCCGGGAAATCAAAGTGGCGGATCCCCGGGGCCGTCTCATTCCGCTTGGCCAGCTTGCGAGCATCGAGCGCTGGGTCGGGCCGGCGCAGATCAGCCGAAGCAACATCCACCGAAGGATCAGCGTCGAGGCCAACGTGCGCGGAAGGGACCTGGCGGGCTTCGTCGCCGAAGCCCAGAGCGCTGTCGAGAGAGGCGTGTCTCTACCCACCGGCTATTGGATCGAGTGGGGTGGGCAGTTCGAGAATCTTCAGCGCGCCTCATCACGGCTTGCGATCGTCGTGCCGATTGCGCTCTTCCTTATTTTCATTCTGCTCTACACGACCTTCGGCGCGGCACGGCCCACGCTTCTGATTTTTCTCAACGTGCCCATGGCGGCCACCGGCGGCATCTTCGCTCTCGGCCTTCGCGGGATGCCGTTCAGCATCTCTGCGGGGGTGGGCTTCATCGCCGTCTCGGGCGTCGCTGTCATGAACGGGGTCGTGCTCGTGTCCTATATCCGGCAGCTCCGCGAGAAGGGGCTCGGTCTGGAAGAAGCCGTGCGAGAGGGAGCGTTGACCCGACTGCGGCCGGTCCTCATGACCGCGCTCGTCGCGAGCCTGGGTTTCGTGCCCATGGCGCTTGCCACGAGCGCGGGCGCGGAGGTGCAGAGACCTCTCGCCACCGTCGTGATTGGTGGTCTCATCACGTCGACCCTTCTGACCTTGTTCGTGCTCCCCACGCTCTATCGCAGATTCGAGGGCGAGCGCGCGGACGTCGAGCTGTGAGTTCGAGGAGGAACCCATGATCGAGCTGAAAGCTATCGTTCAACCGTTCCAGCTGAACCAGGTCATCGAAGCCCTCCAGCAGATCGAAGGGCTTCCCGGAGTGACGGTGTCCGAGGTGCGCGGGTTTGGGAGAGCGCGCGCCGCGAATGCCAAGGACACGGTGGTAGACGGCTCCATCGTCTACGCCCGGAAGGCGAAGCTCGAAATCGTGATCCCGGAACGTCTTCTCGACGTCGTTTTGCAGACGATCCTCGACAAGGCCCGCACGGGCAATCCCGGCGACGGCAAGATCTTCATTAGCAAAGTCATCGACGTGGTGCGCATACGGACCGGAGCACGGGGCGAGGCTGCGATTTGAAGAGGCGCGAATCGAGACGAATACAAAGGAACCAGCCATGACATCAAGAACGCTCCGCGTTACCTGGCTAGCGGCTTTCGTCGTCGCTCTGGCACCAACGCTGCGGGCGCAGTCTCCAGAAGAGGACCACCACGTACCCATCGTCGAGCCGTCGCCGGTCGACTCACTCGCGCCGGAATTTTTCGCTCTGCGGAACCCAATGACGAGCTCGCCGCCGCTCTTCAAACAAATCGGCGCCGATTTCGAGCGTGCCTTCACTTCCAAGGATACGCTCGTCGTTCTCGGCGTCGGTGTGGGTGCGAGCCTCTTGGCTCGCCCGGTCGACGCGCGAATTCCTCGGAGTGGATTCAACTCGGAGCTTCTCGAAGGCACGGGTCTCGATCACGCGTTCGAGCCGGGTAAGGTCGTGGGCGGCGCGATCGCGCAAGTGGGAGGTGCGTTCACAACCTTTGCCTTGGGGAAACTCACCTCGAGCCCCGAGATCGAAGCGCTCGGCAAGGATCTCGTTCGAGCGCAGATTCTCAACCAGGCGATGACGCAAGTTCTCAAGGCGACGGTTCGGCGTACGAGACCCGACGACAGTAACCGAGCGTCCTTTCCTTCGGGTCATGCATCCGGAGCCTTTGCCACCGCCACTGTGCTGCAGCGGCGTTACGGATGGAAGGTCGGGCTTCCGGCGTATGGGGTGGCTGGCTACGTCGCCGCATCACGGCTGAGCGAGAACAAACATTTTCTCAGTGACGTGGTCTTTGGGGCCGCCGTCGGCATCCTTGCCGGACGAACGGTCACGTTCGATGCCGGCGGCGCGCGGTTCGCATTGTCCCCCATGCTGACGCCGGGCGGCGCCGGAGTACAGGTGAGTTTGCTTCCACATCAGTAGGAGACTCGCACGCAATGAGGATACGACGCCTTTTGCGGCCTTTTGCGATAGGGCTTGGTGTCGCGGGCGCCCTAACGGCCGTGGCGGTCCTGAGGCAGGGTTGGGAAGGCCGGGCCCCGACAGGAGGCAGATCCGCGCTCTTCTCTTCGAGCTCGAGCGCGACCTCAACGAGAAACAGCTGCTCGAGATTCTTGGGCATTTGGCGCAAGTCGATCCCGAAGCACCCGATCCCGAGCAACGCGAGCACGCGCTCATGGACAGCCTCTGGGAGCTGTCCCGAATCAAAGAGCTCCGATTCTCCGAGACCGAGATTGCTGTCTCCGACGAAGGAGCCGTTGGTGGAAACCGTCGTTACGGGATTTGCGGCGTCATCTGACGGCTTTCCAGGAAGGATCTCGACTCGCATTTTGCGGAAGCTGGCGGAGGAGCCGGATGAATGGAAGATCGCGGCCACCTCGGAGACGGAGAAATGACGAAAGAACGAGACCGTCTGACGTATCTCGGCAAGACGACGACAGTCTCCTTCGAGGAAGCGCTATTGAAGGTCCGGACCGAGCTCCAGAAGGAGGAGTTCGCCGTTCTGACGGACATTGATGTTCGTGAAACGTTCAAGAGCAGGATCTTCCGGGAATTCCGCAACTACAAGATTCTGTGCGCCTGCATTCCTCGATTGATGTATCGGGCGTTAAACGCAGAGGACAGGATCGGTACAAACATGCTTTGCAACGTCATCGTGGAGGAGCTCGACTCCAGTTCCGTCGAGGTGTCGGCTTTGGACCCACTCGTGTGGTCGACAGCGACGGAGAATCCAGATGTCAGGGAAGTCGCCGCGGAGCTTCGAGTACGGCTCGAGAAGGCTTTTGGGCGCATCTAGAGCGTCAATGTCTGCAAGCGCCATCGATCGAACCGGTTTCTCCCGTGAGCATGGCGCGATCGAGGAGCGGCGAGCGAATGCGGATCAAGTAGTGCGAGGACCCGATACGCAGCGCCTGTGGCGGGATCCTGGGCTCCTCACTTTCCTCGGCTCTGGTGCCGTTCTTGTGATGAGCTGGCTCGCCGCTCTGTCGGGCGCTCGAGAGCTCTCCGTTGCAGGCTATCTCCTGTCAACGGCCGTCGGGTCCTGCCTCTTTTTCGGTCGTGCCTTGGCACAACTGGCCTTTCGGCGGAAGCTCACGTTGGACCTGGGGATCGGCGCGGTCATCATCACGAGCGTGTTGAGCGGCGAACTCGCTCTGGGAGCGTTCCTCGCTTTCGTCTACTCGGTCACCCAGGTTGGCGGCGGACTGGAATAAGAACGATGACGATGGAGAAGGTGGAGCTCCAGTTGTCACTCATCCTTCCCGGGATTCGGGATGACCGGGACGCGTGCGTCCAGCGATTGATCGATGTCCTGGAGCCGCAGACCCTCGAACGAATCCACGTTGTGAACGAAGACGGTGCGACGCTCTGTTTCCACTACGATCCGGAGAAGCTCAGCGTCGATCGTGTGCGGGAGCTCGTTCGAGTCGCCGGCGCTCGGATCAGCGAGAGGTATCAGCACGAAGTGCTTCGGATCGACGGCATGGATTGCAACACCTGCGCAACGGTCATCGAGCACTCCTTGAGTCGTTTGGACGGCGTTCTCGAGGTCGCGGCGAGCTACGCCGCCGAGCGACTGCGCGTGGAGTACGACACGACGAAGATCGACGGTGCGGCAATCGAGTCGCGTCTCGAAGCTCTTGGCTTCCGCGTCGTCGAAGAGGAGCGTCAGCTTGGGTGGTTTGCCGAGCATCGCGAGTTGTGGCTGAGCCTCGCGAGCGGCCTCCTTTTGCTGGCGGGTTGGCTGACCGGGAGATTCGGCGGCAATCCGTGGGTGGCGAGTGGTCTTCTCTGGGCGGCATACGGCGCCGGCGGGCTCCTCACGGCCGGGAACGTTTGGCAGGGCTTGCGACAGCGACGTGTCGACATCGACGCGCTGATGCTCGCTGCGGCGGTAGGGGCCGCGGTGCTCGGAGAGTGGGCCGAAGGCGCGTTGCTTCTATTCCTCTTCAGCTTGGGACATGCACTGGAGCATCTCGCCATGGGGCGGGCTCGAAGGGCCGTGCGAGCTCTGGCCGAGCTGGCCCCCAAAACGGCGCTCGTCGAGCGGGACGGCGTCGAGCTCGAGCTGCCGGTCGACAAGCTCGAGCGGGGCGATCGCATCATCGTGAAGCCGGGCCAACGGGTTCCCGCCGACGGCAACGTGGTCGCGGGAAGCTCCGCGGTCGACCAATCGCCGATCACGGGCGAGTCGATGCCCGTGGAGGTGAGCGCGGGAGGTCGGGTCTTCACGGGCAGCGTCAATGGGGAGGGGACCCTCACGGTCGAGGTGACGAAGCTGGCCCGGGAGAGCACCTTGGCCCGGGTCGTCGAGCTCGTCAAGAACGCCCAGACCCACAAGGCACCGACCCAACGGTTTACGGAGCGCTTCGAGCGAGTCTTCGTTCCTGTCGTCCTCATCGGGACGATCGTGTTGGTTGCGGTGCCAACGGCCCTGGGAATCGGCTTTAGCGAGGCTTTTTATCGGGCGATGGCGGTGCTGGTGGCGGCTTCTCCATGTGCATTGGCCATCGCCACTCCTGCGGCCGTCCTTTCCGCGGTGGCTCGTGCCGCCCGCGGCGGCGTGCTGGTGAAAGGCGGCGGGGCTCTCGAAACCCTCGGGCTCGTCCGTGCCATGGCTTTCGACAAGACCGGGACATTGACGCGGGGCCAACCCGAAGTCGTGGAAATCGTCCCGATGGCTTCCGACGAGACCGAGCTCCTCAGGATCGCGGGCTCGGTCGAACGCCTCAGCGGGCATCCTTTGGCCGAGGCCGTGGTGCGCGCCGCCGAGGCCCGGGGAATCGAGCTCGGCGAAGCAGCGTCACTCGAATCGATCACTGGCCGAGGCGTGCGAGCGTCGCTCGATGGCGCGGTCGTCGAGATCGGAAGCACAAAGCTTTTTCCAGAGCTTCCCGACGACGTGCGCGCCGCGGCAGAAGGATTGGAAGGAGCCGGTAGGACGGTGATGATTGTGAGCCGGGCGAGACGGTTCCTCGGTCTCATCGGGATGGCGGACACGGTTCGGGCAGAGGCCCGCGAAACGCTCGAAACGCTGCGCGAGCTGCGAGTCGAGCACACGGTTATGCTCACCGGTGACAACGAACGCGTGGCCGCCGCAGTGGCGGCGAGCCTTCCTCTCGACGAGATTCGTGCGGAGCTTCTCCCCGAGCAGAAGAAAGACGTCCTGGACGATCTAGGCAGCAGATTCCGTTATACGGCGATGGTTGGAGACGGCGTCAACGACGCTCCCGCGATGGCGCGCGCATCGGTCGGTATCGCCATGGGCGGGGCGGGCACCGACGTCGCTCTCGAGACCGCCGACGTTGCGCTCATGGCCGACGACCTCTCCAAGCTCCCCTTCGCGGTGTCGCTCTCGCGTTCTGCACGCCGAGTCATCCGGCAGAATCTCTGGATGGCCCTCGGCGTGGTCGCGCTGTTGGTCCCCTCTGCACTGTTCGACGTCGCAGGGATCGGTACCGCCGTCCTCGTCCACGAGGGCTCGACCCTCATCGTCGTGGCCAACGCCCTTCGCCTCCTGAGCTACCCCGAAGTGAGCGATGGGAGCGGGCCCCGAACCCAACCCACGCAGACCGTTGCGGTGGCAAGAGGGAGTCTCATGGGATGACTCTGGATTGGCAGGTCGAGCTCACGATGGTCGGAAGGGCGCTGATCGCGGCCGTGATTGGCGCCGCCGTGGGATTCGAGCGGGAATGGCACGGCCGTGAGGCCGGCATTCGTACGTATGGAGCCGTCTCGCTCGGCGCATGCGCGTTCGCCTTGATTTCAGCGCACATTCCCGGAGCGGATCCATCCCGGGTTGCCGCAAACGTCGTGACAGGCGTCGGATTCCTTGGGGCCGGGATCATACTCCGGGACCACGGACGGACCACCGGCTTGACGACAGCGGCGACGATCTGGGCCACGGCCGCGGTCGGCACCGCTATCGGGTTTGGGATGTATCCGTTGGGAATTTTGACCGGCGCCATCACGTTCAGTCTGCTCGCGGTCCACGACCTTCCCGGTTGGAACCGCTTGAAGAGAACCGGCCTCGAACATCCCGATGGAAACCGGCCTTCTGCCGGTCCCAAGGAGTAACTCGCGCGCGTGACGAAGAAACCCGGGCTTGCATGCTTACGGGCGGACGAGACAGAAGAGCCGTCGATGTACTCTGATTTGAGTCGAGGGCGGTGATGTTCCAGGGGGAGGTCTTCGCGCAGCCAGAGGGACATCCGCGCTGGCACCACCGCCATTCGCTGGGTCCGGAGGCAAGCGCGATCAAGCTGATCGCGTCGAGCCTCCTCTTCTTGATCCTAATCCTCGTTTTCGTCGTACAGCCATGGTGGAAGAAGCGGAGAAGGGCGAAGCGTAGGCCAGCGAGCCGCCGGGTCATGCATCAGAGGCCAAGATGAACGTTGGCGAGGGCGAGGCAGGTCCTCACGTGGATTTCCATCTCTATGGTAAGTTAGACAGCGCGTCAGGCTGTAAGGCGCTTCGCACTGCGACAGGTCCCGTTCGTGCACGGCGACTCGAGGCGTCGTCGAAAATGCCGTTCTGAACCCATTGCAATGCCCAAGAGCCATCGGGACTTCGACTTGCCGACACTCTTCGCGGTTGCCACTCTCGCGAGCGTCGCTGGGCTCCTTGGGTGGATGGCCCTCCGTTCCGACGATGAGAGCGCGAGAGATGCCGCCGCTGAAACCGAAGTCCGCGACTTCATTCGCGAGCTGGAGCGGGATCTCCTCCGCAACCCACACATCGAGCTTTTCGTTCACATCTCCCCCGACCGAGGGGCGGTAGACGAACGTGCCGACGCAGTGCGACATAGCTTGGCACAGATTCGAACGATAGAGAAGCTTCGCTTCACGGATGTTCAGATCTCGATAGTCGGCGCGAAGGCTTTGGCACAGTTCATCGCGCGTGGTTACCTGGCCGACGCGGCCGGGCATCTAAACCCTCACACCCAGCCCGTCCTCCTTCGACTCGAGAGATACACCGACGGCTGGAAGATTACCGATGTTGACCCCCGTCCCGAGATCCACTGACTAGGATTCGAGATCAATGGGACGCGTCCGTCTCCGGAGGTCCCGGAGAGGAACGATTCCCCACGGATAGCCAGGTTTCGTTTGACGCCCCTACGCGGTTGCCGATATATTCGCCCTCATGTTCCGCCTGACGACGGTGGCGCTACTCGCGGTCCTCCTCGGCCTCGCCGCCGCCGACGGCGTGTGGTGCGTCGAAGAGTGTGACCGGGCCTCCGAAGCCTCCGGCGGAAGGAGCGGCGCGCCGGAGGCTCTTGCGGGCACCTGCCTGTACTGCCCGCCCGGCGTTGCGCTTGCGCGCGTGGCGCTCGATGGAGCGTCGGCGCCTCTCGAACCTCTTGAAATCGCCGGTCCGCCTGGCACGTCGCCCGGCATCATCCAGCCGATCGAGCACCCTCCTCGAATTCGGTAGCCAGGTTGCCGCCGGTTTCCTCCAGCGGCTAATTTGTAGAACCGCCTTCAAGGCGGAAGTGCGCCAGCCTGGCAACGGCTCTTCAATTGCCCGTTCTTGCTGGCCCCCCTGCTGCGCCACAGAGCAAACGCTCGAGCACGAGCCACCAGGGGATCACGAACCAGGAGGATTTCGATGAAAGTCCATGGAAAACTAGCGTTGGTATTTCTCCTCTGCTTCGCTTGGGGGATCGAAGCCCAAGAAACCAAGAAAACGATGAAGTTCGTTGGGCGGGTGACGGCGGTCGAGAAGGATTCCCTTACCGTCAGCCGGGACACTAGCCTTACTTTCGTCGTCGACGAGTCGACGAAAGTCGTCGGGGAAGGAGTCGGGACCAAGACGAAAGCCATGAAAGCGGACGGCCAGTCGCCCACGATCGCCGACCTCGTACACGAAAAGGACAGCGTGGTCGTGAAGTACAAGGATATGAGCGATGGAAAGCTTCGCGCAGAGGAAGTCAGGATCAGCATGAAATTCACCAAAAAGCAGTAGGGCGAAAACCTGGCTGGCCGGAGATCGCGAAGCGATGGGAGGGTTCGTGCTCGAACCCGCAAGACAGGCTTGGATTGTCCTCACTTACCTGCGCGGAGCGGTCTCCGGCGCCTGCCGGGATCGGCCAGAATCCAGCCGACCATGGGAGACGGTCGGCGGCGGACGCTTAGGCACGGTTCTCGAAATCGCCACGGCCCTCTGGCTGCTCCCTTTCCAAGCTATCGGCGCCCCTGGGCAGTCAGAGCCATCGCCCGTACAGCGGTTTCGGGCAACCGTGAACGAAGTGCTCGTCCCGGTCACGGTGACGAACACCGCAGGCGAACTTGTTGGTGATCTTGCGCTGTCGGAGTTTCGCCTGTTCGAGGATGGGAAGCGTCAAGTCGTCGAATCGGTGCTCAACGAGGAGACGCCTCTTTCACTCGGACTCGTGATCGACTTGAGCGGGAGTATGGACCGGGAGATCGAACACGCACAAATGGCCCTTTCTCTCCTTGTCGACCGTCTCACACGCGAGGATCGCGCGTTCCTGAGCGGGTTCAGTGACGACTACCACGTCATCCAGGACCTCACCTCAGACCGTTCCCGGCTCCAGACCGCGTTTTCGAGCCTGGACGCCCTCGGGAACACCGCTCTTTATGATGGCATTATCGAAGGACTCAGACGATTGAAGAGCACCGAGGGTCGCCGCGTCCTCGTGGTTATCAGTGATGGGCGCGACAACGCCAGCGGGAATACCGCTCGACGAGCGATCGCGGTCGCCAGGGCTTCCGGCATCGCCGTCTACGCACTAGGTCTCGGCGAGCGCACGAGGAAGCGCAGCATCTACTCCCTGCTCTTCCCGCGCGCCCGGAGAGTTCCGATGCGAGGCCTGGACGACAAAGGTCTGCGAGAACTGGCCGAGAGTACCGGTGGGCGGCTCCTCGTCCTAACCGATACCCGAAAGGATGTGGACCCGCATGCCGCGCTCCGCGACGCTTTGGATCGCCTCTCACAAGAGCTCCGAACGATGTACGTTCTCGCCTATCGGCTCCCGAGCCACGACTTGGACGGGAAATGGCATCGGCTGCGCGTCCACGTGACGCGGCCGAATCTCGTTGTACGTTTTCGACAGGGTTACCTCGCAGCGAGCCCCGTTCAGTAGGCTCATGGATATCAACGGCTGGGCCGGAGATCTTCGATGGCACAAAAACAGGATACTAGATGACCGGATCACATAGAGTTCTCCTTTCTGCTTTCCTTTGTCTTGTCGCTGCCCTGGCGGTCGGCCAGCCGCCCACCATTCCGCGGCGCATCTCCCTCGACGAAGCGGTGCGCCTCACGATCGAGCGGAATCCTCAGGCGGCGGCCGCTCGCGCCCTCGTCGAGGTCGCGAGTTCGGGACGGTTGGAGGCGCAGTTGCGCCCGAATCCGGCCCTGAGCTTCGAGTCCGAGGGCTACCCTCTCTTCGAATCGCCTCGCCCCGCCTTCCTTGACGGCCAGGAGCTGACCGTGCGTTTCGACCAGGAGCTCGAGACCGCCGGGCGCCGTGGACTCCGCAGGGAAGCCGCTGCCCTCGGCCTCGAGGCCGCCGAGCTGACACTGCGGGACCGTCTCCGAGTGCTCGAGCTCGCCGCCCAGAGGGCCTACTACCAACTCGTCCTCGCGCAGGCCGACCAGGAGGTCGCCCGCGCATCTCTTCAGGAAATCGACCGGATGCTCTCTCTCAGTCGGGAGCGTGCGCGCTTGGGGGAAATCGCGCGCGCCGACGTCCGTCGTCTCGAAGTCGAGCGCCTGCGCTTCGCGGAGGACGCCTTCTCGGCGGA
>FKKE01002581.1_pt6 | contig 19580 bp, 20 predicted proteins | sample 1106331 | NCBI WGS metagenome assembly FKKE01 (sample SAMEA3931202, study PRJEB13176) | freshwater metagenome | biome: Drinking water system; feature: drinking water; material: freshwater | place: China | collected 2013-02-06 | reverse complement strand
GCCCGGCATGATGGACACCGTGTTGAACGTCGGCCTGACCACGAAAACCGTCGAGGGATTGGCGGCGAAAACCCGCAATGACCGGTTCGCGCAGGACAGCTACCGCCGGTTCGTGTCCATGTTCGGCAGCATCGTCATGGGTGTGCCGCGTGAACACTTCGAGGCGATTCTGAAGCACAAGAAGACCGAAGTCGGCGTGACCCATGAAACCCATCTCGACGCGAGACACTTGCGGGAGCTGGTCGCCAGTTTCAAAGCGCTGGTCAAAGAAGAGACGAAGAAAGATTTCCCGGACGAGCCGCTCGATCAACTGCGCATGGCCATCAATGCGGTATTCTCGTCCTGGTTCGGCGCCCGTGCAATCACCTATCGCCGGCTCTACGGCATTCCGGATTCCTGGGGCACCGCGGTCAACGTCGTGGCGATGGTGTTCGGAAACATGGGAGAGACCAGCGGGACCGGCGTCGCATTCACCCGAAGCCCGAGTTCCGGTGACCATGCGTTCTTCGGCGAATGCCTCATGAACGCGCAGGGCGAAGACGTGGTGGCGGGGATCCGGACGCCGTTGCCGGTCAGCGCGTTGGCGAAGAACGTGCCGGAGGCTTACAAAGACCTCGAACACACCTATAAGAAGCTGGAAAAACACTATCGTGACATGCTCGACCTGGAGTTCACGATTCAGGAAGGCAAGCTCTACATGCTGCAGACCCGGGTCGGCAAACGAACCGGGATCGCGGCGGTGAAGATCGCCGTCGACATGGTGAAGGAAGGCCTGATTTCGAAGGAAGAAGCGGTGCAACGGATCGGGCCGGACCAGCTGGCCCAGTACCTGTATCCGATTTTCGACAGCAAGGAAGAATCGAAAGCCAATCCACTCGGCAAGGGACTGCCGGCCGGTCCCGGCGCCGCAGCGGGAAAAATCGCGCTCACCCCTGACCGCGCCGTGGACATGAAGGCGGCGGGGAATCGTGTGGTGCTCGTCAGGCAGGAAACCAGCCCAGACGACATCCACGGCATGAATGCGGCGGCGGGATTTCTGACCGCCCGCGGCGGCATGACGTCCCATGCGGCGGTGGTGGCCCGCCAAATGGGCAAGGTCTGCGTCGCCGGCTGCGAAGCGGTGGAGGTGCTGGACAGTCAAACCGTGCGGATCGGCGCCAAGACCTTCCGCGAAGGGGATTATCTGTCCATCAACGGCTCGACCGGAAACGTGTATGAAGGCGATATCCCGGTCGTCGAGTCCGAAATCATCCAGGTGATCCAGGGGAAACTCAATTCCAAGAAGTCCGATAAGTACCAACGCTTCGCCACGATTCTCTCCTGGGCGGACGGTTTCCGGAAACTGCGCGTCCGGGCCAACGCGGACGTGCCGGAGCAGGCCAATATCGCGCGGGGATTCGGCGCCGAAGGCATAGGGCTCTGCCGGACCGAGCACATGTTTTTCGCGGAAGACCGTATCCCGATCATGCAGAAGATGATCCTGGCGCGGACGAAGGAGGAACGAGAAAAATATCTCGACCAGCTCCTGCCGCTGCAAAAGCAGGACTTCATCGGCCTCTATCGGGAGATGCAAGGGTATCCGGTGACCATTCGATTGCTTGATCCGCCGCTGCACGAATTCCTGCCGAAGCGGGAAGAGTTGATGGTCGAGATCGCGCAGCTCGAGTTGACGGGCAACGACGGGGCCAAGTTGGAAGAAAAGCGGAGGCTCCTTGCCCGCGTCGAAGAGCTGCACGAATTCAACCCGATGCTCGGATTGCGCGGCTGCCGGTTGGGCATCACGATGCCGGAAATCACGCGCATGCAGGCCCGCGCGATCATGGAAGCGGCCTGTGAGCTGGCGAAAGAGGGAAAGAAGATCGTGCCGGAGATCATGATTCCGCTGGTCGGCATGGTTTCGGAAATGAAGTCGCAAAAGGATCTCGTGCGGGAGGTGGCCCAGGAGACCATGAAGCGGTACAACGCCAAGCTCTCCTACCTGGTCGGCACGATGATTGAGCTGCCGCGAGCGGCCGTCACGGCGGACCGGATCGCCATCGAAGCGGAATTCTTTTCGTTCGGGACCAACGATCTCACGCAAACGACGTTCGGGTTTTCCCGCGACGATGCCGCGAAGTTCATCGACCACTACAAGACCGTCAATATCATGGAGTCGGATCCGTTCGCCGTACTCGACCGCGAGGGCGTCGGTTCACTGATGAAACAGGCGATCGCCGCCGGTCGCCAGTCCAGGCCGGGCATCAAGCTGGGGATCTGCGGCGAGCATGGGGGCGACCCGAGTTCCGTGGAGTTCTGCCATGAACTCGGGCTGGATTACGTCAGTTGCTCGCCCTATCGCGTCGCCATCGCCCGGCTGGCGGCCGCCCATGCCGCTTTGGCCGAGAGCGGGGCGAAGAAGACCCCGGCAAAAGCCTCGCGCAAATCCGCCAAGCAGAAGGCGGCCTCGCGCAAGAGACGGTGACCACCAAGAACCAAGATCTCCACTACATGACCCTGGCTCTGCGCCTTGCGGCGAAGGGCCTGGGGACGACGAGTCCGAATCCGATGGTCGGCGCCGTGGTTGTGAAGCGGGGCAAGATCGTCGGGCAAGGCTTTCATCGCAGAGCCGGCGAACCCCACGCGGAAATCCTCGCGCTGCGCCGAGCCGGGTCACAGGCCGTCGGCGCCACCCTCTACGTCACGCTTGAACCTTGCTGCCACACCGGGAAACGGACTCCTCCCTGCGTGCCCTCCATCATTAAATCCGGCGTCACTCGTGTCGTGATTGCCATGCGGGACCCCAATCCCGCTGTAAGCGGGAAAGGCGCGAGGGCCTTGCAGCGCGCCGGCCTATCGGTTGCCATGGGGATTGCAGGCAGGGAGGCGGAACGGTTGAACAAAGTCTATGTGCATTCAGTCACGAAACGGCGCCCCTATGTGACACTCAAGGCAGGGATGACGCTCGACGGGAAGATCGCGACCTCCTCCGGGGAAGCTCGCTGGATTACCAGCCTGGACTCGCGTCGGGAGGCCCATCGACTCCGGGGAGAATCCGATGCCGTCATGGTGGGTATCGGCACGGTGATCGCGGACGATCCGGCACTCACGGCGAGGACCGGCGTTCGGCTCGACAAACTCGCCTCCAGGCAGCCTGTGAGGATCGTGGTCGATAGCCGGCTGCGTGTGCCGACGGACGCACGCATTCTCGGCCGGCAACATGGGGCCAAGACCTGGATCGCGACGACGGTCGCGACTTCCAGGCGGAAGCATTGGCTCGCGCGAAAGGGAATCGGCGTGCTGGCGCTTCCGAAGAGCAACGGGCGGGTGTCCCTTCCCGCGTTGCTCAAGGAATTGGACCGACGCGGTATCCGGTCTTTGCTCGTTGAAGGGGGGAGTGAACTCAATGCAGCCCTCCTCAAGAGTAAACTGGTCGATCACGTGCGGTTGTACGTGGCTCCGTCGCTGCTGGGCGGGCGTGACGCGAAAGGGCTGATCGGGGGGAAGAGCCCAACCCGCGTAGCGGGATCGCTCAAGCTTCGGAACGTCACGGTCCGATCGGTCGGAGGCGACGTCGTCGTAGCAGGTGATGTGTGAGCCAAGGGATTCGAGCCCTTGTTGTCCTACTGGTACTCTTCAGCGCGGCCGGCTCGGTGACCGCCGAGAAGCCGGCTTCAGAGACCGATAGCCTTCCCACACTTGTTTTTCACTATCTCGACAACACCGACGCGGATGAGGCGGATCAGATGCTCCGCGCTGTCCTCTCCCATCCCGAAGCTTCGATCGATCGGGTCAGCCGCATCCTCCAGACCGAGAGGCCTTATGTCAGCCAGCCGATCGGATCGCTGTCCGATGAACGGGTTCCCCTCGCCGGGCGCGCCTATCCTCTTGCCCTTTCGATTCCGCTGACTTATCAGCCGGCGAAAGGGTACGGTTTGGTCGTGTGCCTGCACGGGGCTGGATTCTCCGGCGATGCCTATCTCGAGCGCTGGCAGGCGCGATTGGGCGATGAGTACATCCTGGCCTGTCCGACCTACGCGGCAGGGGCCTGGTTTACACGGCGGGCGGAGGACTTGGTGCTGGCGACGATTCAGCAAGTACGCCGGCGCTACCATATCGACCCCGATCGCATCTTTCTGACGGGGATGTCGAACGGTGGAATCGGAGCCTGGTTGATCGGCATGCACCACGCGCCGATGTTCGCCGGGATCGCTCCGATGGCCAGCGGATTGGACCACGTGCTTATGCCGTTTCTGGCCAATCTCCGCCATACGCCGGTCTACATTATCCATGGTGCGAAGGATCAGGTGATGCCGGTGGAGCTGAGCCGTTCGATCTCCCGCGAACTGGCCAGGCTCGGCTACCGGCACATCTACCGAGAACATCAACTGGAACATCCGATGGCGGGCGGGCATTTTTTCCCCCGCGAAGAGCTGCCAGAGCTGGTTGCCTGGTTCAATCGGCAGCGGCGCGATCCCCTTCCGCTTTCGATGACGGTCGTTCGGGAGGCCAGCCACTTTCACCCGTTCGGTTGGGTGCGGGTTGACGCGACCGATCCGATCGCGGCATTTTCCGACGACCTTGTTTCAAAGCGCGACGAACTGACCAGAAAGAAGACATACGCCCGTCTTGAGGCGACCGTAACGGCGCCGAACCGCATCGAAGTGGACACCACGCTCGTACGGCGGTACAGCCTCTTCCTAAACGATCAATTGATCGATTTGTCGAAGCCGGTCACGGTGGTCACGAATGGACAGGTATCGTTCGAAGGTGGAGTGACGCCCTCGTTGGAAACGCTCCTCAAGCAGGCTCGCGTCAGACAGGACCCCCGCCAGCTCTTTCCGGTTCAACTCGCCATTTCTGTAGGACCGGGGAAACCGTGAGCGGGACAGATTGTGAGAGGCGTGCGATGTCTCCTGCTATGCTGACAGCCGGGGTCTGCGTACTCCTCATCGTTCAGGCCGGCGAAGGCAGGGCCGATACTTGCGTGTTGTCCCCCCTGCATGTCGGCCTGACATTTCCGGTCGAGCGGGTAGATCAGAAGTGGGCCTGCCGACTTCAGCCCGTCATTCAGGACTATACGACGGCGAACAAGATCGGCCCGCTGAGGACGCCCTTGCCCGAGCGGCTCTACGCGTCATTTCTCGACCGTCCGCCTCTCGCCGCGGCATTGGCGCGTCGCATGGGGCATGCGTCCTATCAAGTGGTCCAGCGGGGCGCTGACCGGTATGAAGTGAGTGACGGAGAGGGCCTTGAAGGGAATATCGATCTGGTCTATCGGGATCCGACAAGCAGGATCTACTATTTGGATGGCGCCTATGCGAGAGCTTGGTTGCCGCGTGTCACCGGGAAAGCGGTTGTCCTGATCAGGATGAGTCCAGCGAAGGATTCCAAGGGGAACGATGCCATGGATACGACGATGGTCAGCTACATAAGGTTGAACAGCCGCGTGTTAGCCGGTGTGGCATCCTTGCTCAGGCCGTTGATCGGCAGCGGAGTCGTTCGGAAGTTCACACGTGTCGTCGATGCGGCGAATAGGCTCAGTCAGGATATGAAGAGCATCCCCGATCGGGTGCTGGAAAAAGCGTCGGCCCCGCCGGGGATACCGCCGGAGGAAATGGCCTTTTTGACGCGGGCGTTGGCGGAGTTGCGGGAGTCCGGGAAGTTGAATACGAAAGACGACATCTCACCATGACCTCAAGCCGGAGTTTCCTTCTTATTTGTACGGTCGGCATCTTCTGCTTCATCAGCTATAACATGGTGCGGATGCCGGTGCTCTCGCTGTTCGCGGAATCACTGGGGGCGGGACCGGAGCGCATCGGTCTGATCGTGTCCGTCTCGACTCTGACCGGCGTGTTCCTGAAATTGCCGTCGGGAGCGCTCTCGGACATCTACGGGCGCCGGTTCCTGCTGCGCATCGGGGTCGTGGCGTTCGGTCTCCCGCCGTTCGTCTATCCGTTCATCACGGATTTGAACGCGCTCACGGCCTTGCGCTTCGTCCATGGTCTCGCCACTGCGATCTTCGCGCCGAGCGCATTGGCCACGGTGGCTGAGCTGTATCGCGAGCGGCGCGGGGCCGCGCTCGGGACCTATACGGCCTGCACGCAGTCGGGCTCGCTCCTCGGCCCTTTCATCGGGGGGTATCTCATCTACGCTGCGGATTTCCAAACGGCCTTCGTGACGGCGGGGGTGTTCGGCTGCATCGCCGTATTGCTGTTTTATAGTTTGCATCTGGACGTGGCGACGCCGAACGTGTCGAACAAGAGTCGTAAAGCCGTGGTCAATGAAATGTGGAAGGGTTTCGCGGCGGTCGCCAGCAACCGCAAGGTGCTGATCACCAGTATGACCGACGGGGCCAAGATGATCGCGAACGGTGCCCTGATGGCTTTTCTGCCCCTTTACGGAGTTTCCGCCGGTCTCAACCCCGGCGAAGTCGGCCTCCTATTTACCGTGCAATCGTTCACCTCGTTCTTTTCAAAACCGATTATGGGTCGGGTCTCTGATCGGGTCGGGCGGCAGCCCCTCATCGTGCTGGGGCTGATGATCTGTGCAGCCACCTTCGTGGCGATCCCTCATGCGGCAATCTTTCCCCTGTTATTGACCCTCTCAGCCGGGTTCGGATTCGGGGAGGCGGTGGTGTCCTCCTCCTCCTCGGCACTGGTGGCAGACAGTTCAGAATTTAAACGGCTCGGCGCCGGTCTCGGGATGCAGGGGACCATCATGGATATCGGCCATGCCAGCGGTCCGTTGCTGGCCGGGGTCCTGATCGCCAACATGAGCTATGCCGGAGCGTTCGGCGTCATTGCCGCCGTGCAGGTCCTGGCTGCAGCGGTGTTCTGGGCGACCATGAGACAGCGATAATCCTGCTCCGATATAATGGCTCCGCATGGCCACAGAAAACATCGTAATCGGCATCTTGGCGTCAGTGGGGGTGCTGGTGTTGATCGCCGTGTTCGTCTATGTAGTTAAGAACGTAATTTTGAGGAAAGACTGATGTTCACCGGCATTGTTGAAGAAATGGGCGCCGTCACCTCATTGGAGAAGACTCTCGCCGGGACAAGAATGACCCTGCTTGCTTCGACGGTGATGGGCGATCTCAAGATCGGAGACAGCGTCTCCGTCAACGGGACTTGTCTCACGGTGGTCACGAAAGGTGAGCGAGACTTCGCCGTGGAGATCTCACCGGAAACCCTGTCCGTCACCACGCTGGGGCACTTGGCTATAGGCGCGCCGGTCAATCTCGAACGGGCGATGAAGTTGAACGAGCGGATCGGCGGGCATCTGGTGGCCGGTCATGTGGACGGAGTCGGCACGATTCGAAGCCGGCATCAGGAAGGCAACGCGATCTTCTTCACGATCGAAGCGCCGCCAGAGGTACTCAAGTACTGCGTCGTCAAAGGCTCAATCACCGTCGACGGCATCAGCCTGACGATCAACGACGTGAGCGACCATGGATTTACCGTCGCCATCATTCCCCATACCGCCAAAGTGACCACGCTTGGCCTGAAACAGGTCAACGATACCGTCAACCTCGAATCCGACCTCATCGGCAAGTACGTCGAACGGCTCCTCCAAGAACGCAGCCAACTGCCGAAATCCTCCATCGTGATCGACAAGGACTATCTGCAGAAACGCGGACTTCTCTAGCTATCTTCTTTCGCGGGAGAGGTCGATCACTTTGTTGGTCTTGGCCGAAAACGTAATTGTCGTCGTCCACTCATTCTTCCCGCTTTCTCCCACCCAAATATATTGGTAGCTGATCAGGGTTTGATTCAGCTGTGTCGGTTGCCATTGGTCAACTCGTTGATCCGGCTGCCCCGTTCGGCTCATGACTTCTGCTTCGCTCATGCCGTGACTGATCATTCCAAAGGTTTCAAGCGGGAGTTCTCTGGCTTGCATCGGCGTGGCCGCCAACAAGCCGCTCATGGTTACAAGGAGTGCAAAAACGATCGATGGTGTCGCAAATTGGTAAGGCATCTTGTTCCTCCTTTCTAAAAATCACTCTCTGTCAGGTGTTTAGCAAGCAGGGTGCCACCAAGTGATTCTCATCGAGGCTGACTTGAAGCTGGTTTGCGAGACGGTGTTCCAAATGGCAAAAAGTGTCAGCCTTTATTGAGGCTCTCTTGCTTGCGACAGACGAAATCGCCCCATCGGCCGGCAGGTGTCCGTAGCCCGCTGGATGGCATGTGAACCCATTCAGGAAAGCCTGTTATGCCGATCCGCATAAGAGCCTGGAAGCAATGGTGCTGTATTTGTATCCCATTGAAGCGATACTGGGTATGGCGTATTGTTCGCGAACAGTCGCGCTGTGTTATCCAGGCAAGAACTGGCAGATCCGGCTCTTATAGCGGATCGGCCTAAACATAGTTAGACCACTCGATCTCGTATGGCACAATGGGCAGGACAGTTTAGCGGATTCACGCACGAGACGAAGGTGCAGGACTTCGAGGTTTCGTTGCGGCACGCTGTCGAGAGTTTCCAGGCCTCGTCTGAGACAGACCGCGACGCGAGGCTCAAAGCAGTCCACCGCCTTGCACAGCGTTTGCAGGCTGCGCGTTTGAAGTCCCTGAGAGCGCGCCTGTCGGCATTGACCAAGCGGGGACGCAAGGGGTTTTCGGACGACGGGCAGGCTTCACACCTGCGGATACGCATCGCTGAACTTGATGCACAGGATATAGAGGTGGTCTTGAGAGAGTTTGGTTTGTATGACGACACCGTGGCCTAACTATGCGCTGCAGCGAACCCGGCCCTTGCGCTCTGGTTGCGATCGTGACATCCCGTGGACCGGGTCGCTGAGCTTGGGTCGTTAGCCATTCAAATGCCGCACATCACAGATCAAGTGCAGCTGAAGCGAGACTTTGAGCTGAGGCTCGTCTCGAAAGGACCGAAAGATGGAATGTGGCGCGGGCAGTACCTAAAGTGTCCTCTCTGCAGCTATTTCGTTCTAAAGGGGGCGGGCTACGATGAGTGTATGTGCGGGAACATATCCGTAGATTCCGATATGCTGCGAGTCGCAGTAGGAAAAACCCCGGAATTTGAGGTCGAGGTTTACGATGCAAAAAGAAAGTGAGTCGAAGAAAGGCATGGCTAACAAGCCTATCAAGCCGATGCCGGGGACAACGCACCGTTTCCTGTGGTCTCTCGGCGGCGCGGCTCAAAGGCAGCGGTAGGTGTCATGCGATGCCCCCTCACCATTCTACTTGCAGTGATGGTTTGTGGTGTGTCTTGCGGCAAGAGAGAGACTCGTATGCAGACATTTTCCATCGGCAGCACAGCGATTGATTTGCCCGACTTTTTGGAGACGCGCATCGAGGATGATACGCTGGTTGCTTATCCGCCGCGCACCGACTTTGCCAATTTGCGATTCACCATCATCAGCGTCACCAAGGATGGGCAGGAGGTTGCCGGAGCAGGCGAGCGGTTGATTCGCAAGGAGGCCGCAGAGAGAAAGACCGAGTTGCATGAAGGCAATGACCGAGTCTGGTTTCATGTTACTGAGCCTGCCTCCGAGGGTTCGGCAGGTAGCCTGATGCACTACTGGTATGTCGGTCACGGCGGGCATTCTCTGGTGGTTTCGTATTTTGTAGATGCGACTCGAAGCGCCGACCCGCTCGCACAGCGAGTCCTTGCTTCAGTCGAGCCGGCCATTCAGACTTTCAGGAGAGACACGAAATGACACCTAACCAGGCGCTGCAGCGAACCCGGCCATCGCGTCACTGTTGCAATCGTGGCGCCCCGTGGGCCGGGTCGCTGAGCTTGGGTCGTTAGCCCTCGGCTGTGCCCGTAACGTCAGACTGGAAATGCTGTGAAGTACCTTTGGGACGCTCAGCTCTCTGATCGTGAAGTTCACTTTATTGGGACCATCTTTGTCCAATGGGGTGCACTCGAGCATGAGGTGTTCATCCAGACCCTGGAGACTTTCGAGCCGGCGGAGGGCCTAACGGACATTCTGGCTCTTCCCAAGGAGATGAACAATCTCCAGTTCTCGGGCGTGCTGGAGTTGTGGAACGAAAGAGTGGCAAAATTGCGCCGGGGGAAGCGTGGGAAGGTGCTCCAGCAACAGTATGAGGAAATCAAGAAGCTCAAAGAGGTTCGAGATGCTCTGACGCATGGGATGTGGCACTGGAGCCCTGAAGATCTTGGTGAAATCCGCACTGTGCGGGTGAAGAAGCGGGAGGTAATAACGTCTCACTTCTCCGCGGACTTTCTGGGCGACGTAGCCAGCCGAGTTGCAGAAATCAACTTCAAACTGCGCTTCCCGGGCGGTCTGGTCGATCTCGCAAAACAGCGAATGAAGGATGGGGGATATATGAGTCGTAGGGCGGTGGCAATGTTTAGCGGAGCACCAGTCGACGCAGATGGCTATCCTACTGCTCACCCCGGGCGGAAAGCTTCGTACGAGGGAGCCGAGGGCTAACATGGCAGTCGATACGGACGTACTCGCGGCACGCTGTCGCGTGCCTATGGTCCGCCGGTCACTTCTACGTTATACGCCTATGAAAACAACACCGAGAAAGGGGAGCGCGCTGTGAGCAGCCTGAAATACTCGAAGCCTGAAAGAATCATCCTCAGAGGCCATCCCGAGCTGAACGAGCGGTGGGTGCAGGAGCGAATCGCCGAGGACCCATCCCTTCTCGGGCCTTTTCTCCCAACTTCGGTTTTCCCATGGGGGTGGCCTGATTGGTCTCCCACTGCGCGCATACGACGAGCACCGCCCGATCTGATAAACGTTCGATCAGTCTTGCGTGCGCGTCGTGCGAGCACAGGAGACCGACAGGGTACCCCCCTATTTCGTTTGCCACGACCCCTTCCGTGTCATCTGCCCCCACTGTCCCTTCTTGCCCATCATCCAGCGGTACATCCCGACCAACTTCCACCAGGAGTTCAGCTGCCGATACCCGAAATTCTCGGCCACGGATGCGAGAGCCAGTATGAGAACCTGTTTGGGTTGTGAAAACAGGTGGAACGACACTTCTTCGAGCAGGAGCGAGCTGAAGGAGAGGAGGATGCCGAGGCTAATGATGAGCGCCAGCAATGTCGCCCAGGTTTGAAAGGAGAGAAAGCCGAACGCGAAGGCCAGAATCAGAAAGCCGTACATGAGCACCTCGGCGACCGGACCGATCATTTCAAAGACGATCATGAACGGAAAGGCCAACCATCCCGCTGTGCCTCCTTTGGGATGGCACAATAGCTCGATATTCTTGAAGAGGCTCTCACAGAGACCGCGCTGCCACCGGACCCGCTGGTTCCGCAGCGTCCGATAGTCCTCCGGCGCTTCCGTCCAACAGACGGGATCGGGGACGAACGTGATCCGATAGGGTTGCCCTTTGAGCCGCATGGTGCGGTGCATGCGCACGACCAATTCCATGTCTTCGCCGATCGTATCGTGCCGGTACCCGCCGACCGAGACGACCGTGTCCTTATGGAAAACGCCGAAGGCGCCGGAGATGATCAACACGGCGTTCATCGGCGTCCAGCCCACCCGGCCGAACAAGAACGCGCGCAGGTACTCCACCAATTGAAAGAGTGCCAGGAGATTCTTTGGGAGTCCGACCCTGGTGAGAAATCCGTCTCTCACCTCGCACCCGTTGGCGATCCGGATCGTTCCTCCGCTGGCGATGGTCGTGGCATCGTCCAAGAAGGGCTGGACGACGCGCCGCAGGCTGTTCCGATCCAGGATGGAATCGGCGTCGATGCAGCAGAACAGCGGGTAGCGTGAGACGTTGATGCCGACGTTGAGCGAATCCGCCTTGCCGCCGTTCACTTTGTCGATCACTCGGAGGTTGGGATAGTCGACCGAGACATAGACGGCGCGAATCGGTTGCGTCGGCAAGCGGCGGTCATACGACTCCGGAAACGGCATCAACCGGAATTGGTTGATGAGGACCTCGAGCGTGCGATCTTTGGAGCCGTCGTTGACGACGATGATTTCAAACTCCGAATAGTTGATCTGAAGCAGGGAGCGGACAGAGGCGGCGATCGTGGCCTCCTCGTTGTAGGCCGGGACCAGGACGCTGATCTGCGGCTCGAAGCCGGTGAAACTGTGGGGCAGGTCATCGAGGGAGCGTTCCGCCATGTAACGGTGGAGATGCACCATGGCGATGGCGTCGAGCGCGAGATAGCCGCCGGTAATGCCGACCACGTACAGCAGCGAGAGCCAGTTGAATGCGGCGACCATATCGTCGAGTGACATTGTTCCTCTCCCTGTCTGCCAGCCACACCAAGGCCCGGAGGGCAGACGGGTCCCTTCCCTCGTCTTATCGACGTATTCTCACAGCGCTTGACCGGTTTGTGCCCGTTCTTCACCAAAAACCTTTCAAGATATCCGTTGCCGTGCCGATACATTACAGTGGTAACTCGTCTGCCATATCCCGGACTCGCCTCCGCCGTGCTCGCAACGGTGGTTCTGTGCTGTCTGCCGATCGGGCCGATCGGCAACCATGCTGTGGGGGCCGAAGCGGATCTTCTTCTCGAACAAGCCAAATTCTACGAAGCCCAGCAACGGTATGCTGAAGCAACCGAAGCCTACCGTCAGTACCTGGAGGGACAACCGGGCAACGACGAGGCCCGTGCTGCGCTCGCGAAGGTGTTGTCGTGGCAGGACCGCTATGAAGAGTCGGAGCGACTCTACCGCGACATCCTGTCCAGACACCCCCAAGATCGGGACGTTCGAACGGGGTTGGCGAAAGTCCTGTCGTGGACGAAACGGCTCCCTGAGTCACGCGCCTTGTATGAAGCGTTGGTGAGGGAGTCTCCGGATGATGCCGAAGCCAGACGTGGGTTGGGCGACGTTCTCCTCTGGAGCGGAAGTCCCAGAGACGCTTTGGCGCAGTACGAAGCAGCGCAGGCTGTTGCGCCGAGTGCCGAGGTCGCCCGGCAAATCGAAAAGATCAACGCCGACCTCAATCCCTCTCCACGGGCACCGGTCGGTCTGCCGGGAGGGCCGTTGCGGCTTCCGTACCGCGATTACGTCAAAGCCGGCTATAGCCATTTTTCCTATACGAAGGGCGTGCCGAATGAGCGCGACGGGCTTTTCGAAGTCGCCAAGTCCTTCGGCGACAAGACGCTGATCGGGCGGATTGAACCGTTGAACCGGTTCGGATCGCACGATACGCCGGTCTCCGCTGAGTTCTATAGCCCCCTCTGGGCGCGGGCCTGGGGGTACATAGCAGGGCAGGCGACGATCAATCCGAGCTTTGCTCCGAATTATTCGGTGACGGGTGAAGTCGCACAGGGTTTGGGCGGGTTGCATCCGGCTCTGGGCAGGGCGGAACTGACGTTCGGCTATCGGCGCCTTCTGTACAAGAAAGACAACATCGATCTGCTGACACCCGGACTGAACATCTATCTTCCGTTCAACTTCTGGATTACGGAGAAGATCTATTTTGTCCCGGATACGGGCGCAGTCACCCTGTCATCGCAATTGACCTGGCGTCCCGCGGACCGTGTGCAGCTCTTTGTGTCCGGCGGCTTCGGAACCTCCGGTGAGCGGATCGTGGCGACGCAGGACTTTACCCGCGTCAACAGCCGGACCTTCCAAGGCGGCGTGACGTTCCCGATCTCTACCAAGTTTTCAGGTGAAGCGGTTGGCTATTACGAAGACCGTGGCGTGCTCTACGTGCGGCGCGGGGGGACTTTCAATCTGATCTATCACTGGTAGGGACGAAACCGGAACGTAGTCGGCCCTCACGCCGCCTTCAGCGCGCGTTGTTTGACCCGCATCTTTGCCATGAACGGAATGATGATCTCCTGCGCTTCAAGGCTCGGTAGGCTGGCCTGAAGTCGCTCCATCTTATCCTCGGTCATCGACGGCAGTCTCGTCAGGGCTTCGGCTGCCCGATAGCGCACCCACCAATGGGAGTCGTCCAGCAATCCGATCAAGAGGATCTCGTCTTCGGCCAGGCCCATCTTCCCCAGCGCAGCCGCCGCTTGAAGCCGGACGAACCACGTCGGATGTCCCAGGTGCGCGCGGATGGCCGGCAAGTCCAGCGGATCGCTGCATTCTCCGAAGAACGAGAGGCAGGCCGCCATGACGTCGTCCGCCGCTTTGGAAGAGACGGTTTTCTCCCGCAAGAACGGGAGGGCAAGCGTACATCGGGTGGAGGCCAGGTGTTTGATCAGTCTGGCCAGTACGTGCGGTTCGGAGGTGTGGATGATGCGGGCCAACGTATCGGCGACGACGTGCGGCCCGGCTTCGCTGAGAATCGACGTGATCTTCAGGGGGGACCAGTCGCTGCGACGGCCGATCCACTGAGCAACCAAGGGAACCGCTCGTCCAGGGTTGATGCGAATCAACGCATGCACCGCCTCCAGGGAGAGGATAGTGTTCTCGGACCGGCCGAGCTGGGCCAGGACCTCCCATGCGGTGTCCTCCTTCAAACGCCCGAGCGTGGCAATAGCCAGGAGGCGGTGGCGCAGACTTCGATGGGACATGTATTGCATCGCTTCTTTGTCCAGGCCCGCCTGCTTGGCGACGACGTTGAGCTGGTCGCAGGCCTGTCCCCTGACGGTTTCTTGGAAATGGTTCCAGAGCAGGAGCAGGAGTTCACGGTCCCGCGGGTCGACCGACGGGAGAGCGGGCGGGAAGTCGATGAGGCATTCCACCAACAGAGGCTGCCAAACCTGCATCAGCGCTTTCTGGCGCGTGAGCTTACGGCGGCGAAGCAGCTGAAGGAACAACACCCAGGAGAGGATCAGCGCGGCGAACACGTGTATGCCGGCCGTGGCGGTCCAGCCGAACTGCACGATGAGTTCTGTCACGTCGCCGGCGGTCACGGCACCTCGCCGCGGCAGTGGGTCGTCACGCCACGTGCTTCAAAAAGCGTTGCAGCCGCGCGGTCAGTTCCCGGGGGTTGAACGGCTTCACGACATAGTCGTTGGCGCCTGAATCGAGCGCTTGTTGGATGTCGTGCTCGCTGGAATCGGACGTCAACATGATGACGGGCACCTGGCTCCACTTAGGGTGGTTCCTGATATGCGACAAGACGTGTAGCCCGTTGCGGTACGGGAGCATTACGTCCGAGATCACGAGCGCCGGCGGGTCGTGATGATCGATGTGCGCGCACGCCTCCCGGCCGTCGTTCAGTCGGACGGTCGCGTAGCCGAGCCGTTCCAGGAGAAACGTCAGCATGGCGGCCGTAATGTCTTCGTCTTCAATGAGCAGGATCGTCGCGTGAGACGCCTTGTGCCGTTCATCCATCGTCGGTTCAGCCGGTTGTGATTCTTCGGGAGCACGGACCGGTCCGTGCTCGTCTCTTCCTATCGGTTGATTGCGGAAAATCTTGAGAAAGCGAACGGGGACTAAGGTTGATTTTGGGCGGACGACCGGTAGGCGACGTAGAGGACGATACCGGCGACGACGGAGACGAGGATCCCAAACCCCATCTGTGTCCCGAAACCGATCGGTCCGACGTAGACCTTGTAGAGTTGAAGCGCCACGATCGGCAGTAGGACCGCAATGGCGAGCGCCACCATGTGCCGCTTGAGATAGATCGGCTCGCCCGGTTTTCTCGTCCATCTCACGAGATGCCGCTACTCCTCGATGGTGGAGATGTCGCCCGGGTCCTGTCCGAGCTCCTTCGCCTTGAGCACCCGGCGCATGATCTTGCCGGAACGGGTCTTCGGCAGCGATTGGACGATGTCGATTTCAGAAGGGACGGCGATCTTGCCCAGCTCGGTCTTGACCTGGTCCTTGATCGATTGAATCAACTCCGGGCTCTCCTTTTCGCCCTGCTTCAAGATGATGAAGGCTTTGATGGATTCGCCCACCGTCTTGTGGGGCTTGCCGATGACGGCCGCTTCGGCCACGGCGTGGTGGCTGACTAGGGCGCTTTCCACTTCCGCGGTGCCCAACCGGTTGCCTGCGACTTTGATCACGTCGTCGGCCCGGCCCATGAACCACATGTAGCCGTCGGCATCCTTGTGGCAGACGTCGCCGGCGGTGTAGCAGTTCGGAATCGTATTCCAGTACGTCTTGTATCGTTCCGGATCCTTGTAGATGGTCCGCATCATCGACGGCCAGGGCTTCTTGATCACGGCAAACCCGCCGGCATTGACCGGAAGGCTGTTCCCTTCGCGGTCGACGACGTCCGCCTCGATGCCGAGAAACGGTCTCGTGGCGGAACCGGGCTTTAACGGCACTGTGGGGAGGGGCGTAATCAAGATCGAGCCGGTTTCGGTCTGCCACCACGTGTCCATGATCGGTTTGTCTCCGCCGGCCGCGCGGTGGAACCATTCCCAGGCCTCGGGGTTGATCGGTTCTCCCACGCTCCCGAGGATGCGCAATGAAGAGAGGTCGAACTTCTTCGGCCAATCTTCGCCGTAGCGCATCAACAGTCGAATGGCTGTCGGGGTCGTGTAGAAAATCGAGACGCCATATCGCTCGATCAAGTCCCACCAGCGTCCCGGATTCGGATAGTCCGGTTTGCCCTCGGCGGTCAGGATCGTTGCGCCGTTCAGCAACGGACCGTAGACGATGTAGCTGTGTCCCGTGACCCAGCCGGGATCGGCCACACAAAAATAGACGTCGTCGTCTTTCATGTCGAAGACGTACTTCGTAGTCGTATAGGTGCCGACCATATAGCCGCCATGGACGTGGACGACGCCTTTCGGTTTCCCGGTCGTGCCGGAGGTGTAGAGGATGTACAGCGGCGTCTCCGAATCCAACGGCACCGCCTCGCACAGGGGCTTCTCGTGCTTGACCCACTCGTACCAGTCGATTTCCTTCGGTGCGGACAAGCTCGGACCGGGGGTCTGGCGTCGCACAACGACGACCCGTTCGACGGTGGGGCAGGTTTTCAGCGCTTCGTCGACCACCGGCTTCAAGGGAATGACCTTGCCCCGGTCAAACCCCACGTCCGCCGTGATGACCAGCTTGGCCTCGGCGTCGTTGACGCGGCTGGCGAGGGCAGGGGAACTGAAGCCCGAGTACACGACGCTGTGGATCAGGCCAAGCCTCGCGCAGGCAAGCATGGCCACGACTTGTTCAGGGATCTTCGGTAGGTAGATCGTGACGCGATCGCCGGTCTTGAGCCCGAGCTTCTTCAGGGCATTCGCACACCGGTTGACCTGCCGGTACAGCTCGCCGTACGTGAATACCCGTTCTTGATCGTTCTCGCCGACCCAGATTAAGGCTACCTTATTCTTACGCCAGCTGCGGACATGGCGGTCGAGGCAGTTGTAGCTGATGTTGCAAGTAGCACCGAGGAACCACTTGGCCCAAGGGTAATTCCACTCCAACACCTTGTTCCATGGGGAAAACCAGTCCAGTTCCTTCGCCATGCTGCTCCAGAACCCTTCAGGGTCCGCGATGGATTTCTTGTACTCGTTTTCGTAGTCCTTGATGTGCGCGGCGGATTTGGTCTTGGCGGTGGGCTGGTAGACACGGCTTTCTTTCAGGAGAGTTTCGATGTTGTTCGTCATAGGGTCTGTGCTCCTTGAACCGTGAACCGGATAGCGTCGGCCTGTATTATTATGGTGCAGGGGAAATCCGGTCTCAACCATACCTTGGTACGGGACACGATGCAATGCGGCGAACGGTTGAACCGCCTGTCACAGAGCGCAGTGGGTGTTTCTTGACAGTGGCGCGGAGGCCAGAGTAGGCTGATTTCACACCGTCGATGGTCGCCGGTTCTTCATGATGCTCCACCTGCTATCCATTCCCTCGCGCGTTGCACCGGTTCTCACATTTGTCATTGCTCTGGGGGTCGTAGGATCGTCGACCCCGGCTTCGGCCCAGTTGGGAAAGCCGGAAGTCCTCTACTACAAGTCTTGGGCGGTCGTCATCGCTGTGGAAAACTACCTGTTGGCTCCGAAGCTTACCGGAGCCATCGAGGACGGGAAGGTCGTCGCCAGCGCCCTGCGACAGGTCGGATTCGAAGAAGTGATCGAACTGTACGACAAGGACGCCAGCTTCCGCCGTCTTCAACAGACGCTCTCTGATTTTCTCCCGAGAAAAGTGGGGCGCCAGGATCGTCTGGTCATTTATTTCGTTGGGTACGGAGGCGTGGTGCAAGACTCGAGCGGGAAGGACCTCGGCTATCTGGTGCCTTGGGACGCCCAAGTCGGGAATATTCCGAAATCGATCACCTTCGAGCAGTTGAAAGAGTTCAGTCGGAGGACCGCCTCCAAGCATACATTGTTCCTGTTCGATGTGGGGTTACGAGGCTGGGAGGTGACTGCCGCCCAGCAGCTCTCTCTAGAGGGTCGTGTCGCACCCGAAGACGATATGGAGAAACGGGCTGTTCAGATCCTCACGGCGGGGGACAAGGGCGAATCGGTCAGCCGCCAGAACGGCCGGAGCCTATTTGCCGCCACGCTCGCCCAGGGCATGTCCGGTGGGGCCGATCTCGACAAGAACGGCTGGCTCATGGCGTCTGAACTCGGCCGGTTCGCCGTGGAGCAGATCAAGGCGAAGACGAAAGACGCGCAACATCCGTTGTTTGCACAGATCGAAGGGGATGGCGATACGATTCTGATCGAAGGGCGAAAGGCGGCGTTTAGGCTCGGCGGTGAACCGCAGACGCCGGTTGAGCGTCAACAAGCGGCCAAGATGCAGTATGAACAGGCGTTTACCTTGCTCCAGACCGGTAAGTCTCAGGATGAAGCCCTCGAGCGGTTGAACAAGGCGTTGGAATACGATCCCAAGTTCGGCGACGCCTATGTGCTCAAGAGTTATGTCCGGCTTGAAGTGTTGCCCAATCTCGAGGAGGCTCTGGCGGCGGCGAAGCTGGCCGTGCAGTATGCGCCGCAGAATCCGGATTCGCACTACACGTTGGGTTTGATCTATGAGAAACAGGGCCGATATGCAGAGGCCGAAAAAGCGATGCAGGACTCGCTCAAGGTCAATCCGGTCTACGCGGACGTGTACTTTTCTCTCGGTACGCTCTATGCCGATCAGATGAAGGATCAGCAAAAGGCCATGAATGCATTTCAGCGCTACCTGGAGCTCGGTGGGTCGCACTCCAGAGCGAGAGAAGCCGTCGCGGGCGCGAATTCTCCCCCGCCTGCAAACCCCTAATCCTTCTCGCCGCCCTTGAGATAGCCCAGCCCGATTTTCAATGCCCGGCGCGTGATCTCCGCCCATCGTACTTGAGGGTAAGCGGCAAGCACGGCCGCCGCCTTCGGATCCTGCACGTCGAGATTAAGAATCTTAATGATGCCGTCGTCGATTTGAACATCTGCCACGACTATCCTCCTTCGCCCAAGAGCCGAAATCGTCAACCGTTCCGCTCCGCTCGCGTTGACTCGAATAGAGGTGCATGTTAGCATGATTTTGTTCGATTTCTCGATCGTTCGGGCCGGTGATCGACGCCTTGAACAGTCCGGAGATCGAAGAAACTTTCCAAGGAGGCTTTCGCATGAACCGATCACAGGGGTCGCTGACCAGATTCGCCAGTGGTGGAGTCGCCGTGCTGCTGATCGTCGGGCTTGCCGCATGCGGCGGCCCTCCGAAATGGGTAAAGCAAGGATCGGGAGTGATGAACGAAAAAGACAGCAAGGCCTTCTACGGTGTAGGGTCTGTCACGGGGGTCCGCAACGAGCCCTTGGCTTGGGACACGGCGGAGAACCGGGGCCGGGCTGAAATCGCGAAAACGTTCGAAACC
>FKKE01000830.1_pt2 | contig 19583 bp, 9 predicted proteins | sample 1106331 | NCBI WGS metagenome assembly FKKE01 (sample SAMEA3931202, study PRJEB13176) | freshwater metagenome | biome: Drinking water system; feature: drinking water; material: freshwater | place: China | collected 2013-02-06 | reverse complement strand
CTGTGGTTGACTTCAACATCTGATCTTGTTTCTTGGCCCGATCACTCGCCACCATCGCCACGACGAGGGCGACTACCGCGATCAGCCCGATCCCGAGATAGAGCGGAAGTTTATTGGCGCGACGAACCCCAGCTCCGGGTGGCATGGACCCCGGCGACCGCTCAGGAGACATCTGAGGATTGGCGGAGGTACTCACGTCCCATTACTCCTTCCGCACCCAGGCCCCCGCCTGTGCGAGTACTTGTTGGTCCAGGCGATAGACCCGACTCAACGATTGATTCCCGATGAAGACGGTAATGCGGTACAAGCGAGGCTCGAACGGACCATCGACCACATAGCGAAACGGAATGCCCACGTCGGGACTCACGGTCGGCTGGACTGCGACAGGCATGTCGTCTCTGGTGGACGGGTACATTCTTGTGTTCACGCGAGACTCCATCACCCCATACCCTTTTCGCCGTAACGCCTCGATCAGCGCCAGGCCGTAGGGGTCTGTGGCGGGATGGGTCAACGCCAGGCGGGTGTGGGCAGGAGGGTACAAGGCCTCCATCCTGGTGACCGTCTCCTGGGCCAGCCGTTCCGGCATCTGTGGCGGAACCGTTCCACTCACCAGATAGCCATAGGGCGACGGACTGAGGCAGCCAGCGAGCAGGAGTCCGAACCCGAGAACAACAGACAGCCGTCGCATCGTCATTTCCTCCGTTGGATCGTCACCCGAGCTTGATTCGATCCGACCCCTGCGACCAACACCGCTTTCTCAAAGACGGTATCGACGATATACCGCCGATCTTGCAGTGAGTAGTTCACCATCACTTCCTCGGCATCGGTGAACAGTCCCCCCTCTTTTCGGACGATCAACAGGATGGGCGCTTCGGTCTGCGCAATCGACAGCGGCATTTCAATGACCGTCCTGGCGCCATCGTTATAGACTCGTACCGGTTTCCAGGCGGCGTGCCCCGACACGTCATACTCGAACGACAGCTTGGGCAGATAGTCACTGGTTTGCGGAATCGTCTTCTCCTTGATCTCTCGTTGCTGGCGCGTTTTGAGCATCTCGAACTTCACCGCCGAATCTTCGGGATAGCTGAACGCGACTTGTGGCATGTAGCGCGTCTTATGCGACCGCAGCCGCAGATAATAAGCGCGGCGATTGGTCGCAACGACCAACGAGGTTTCCAGCCCAACTTCACGCGGTTTGATGATCACATGCTGCACTTCTTCGGCTCCGCTCCCGGTCAACGCGGGCTCGATCGACCACCGGACGTTATCGCCGACATTGACCGAGTTGACGTGTTCGCCCGGTTGTAAGGCCACATCGCAGACATGCAGCGGCGCACAGACGATGCTGATCTGGTTCACGCCATACGGAAACGTGATGAATCCATGGGCTCCCGCCACCGGCGCACTGCCTGCTGTCGTGCCTTGTTCGCCGTACGCCAGTCCCGCTTGTTCTTGCGGCGTGAGGGCCGGATTGGAACCGGACAGTACCTCCTCCACGCTCGGGTCGCTCACGGCCCAGGCGTAAAATGGCAGCAACACGAGCACCAGACACAGGACGATGGTTCTCATTCGGTTCCTCACTCTTCACAATTGTTTGGACCAGGAGAAATCACGGACATAGACCGAGAGCGGATTGCGCCGGAGCTCATCCTCCGTCACCGTCGTGGAGGGTTCGGCCCGATAGACGGTGACGAGCGCCCGCATCGGGACCGGCTGGGTTTTGACTTCCCCCTTGCGGTCCCACACTGACTCCACCCACGTGACTTCCCAGGTGTCTGGGGTTTGCGGCAAGACCGTGGAAATGTCCACCGTGACCGTTTCCTTCTCCGCGCGGGTAAACGGATTCGAGTCCTCGGTGCCGTTCATCCATTGGTTCATCTTGCCGGTCGCCGGATCCTGTTCGCTCAACATCGCATAGACCTGATAGACCGCTTTGCGCTGGAGGGCGGCATCGACCGTCACCAGCCGCGCATTGGCAATGAACTCGCCAATGGTGGCGGCCAGCACGCGCGGATCGGTCGGGCTCGCCATCTCGACCGGCCCAATCGCCGTCGCATGGCCGTGTGGATCGACGTGATAGAGAAAGGGAATGAACTTCGATTGGCTCCCGACATAGGTGATCCCACCCACCGAGGCCAGGGCAATGAGCAAACAGAGGATCGCGATCATTTCCCAGGATCGACGGGATGCGACTTGCGCCTTCATCAGATCGTTCCAGGTCCGTCGAGCCGAGAGATAGGGATTTGCGTTCTCCCCGACCCGTCGCCCACCTTCGACGGTAATCTTGGACTGCCGTTCGTCCTCCGAGGCCCGCTCCCCTCCCAAGAGGTACTTCACGTCCTTCCAGGCTTCGACCAAGTTGCTCATGCGGTGACCTCTTCATAGGCTCCATCGTCACGCAGCGTGAGTCCACGGCTTGCGAGCCATTCATCCGTCCAGGCCTCCCCGTACTTGGCTTCCAGCGCGCGGATCTCCGCGATGGACTCTTTATCCGATGCGCCGACGAAGGCGAGGGCCAAGGGTCCTAAGGCGAGATCGTAGAGCCGATGGCCATATTCTGAACTGTAGTAATACTGGCGCTTGGGAATGGCTGTAGCTAGAATCTCAATTTGCCGGGAGTTCAGTCCCATTCGACGATACAGCGCCGACGTGTCCTCATCGCGCGCGAAGACGTTGGGCAAGAAGATCTTGGTCGCCGTGGATTCCACGATCACATCCAAAATGCCGGAGTTCGCCGCGTCAGTGAGACTCTGTGTCGCCAGCACTACGAGGCAGTTGGCCTTGCGCAGGACTTTCAACCATTCCCGAATCTTGTCTCGGATCACCGGATGCCCCAGCATCAACCAGGCTTCATCCACGATGATGGCGCTGGGCTGACCCCGCAAGCTCCGCTCGATCCGGCGAAAGAGATAGAGAATGGTCGGGAGCGCGTACTTGTCCCCGAGTCCCATCAGCTCCTCGATTTCAAATACGGTGAAATCCGCCAGCGCGAGCCCATCCCGTTCGGCGTCGAGCAGATGCCCCAAGGCCCCGCTCACGGTGTATTGCTTGAGGGCTTCGCGGATCTCTTCGTCCTGCACCATGTTCACGAAATCGGAGAGCGAGGCCGGCGGCTGGTTCAGTCCGTTGCTGTGGTCATGACTCAGCGCATTGGCGTGCAGCGCCATGACCGTTTCGGCGATGGCGTTCCGTTGGATCGGCGTGGTCTTCACGCCGTTCAGGGCGAGCATGGTCTCGATCCACTCCAACGCCCAGGCGCGATCCCCTTTCGTCTCCAGAAACTGGAGGGGACAAAAGGCCAACTCGTTCGAATCTCCCGCTACAGTAAAGTGCAAGCCGCTGGTGCCCTTTGTGGCCGCGTGAATCCCTGCCGATAACGGATACATCGACAGGCCCTTATCGAAGACAAAGACGGACATGCCCTCGTACCGGCGCAGTTGCGCGGCGAGCATCCCGAGATGCGTCGATTTGCCTGAGCCGGTGGGTCCCAGCATCAACGTATGGCCGACATCGCGGACATGGAGATTCAGCCGAAACGGGGTGGCCCCATGCGTGACGCACTGCATCAAGGGAGGGGCGTCAGGCGGATACATGGGACAGGGCGCGGTGGCGCTGCCGGTCCAGATCGTACTGGTCGGGAGGAGATCCGCGAGGTTCATGGTGTTTAACGGTGGCCGCCGCACGTTTTCGACGCCATGTCCCGGCAGGCTGCCCAAGAAGGCGTCCATCGTATTGAGCGTTTCGATCCGTGCGGCAAATCCCAATTGATGCATCACCTTTTCGATGTGACGCGCCGACCGTTCCAATTCTCCTCGGTCTTCATCCATGAGGACCACGACACTCGTGTAGTAGCCCATCCCGATCAACCCACTGTTCACTTCCCCGATGGCGGCCTCCGCATCGGCCACCATCGCCATCGCGTCCTGGTCTAATGGACCCGTCTGCGAGTTCGTGATTTGATCAAGAAACCCTCGGACTTTCTGCTTCCATTTCCGCCGATAGCGGGTCAATTCGCGCACGGCTTCGTGTTGATCCATGAAGATAAAGCGGGACGACCAGCGGTACTCGATGGGCAGCTCCCCGAGCGCCGTGAGGATGCCGGGGGTACTGTCCAGGGGAAAGCCTTCGATCGCCACCACCTGCATGTACTGCTTGCCTATCTTCGGGATGACGCCCGTCCACAATTCTTGTCCACCGATCACGGCATCGAGATACATCGGATGGGAGGGCAAACAGACCGGCTGATTGATGCCGGTGACGCAGCGTTGCACCCAGCGTAGAAATTCGTCATGGATGACGGTCGATCCATCTTCGAGGATGAGGGATTGTCCGCGGAGGCGTTGCAGGCGAAAGACCGACGACAAGCGCGATTCAAACGACGAACAGTCCCGCGTGAATTGCTCCACCAGTCCCTTCGTGCGGTCCTGGGCCGTGACGGCCGCCTGGTCATCGTCGAACATCAACTCCACAAACTTGCGTTGCGCCACCAACGGCGGCAGATACGTGAGGGTCACGACGAAATAGCCGTCGTACATGGCCCCCAGTCCTTCGAAGAGCCGCCGCCGTTCTTCGTCCAGCGCGGCGGTCAGCGCATCGGGAAAATGGGAGAGGCCGGGCGCGGCATAGCCGGCCGCCCGCCGCCGCACCGCGTCCACATGCACCATCCAACCGTTGCCGAGTGAACTCAAGGCTTGATTGATCCGGAACGACACCGCTTCGCGCTGGGGTTCCGTGCTGCTGGCCTGATCGTCTCCGCGATAGATCCAGGCCGCCATGAGCGAGCCGTTTTTCCCGACGATCACGCCATCCTCGACCATCGCCGCGTAGATTAAGAGATCCGACAGGCCCGCGTCCTGCGAGCGATGCTTTTTCACCGTCACGTGTGCGTCGGCTTCGCGGACACGTTGGATTAGCAACAAGAGGAAGGCGAGACCCAACAGTGCAATCAGGACGGTCAGCGTCACCATCATGAATACTGGTTTCCTTGCCTGGAGGTGTTGACTCGCCAGGGGGTACTACGGGCGGGATAATAGGATTTGTAGAGCAACTGACGCAGATAGACGTAGCGCAACTTTGGATCGGCTTTGGCCATGAGTCGCAGGAGATACAGAAACACAAACCACAGACTCACGCCGACGACTCCGGCCCGCAGCTCTTGCGCGGTGAAGACCAGTGCAAACGCGACCGCGCCACAGAACAGCACCAGTTCGCGGTCCCCGCCCAAGAACAGATTGTCACGGTGCATGACGCGTCGAATCGGGATCGTGCGGAGCGCCATGGTTAGCTCCGCCTCATGAGATCAGACTGGGGCCATGACACCATCATCTCTCTCCCCTCCTCAATCCATGAGATCTCAGCTCCCGCGGCAAAGAGCGTCGTCAGCACGTTTTGGGCTCCCACGAGAATGGCGATCAACAACACGAGGAAGACCATCATCCGCAAAAACCCCGTCAACTCGCCGCCGAAGATCAACACCCCTGCGGCTCCCACAATCCCGATCAACGACAGGGTAAAGGCGACGGGTCCGGTGATCGAGGCACGTAACCGAGTCAAGGCGGATTCGTAGGGGAGCCCTCCTCCGGCTGTCCCCGCCGCGTAGGCTTCATTCGGAAGCATGAACGCGCACAGCGTCAGCAGGATGCCGACGCCCCACAGGCAGTGTTTCCAGTACGATTCATTCTCGGCTTGTTCCATCGATCGTGCTCCTTCAATTAATCAATGACCTGGTGATGTACTGTCCATCCTCATAGCCCTGCACTTCGAGAATGTCTTCGACGCGGCGCCCCTCCGCACAGCGCGTGATGTGCACCAAGACCTGCACCGCTTCTGCAATCAGCGGTTCGATCGGTTTGGGATAGTCTTGGTTCATGCTGATATAGAGGGCCAGCTTCGAGAGCCCGGCTCTGGCGTTGTTGGCGTGCAAGGTCGCAATGCCCCCTTCATGTCCGCTGTTCCAGGCCATGAGCAGATCCAAGGCTTCCGGCCCTCGAACTTCTCCAACCAAGATCGTGTCGGGGCGCATCCGCATGGAGATCTTCAAGAGTTTCGCCATCGTGACATCCACCGTAGTGTGGTATTGCACGCAGTTGTCGGCCCGGCATTGAATTTCGGCGGTGTCCTCGAAGATGAACACACGCAGGTGAGGAAAAGCGTCCATCATGCTGTCGATCAGGGCATTCACGAGCGTGGTCTTGCCCGAGCCCGTCCCGCCTACTACGAGGATATTTCGACGAGTTTTTATGGCGTTGAGGAGCACATCTCGTTGCCGCTCCGTCATGATCCCCTGCTCCACATACTGATCAAGCCGAAAAACCGCGAGCGCCCGTTTGCGAATGGCAAACGCGGGCGCGGGAACGATCGGTGGGATTTGCGCCGCAAAACGGGAACCGTCGAGGGGAAATTCCCCGTCGAGGTAGGGCGACTGGCGCGTAATTTCCTTGCGATGAAACCCCGCAACTGTCTTGATGATGGCTTCCGCACGGGCGGCGGGAAACCTCCCAATGCACTCCATCCCCTGCCCGAGCCGTTCACACCAGAGCCGCCCATCCGCGTTCAGCATGACTTCCACGGTGCATGCATCATTGAGGGTGTCGAGCAACAGTGCTCCCATATCCCGTTCAATCATCCGGCGGGCTCGTTCTCTCGTCGAGGGTCCGTCATCCATGCGAGTCTTTGCACGAACTATTTACGATGCAAGCATGCACAACAGCGTACGTATTGTACCTATTATGTATTGCTTACTCATTTCTCTTTCGCACTAGTACGCGGATATGCAGCGCATGTCAAGACGATATTCCGCATATCGCGATAATTAGTTTTGTCGTGTATGACGGTGTAGGAATGAGCCTCTACAGAAAAGCCTGACTTACTGAACAGTGTATGAGGTGGAAGACACTGAACCTGACGGGTTACTTCTGCCGCGCTTTGGACATGTTTACGATCATGGTCGGTGCGTGGGCAATGCCATAGGCAATATGGGCTGCCGCACCCAGATTGACGAAGGCACGAGGCATCGCTTTATTCCGAAGGGTGGCGAGATACCATTCATGGTCTTGGTTTCTGATCCGAAAACTCACCTGATAGCGCTTGTTCGGAAGTGCCCATAAGGTGACTTGTTCCACGCCGGAGGCGTGGGCCAGCGCCCGCAACACATCGTATCGGGCGCAGACGGCCATCTGCGGAGTCTCCGTGTGTGCTTTGAGATGACGGACAGGACGCGATACGCCAGCGCCCTGCCCAGCTCGGAATGACGTGGTCGACTTTTTCCGCGTGACTGGCTGATGGTTCGACACAGACACGGCACACGATCCTTTATCGCGAAATACCAAGGCTAGCCCATTTATGCCCTTGTGTATCGATCCGCATAACCTCATCAGTCTCATGCTCTGATGAGAGCCTGTTCGACACACAGAGCCTCTCGTGACGTATATATACTTATTCGTGTGAGATTTCTAGCGCAATCCATCGCACACTGATTCCTCTTCGCTCTTTTCTTCGCGACACGAGATCAATTTTCCGCGAGGATGCCCTTCTGACAGTCTGTCCTGTTTACCGTCTCAATATGAAAGAGGATGTTCTCCTGCTCTGGAGGGCGGGACTCAGCACTAGCGCGGAGTCGATACGAAAGACAGGGTAGTCCCCTCTTAGGCCGTGCGCTTGAGGGGAGGTTTGTCACCGAGCACGCGGTTCAAGCCCTTGAACTCCGCCGCTTCTTGCTCCTGTGCGCGCGTGGCATCGTCTCGACGATGTTTGCGTTCATGTCGACTGAGTTTCACCACGGGCAAGGGGTCAAAATGCCGCCAGGCCGGCATGGTGGCTAAGAGGCTCGCCATGATGGTCCCACTGCGTAAGGCCCAGACGATAAACCCAGCTGAAAGAGTGGTGCCCGTCACCGCAGTGATGCGCGCGATCAACTCATGGCGTTCCTGTGACACGTTCACAGCCCGCTCGAGTGACACCGTCATCTCATCCAGCTTGGCCATGAGGAGGTCACTCACGGACGGTTTGGGCTCCGGGGGCTCTGGCTCCAGCGTGGGGGTCGGCTCCACGGGTAATACACTGAAGAGCGGCCGCCCCTGGTCATCATTGACGAGAAAGAGCGCCCGGTCCTTCGTCTCATCCATGAGTTTACGAGATTCCTCGAGCACCCGTTCCAGGGGACGATCCGGAAACTGCACCGGCGTGACGAGGCCCTGAGCTATGGGCAGGACGTCGACTGGGTGGATTGTGGGGCCAGGTAGAACTGGCGTGGGAACCGCCTCACTGTCGACCGGCGTTGGGGAACCAACAGCGGGCAGCGTCTCTGATTCAGGCATACTCCCCCCGCTCGATGGCGGCGGGACAGGCGACAACAGAATCGGTGGCACCGTCGGAGAGGTGGGGGTGATGGACACCCCTTCGGCCACATTCATCACCGTTACCTGAATCGTCTGCGTGGTACTGGCCCCTTGGCTATCGAGGACTTGGACCTGCACCACATACACATTGTCGCCGTTGGCATCCGTCGCGACTTCAAAATCTGGCGGGGCAACAAAGTTCAGTGCACCAGTCACCGTATTGATCGTGAACAACGCCTGATCCGCGCCCCCACTGATACTGTAGGTGAGGGCCTGCGTGGGCAGATCCACATCCGCTCCGGTCACGATCGTGACGGCACTGACATTTTCGGCCACATTGATCGCCGCGGTCGAAGCTCCCCCGTTACTCGTAATCGTGGGCGCATCATTGATAGGCATAATCGTCAGGGTCACGGTGGTGGGACCGAGTGTCCCTCCAGCACCATCATTTACCGTAAACGTGAAACTGTCGCTGGTGGTTTCTGATCCATTGTGGATGTAGATGAGGCGATTGGCCGCGATGTCAGCTTGGGTGAAGCTCGTGGCAGAGACGCCTGGAGCCGTCGTCAGTTCCAGTCGCCCAGAGGCCGGCCCCGTCCCAATCGTGTAGGTCAGCTGCGCGGCGGTATTATCGACATCCGTCACGGCCAATTCGCTCACATTGATGGTGTCGGCCCCGCCTTCGGCGACCGTGCTGCCCGTGTTGCTCACGAGGAAAGGCGCATCATTCACCGCCGTCACGGTCAGTGCCACGGTATCCACATCAGTGACGCTATTCGTGTCGGTGCTCGTGATCGTCAGCAGGTCACTGCCGTTGAAGTTCACATTGCCCTGATAGGCGAGCGTCGCCAACGCCGCGTTGATGTCCGCCTGCGTCCCACTAAGCGTCAGCGTGTTGGTACCGTTGGCTCCCGCACTGATGCTGGCTGTCCCACTGAGGGTCACGTTCAACGTGCCATTACCCACGGCCAGCTGCACCGTGCTCAGATTGCCGTCCACATCCGTCACTGAAAGTCCACTGATCGTCAGCGGCTGATCCTCCGCCACGGTCTGTGCCCCAGGCAGGGTGTTCACCGGCGCATCATTGACCGCCGTCACGGTGACATTGACCGTCGCGGTCTCCGTCACGCCGCCGCTCGTGATGGTGTAGGTAAAGCTGTCGGTCCCGTTGAAATTGGCGTTCGGGGTATAGGTCACGGTCCCGTTCGCCCCCTGCGTCACGCTCGTCAGCACCGGCGTCCCCTCAAAACTATCCGTCGTGGCTCCGTTCGTCCCCGTCAGCACGTTCGCGCTGATCGCGCTGTCCTCGGTGGTGGTGAGGCTGTCGTTGGTGATATCCACCACCGGACTCACGGTCACACTGATTACTTGGGTACTACTGTTGCCCGCGTCGTCGGTAATGGTCACGGTGAAGCTGTCACTGCCGTTATAGTCGGCATTCGGCGTATAGCTCCACAATCCTGTGGCCGGATCGATACTCGCGGTTCCGTTGGTCGCAGTGGTGCTCACGGTAAACATGCTGCCGTCGCTCAGCCCGTCCGCATCCGTTGCGGTCAGAGTCCCAGTAATCGTCGTATCTTCAGTGCCCGTCCCGCTCGTCCCCCCCGTCACCACCGTGGGATCGTTCACCGCGTTGACCGTGACGGTCACCGTCGCCGTCTCGGACACGCCCCCGCTCGTGATAGTGTAGGTAAAGCTGTCGGTCCCGCTGAAGTTCGCGTTGGGGGTATAGGTCACGGTCCCGTCCGCCAGGAAGCTCACGCTCCCGTTCGCCCCCTGCGTCACGCTCGTCAGCACCGGCGTCCCTTCGAAGCTGTCCGCCGTGGCCCCGTTCGTCCCCGTCAGCACGTTCGCACTGATCGCGGTATCTTCATTCGTCGTGAGGCTGTCGTTGGTGAGGTCCACCACCGGCGTCACGGTCACGCTGATCACTTGGGTCGTGGCATTGCCCACGTCGTCGGTGATCGTCACGGTGAAGCTGTCCGTCCCGTTCCAATCGGCATTCGGGCTGTAGCTCCACAGGCCGGTGGCCGGATCGATGCTCGCGGTCCCGTTGGTGGCGTTCGTGCTCACGGTAAAGACGGTGCCGTCGGCGAGCCCCTCCACATCGGTCGCCGTCAGGGTGCCGGTGAGGGTCGTGTCCTCATTGCCCGTCCCGCTCGTGCCCCCGGTGATGACGGTGGGATCGTTCACCGCATTCACCGTGATGGCCACGGTGTCCACATCAGTCCCGCTGTTGCTGTCGGTGCTCGTAATCGTCAGCAGGTCACTCCCGTTGAAGTTGGTGCCCCCCTGATAGGTGAGCGTCGCTAACGCCGCGTTGATGTCCGCCTCCGTCCCACTGAGCGTCAGCGTGTTGGTACCGTTGGCTCCCGCACTGATGCTGGCCGTCCCACTGAGGGTCACGCTCACGGTTCCGTTCAGCACGCCCAGTTGCACCGTGCTCAAATTACCGTCCACATCCGTCACGCTAATCCCGCTGAGACTAAGAAGGCTGTCCTCCGCCACGGTCTGTGGCCCTGGGACGGTATTGGCCGGTGCATCGTTCACCGGTGTCACATCGAACGTCAGCGTATTCGGGGCCGTGTCGTAGGCGTTGTTGCTATCGCGCACCGAGAACGTGAAGCTGGCATAGCCCGTTCCATTGGCATCGGCGGCCGCGGTAAAGACCAGATTGCCCGCCGTAATATTGGCAACCGAGATCACTTGCCCAACCGTCACCGGTACCCCAGAGAGGGTCAGACTTCCTGCACCCGGCAGGGTATCGATCCGTACAGCCGAGAGGCTGTCGCCTGCATCCACGTCGCTGAACCCAAAGTTCGCAGCGGTCAACGTATGGGGCGTATCTTCAGTGATTGTCACCGTCGCATCAGCCCCGGTTGGGGCTTCATTCACGTCGGTGAGCATGATCGTGAAGATCTGATCGTGCGTGAGCCCCCCGGCATCGGTGGTCCGTACCGTGATCGCATGACTGGTCGCACTCTCATAATCCAACAACGTCCCATCCGCCACGGTGATCTGACCAGTATTCACGTCGATCGCGAACCGCCCGCCGGCATCGTCCGTGAGCTGATACGTGTGCGTATCGCCTGCATCCGGATCCGTCGTACTAGCCGTTCCCACCACCGTCCCGTTCACCGCGTTCTCCACCACGGTGTTGCCGCTCAGGCTGATGGTTGTGGGCGTTTCATTTAGGTTGGTCATGGTGATGGTGAACGTCTCGTCGTAGGTCAGCCCACCGCTGTCGGTCACGCGCACGGTCACGCTGTGGTTCGTCGCCGCCTCATAATCCAGCAGTGACCCATCAGCCACCGTAATCACACCCGTCGCACTGTTGATCGCGAACCGCCCACCCGCATCATCGGTGAAGCTATAGCTCTTCGTATCGCCACTGTCCGGGTCTGTGCCACTCACGGTACCGATGATCGTGCCATTCGCGGCATTCTCTACCACGGTGTTCGCTGAGAGGCTGAGATCGGTCGGCGCATCGTTCGCTACTGTCACCGTGATGGCCACGGTGTCGACATCAGTGCTGCTGTTGCTATCGGTGCTCGTCACGGTGAGCGTATCGCTGCCGTTGAAGTTGAGCGCCCCTTGATAAGTCACTGTGGCCAACGCCACGTTGATTTGCGCCTGGGTCCCGCTCAAGGTTAACGTACCGGAGTCATTCGCTCCCGCGCTGATGGTCGCGCCACCGGCTAGACTCACCCACAGGGTCCCGTTGCTAACATCCAGCTGCACGGTGCTCAAGTTGCCGTCGACATCGTTCACGCTCAGCCCCGTAATCGTGATGGGCGTGTCCTCAGCCACCGTCTGCGCGCCCGGGACCGTATTGACCGGCGCGTCGTTAACCGCAGTGACATCGGAGGTGAGCGTATTCGGCCCACTGTCATAGAGATTGCCGCTGTCTCGGACCGAGAAGGTGAAGGTGGCATAGCCGATCCCGCTGGCCTCCGCAGCCGGAGTGAAGACGAGATTGCCCGCCGTAATGTCAGCCACGGTGATGACCTGACCTGCCGTCACGGCCACACCGGACAACGCCAATGTCCCAGCCGTGGGGAGCGTGTCAATCCGCACGGCCGAAAGACTATCGCCCGCATCCATATCGCTGAACCCAAAGTCGGCCACCGTCAGCGCATGTGAGGTGTCTTCATTGATCGTAATCGTCGCATCGGATCCGGTTGGCGCTTCGTTCACGTCGGTCAGGTTAATCGTGAAGGTCTCGTCATAGGTGAGCCCACCCGCGTCCGTCACCCGGACCGTCACCGTGTGGCTCGGGGCATCCTCGTAGCACAGCAGCGAGCCATCCATGACCGTGATCTCACCCGTGGCACTGTCGATCGCAAAGCGGCCTCCTGCATCATCGGTGAGCTGGTACGTCTGTGTGTCCCCCGCATCAGGGTCGGTCGTGCTCGCCGTCCCCACCACCGTTCCGTTCGCTGCCATCTCCGCCACGGTGTTGCTCGACAGCGCCAGATCCGTCGGCGTCTCATTGACATTGATCAGATTGATCGTGAACATCTCGTCGTAGGTGAGCCCTCCACCATCCATCACTCGCACCGTCACCGTGTGACTCGTCGCGGCCTCGTAATCCAGCAAACTGCTGTTTGCCACCGTGATCTCACCCGTACTGCTGTTGATCGCAAACCGCCCGCCGGCACTATCCGTGAAACTGTAGGTCTTCGTATCGCCCGCATCCGGATCGGTCCCACTCACTGTCCCGACGACTGTCCCATTCACCGCGTTCTCGGCCACGGTGTTCGATGAAAGGGCCAGGTCCGTCGGCGTCTCATTCACATCCGTCAGGTTGATCGTGAAGGTCTCGTCGTAGGTGAGGCCCCCGCTATCCGTCACCCGCACCGTCACGCTATGGCTCGCCGCTGTCTCATAGTCCAGCAAGCTCCCGTTCGCCACTGTGATCTGACCCGTGCTGCTGTTGATCGCAAACCGCCCGCCGGCACTATCCGTGAAACTGTAGGTCTTCGTATCGCCCGCATCCGGATCGGTCCCACTCACTGTCCCGACGACTGTCCCATTCGCCGCGTTCTCGGCCACGGTGTTCGATGAAAGGGCCAGGTCCGTCGGCGTCTCATTCACATTCGTCAGGTTGATCGTGAAGGTCTCGTCGTAGGTGAGGCCCCCGCTATCCGTCACCCGCACCGTCACCGTGTGACTCGTCGCGGCCTCGTAATCCAGCAAACTGCTGTTTGCCACCGAAATCTGGCCCGTGGCACTGTGGATGGAAAACCGACCCCCCGCACTGTCGGTGAGGCTATAGGTCTTCGTATCGCCGATGTCAGGATCAGTGCCCGTCACGGTGCCGATGATAGTCCCGGTCGCCGCATTCTCTGTTATCGTATTCGCCGACAAACTCAGATCAGTCGGCGTCTCATTCACATCGGTCACGTTGATCGTGAACATCTCGTCATAGGTGAGGCCACCAACATCGGTCACCCGTACCGTCACGTTATGGCTCGTGGCTGCTTCGTAGTTCAGGAGACTGCCATCGGCAACCGTGATTTCACCCGTGCTGCTGTTGATGGCAAAGCGCCCCCCCGCACTGTTGGTAAAACTATAGGTCTTCGTATCGCCGCTGTCGGGATCCGTCCCGCTCACCGTGCCAATGACGGTCCCGTTCGCCGCATTCTCGGCCACGGTGTTCGATGAAAGACTCAGATCCGTCGGCGTCTCATTCACGTTGGTCAGGTTGATCGTGAAGGTCTCGTCGTAGGTCAGACCGCCACTATCCGTCACCCGCACCGTCACGCTGTGGCTCGTCGCTGCCTCATAGTCCAGCAGGCTGCCATCTGCCACGGTGATCTCGCCCGTACTGCTGTTGATCGCAAACCGGCCCCCCGCACTATCCGTAAAGCTATAGGTCTTCGTATCCCCCGCGTCGGGATCCGTCCCGCTCACCGTCCCAACCGTCGTCCCATTCGCCGCATTCTCCGCCACCTGGTTCGCCGACAAACTCAAGTCCGTCGGCGTTTCATTCACATTCGTCACGTTGATCGTAAACGTCTCGTCGTACGTGAGGCCCCCAGCATCGGTCACTCGCACCGTCACGCTGTGGCTTGTCGCCGCCTCGTAATCCAACAAACTGCTGTTGGCCACGGTGATCACACCCGTGCTGCTGTTGATCGCAAACCGCCCGCCCGCACTGTCGGTAAAGCTATAGGTCTTCGTGTCCCCCGCATCGGGATCCGTCCCGCTCACCGTCCCAACCGTCGTCCCATTCGCCGCATTCTCCGCCACCTGGTTCGCCGACAAACTCAAGTCAGTCGGAGTGTCATTGACCGCCGTCACCGTAATGGACAAATTGTCCGTATCGGCTGTCCCAGTGCTATCAGTCGACGTGATGGTCAGGGTATCGGAACCAGCAAAATTGAGATGGCCTTGATAGATCAACGAAGCGAGCGTGGCATTGAGATCGGCTTGAGTCCCACTCAAGGTGACCGTGCTGGATCCGTTGAATCCACCACTGACCGTTGTGGCACCGCTCAAGGTCAGATTCAGCGTTCCATTCGTGACGGAGAGTTGCACGGTTGCGAGGTTCCCATCCGTATCCGTCACTGACAATCCGCTGATCGCGAGCGGCGTATCTTCGGCAACCGTTTGCGACGCTGGGAGCACGTTCGTCGGCGCATTGTTAGAGACGGTAATCATGACCGTATCCGTATCGGATACACTATTGCTATCGGTTGATACGACGGTCAGCGTATCCGTTCCCGTGAAGAGCGAATTCCCCTGATAGGTGAGCGACGTCAACGTGGCGTTGATGTCCGCTTGTGTGCCAGTGAGAGTGAGCGTCGAGGTCCCACTCGCTCCGGACGAGATCGTCGCGCCGCCACTCAATGTGACGGCCACCGTGCCGTTGGTCACGGAAAGTTGGACCGTCGATAGGTTGCCATCGACATCGTTGACAGACAGCCCTGAGAGGACAAGTGGCGTATCGACGGCGACGGTTTGGGCACCCGGCACCGTATTGATCGGCGCATCGTTGACAGGGGTTACGTTGACCGTCAGCGTATTAGGCGCGGTATCGTAGGTACTGTTGCTGTCCCGCACCGAAAAGGTGAAACTCGCATAGCCCGTCCCGTTCGCATTGGCTGCCGGTGTGAAGACGAGATTGCCCGCGGTGATATCGGCTGCTGTGATGATCTGGCCTGCCGTCACTGCTACGCCAGACAGGGTCAGGCTACCCGCACCGGGCAACGTGTCAACCCGCACGGCCGAGAGGCTGTCACCCGTATCCGCATCACTGAATCCAAAGTTGGCTGTGGTCAGCGTATGTGACGTGTCTTCATTGATCGTGACCGTGGCATCGGCCCCAGTCGGAGCCTCATTTACGTTGGTCACGTTGATCGTAAACGTCTCGTCGTAGGTCAGGCCGCCACTGTCCGTCACCCGTACCGTTACGCTGTGGCTCGTCGCCGCCTCGTAGTTGAGCAAGCTGCTGTTCGCCACGGTGATGACGCCCGTGCTGCTGTTGACGGCAAACCGACCCCCCGCACTATCGGTGAAGCTGTAGCTCTTCGTATCCCCACTGTCCGGATCGGTCCCGCTCACCGTGCCGATAATCGTGCCGTTCGCTGCGTTCTCCGCCACCGTGTTGGCCGACAATGTCAGATCGGTCGGCGTCTCGTTCACGTTGGTCAAATTGATCGTAAAGGTTTCGTCATACGTCAGGCCGCCGCTATCCGTCACCCGCACCGTCACGCTGTGGCTCGTCGCACTCTCGTAATTCAGCAGGCTGCTGTTCGCGACCGTGATGACGCCTGTGCTGCTGTTGATCGCAAACCGGCCCCCAGCACTATCGGTGAAGCTATAGGTCTTCGTATCCCCACTGTCGGGGTCCGTCCCGCTCACCGTGCCGATAGTCGTCCCGTTCGCCGCGTTCTCCGCCACCGTATTGGCCGACAGTGTCAGATCGGTCGGCGTCTCGTTCGCATTGGTGACTGTTACGGCAATGGCCTGTGTATCAGTTGCCCCAAGACTGTCGGAAACCTGCACGGTGACGTCGTAGATGTTGTTGCCACCGCTGTCGGTGGGCGATTCGTAGTTGGGTGCCGTGATGAAACTGAGGATACCGGTCACGCTATTGATCGTAAACTTGGCCGCATCAGCTCCCCCGACGATCGAGTAGGTGAGCGTCTGACCCGTATTGGCATCGGTGGCAGCAACCGTCGTCACCGCCGTGGTATTCTCGGCCACCGAGATAGAGGCGGTCGCTCCACCGCCATTACTGGAGATCACGGGGGCCGTGTTTCCCACGCCGGAATCTTGGACCAGCACCACCAGATTGTCCGGATTCAGTCCGTTGTAGGAGCTATCCGAGCTGGAGAGCGCCGAGGTGATGATCCGGATCGATTGATCGCCGTCGGCAATGAGATCCTGCAGCCCGCTGATCGTCACGGTTTGGGGAATATTCCAGTTGGTACTGTCGAAGACGAGCGTCGTCGTACTTAGCGAAGCCTCGGTGCCATCCGACACCGAGAGTGTCAACGTCACCGCCGAGGTGGGCGCCGTATTCAGGACGACCTGGAACTGTGAGGTTGAGCCTTCCGTGACGTTCGGATTCAGGTCATAACGCCTGGCATAGACACCATAGTCGTCCCCCGAGCCGCTCCCTTCCCAAGCCACGACGAGCCGGCCATCATCATTCATATCGATGACCGGCCAGCCCTGATACCCAGCCGTGCTTTGGTTCACCTGCATGGACACGCCGACCTTGTTGCCGCTGGCATCGAAGCGCTGCATCCAGATAGAGTCGCCGCTGCCATCGGCCGCATTGCTGTCGCCCCAAGCCACCACAAAATTGCCGTAGCGGTCCATGGCGAGCACAGGACCATACTGATCGCCGGCCGTCTGGGTCGTAACAGCCACCTCGTTCCCCAGCGCCGTGCCGTCGGCCGCAAAGCGCCGCATGTAGACCCCATTACCGGAACCGTCTTGCCCCTGGCTCTCCCAGACTACGACGAAGTTGCCATTCGCATCGGCACGGACGATCGAATACTGTTGGACGCCGGTCGTGTACTGATTAATCTGAAACGCGGAACTGACCGGATTCGTGTTGGCATCATAAAGCTGACCATACACCTCAGCGGCTACACCGGTGCCCTCCGTCCAAGTGACGATGAAAGAACCATCCGCTTTGACATGCAGCGAGTCCAGAATCTGGTCGCTACTGGAACCAGTGTTCAGTACGACTTCACCGCCAACTTTGTTCCCACTGGCATCGAACCGTTGGAAATACGTCCGTGCAGGCCCACCGCTCTGTGTGACCCAAGTCGTGACGAAACTGCCATCGGCAGCGAAGTCAAGCTCCGGGTATTGCTGGTTGGATGCCGTACTCGTATTGACCTGGAATTCGCCGCCGATCCGCGAACCATCGGCCGCAAACCGCTGGCCAAAGACACCGGTTCCGTTGCCATCCCCAGGACCATCCCACAACACAACGAAGCTGCCGTCGGGCGCCATGGCCACTGAGGCATCGTCCTGTTTCAGAGTGGTCGTAGTATTCACAAGGAACTGACCACCGACCGCAGTCCCGTTCGAGTCATATCGTTGACCATAGATGCCGTACTGGCTGCCATCGGCCCCACCAGTATCAATCCACACTTGGACATAACTGCCATCCTGCGCCAAGGCCACCGTGCGGACGGACCAGTAGTAGGCCCACTGGTCTCCCGCTGTCGTGGTATTCACACGGTATTCGTTGCCGAGCGGGGTTGGTTCCAGACTGCTGATCGTAACACCGGCTCCGGCATGGGTGACGGTGACACTGAGCGCCTGGGTATCAGTGCCACCGTTGCCGTCCGAGACCTGCACGGTCACATCGTAGATATTATTCCCGCCGCTGTCGGTCGGGGCTTCGTAGTTGGGCGCCGTGACAAAACTCAACGCACCGGTGCTGCTGTTAATCGTAAACTTGGCCGCATCCGCTCCCCCGACAATCGAAAAGGTGAGCGTCTGTCCCGCATCCACATCCGTCGCCGTCACGGTCGTCACCGCTGTCAGGCCCTCAGCCACACCCAAGGAGGCGGTCGCCCCTCCACCGTTGCTGGTAATTGTCGGCGCATCGTTGATCGCGGTGATACTCACCGTGACGCTGCCCGTGGCGGTTAAGGCACCACCCGTGCCTTGACCGCCGCTGTTGCCATCACTGAATGCCCAGTTAATCTGGACGGAACTTGGCGGCGCATCGCTGCTGTTACTGTACGCAATCTGCTGCATCGCACTGTTGACCAGCGTGTTGGTCGCGTTGCTGTTAAACGTAAAGACCAGCGTGCCGCCGCTGTTGGTGTAGGTCCCGATCGTGGTGCCGCTGACCACCACGTTGCCGCCGCTCAAGCTCAAGGTGCCGCTGCCGGAGAACACATCTTGGCTGTTCGCGCCACCGTTCCTTGTCAACGTCAGCGTCGCCCCGTTGAAATTATTCGCCGCCGTCAGTTCCGCATCAGTAATCGTAACGTTGCTGTCCAAGACAACGGGGCTCCCGTTTTCGGTATAGGTCGGCGTACCGTTGAGACTGGTGAATACCGGCGCATCGTTCACCGCCGTGACGCTCACATCAATCGTATCCGTGGCACTGGAAAACGCCGTCGTGCCCCCGTTGCTCGCCGTCGTGACCTTCGTCCCCGCCGTCCCACTGGTCTGGTCCCAGGCCCGCACGGTCAGCGCCGCCGTGCTCGTCCCGTTGTAATTCGCGCTCGGGGCAAAATACAGGCGCGTGCTCCCGTTATCAGCCAAGAGTAAGGAGGAGGCGGAACTCACGCTCCCCACCGCCGTCCACGTCGTGCCGCCGTTCGTCGTGTAGTACCAGGTCCCGTTGGTCTCGTTGCTCCCCGTGATCGCAATGCCCTTGCTGGCCCCGCTGTCCACGTCGGTGATGCCCCCCGTAAACGCACTCACCAAACTGCCCACCGCCCCGCTCGGCGCTCCCGCATCCTCCGTTACGGTCAAACTCAACGCCGTATCCGCCAACACCGGCGCATCATTCACCGCCGTCACGCTCACGTCGATGGTATCGGTCGCACTCGAGAACGCTGTGGTGCCGCCGGTGCTCGCCGTCGTGACCTTCGTTCCCGCCGTCCCGCTCGTCTGATCCCACGCCCGTACCGTCAGCGCGGCGCTGCTCGTCCCGTTGTAATTGGCATTTGGCGCAAAGTAGAGCCGCGTGCTCCCGTTATCCGCCAACAAGAGCGCCGAGGTATTGCTCACCGTCCCCACCGCCGTCCACGTCGT